>ENA-ORXB01000348-ORXB01000348.1-sediment-metagenome-genome-assembly--contig:-NODE-348-length-99323-cov-8.796768_pt1 | contig 99323 bp, 109 predicted proteins | sample MGYA00237863_ERZ511475 | MGnify/ENA primary metagenome ERZ511475 (study PRJEB26305, sample SAMN06343858) | sediment metagenome | isolation source: hot spring sediment | place: Canada: British Columbia...
TAGGCTGGAAACCTGCGCGATCTGGCTATTGCGATCGGTATCTTAGTGTTTCAATCCCTCATAGGTAGGCTGGAAACCCGTTTGGGGCGCACGAATACAGACTCTTCATTTTGGCTGCTTCCTGGAGGGCGCCTCCAGTTCGGAACCCCGAGACCCCGATAACCCGCGCTGTGTGTCGGTTTCCGCTCTTCGGCAGGTTGTCGTCGATCCCCAGGGCTTTTTGTATTATTGGACATCGACGACAATTTTCCTGCCAGAGTTCGAAATTTTACAGCGGACCAAAGCAGAGGAGGGGCACTGCCACCTCCCGCATAGCGCCTACATCCCCACCCGCGCCAGGCGGATAGCCCAGCCCCACGCGCGCGCCTTGTCCGCGCCGCGGAGGCTCGTCCGCCAGCCCAGCCAGAGGTCGCGGATGCCACGGTAGTGCGCCTGCGTTTTCTTGCTACGGAGGGGCGGTTTCGTAGCCATTATCTCCAGATAGCGCCGCATGGCCTGCTCGTCGCAGCCCTTGTAAAGGTAATAGTCGAGTGCTTTTTTGGCTTCGCTGAGGTCGACGCCTGCCTCCCTGAGGCGGCGCGCCATTTCCTCCGCTTCGGCCATCAACCTGTCCCAATCCACACCATTTCCCTCCCCTAATACGGTCCGGATGGCATGTGTCTTGTCTCGAGGCCGCCGCGCCCTAAAATGGCGGCCACTCGTTCCAGACCCTCAGGATAAAGCAACCCTTCCTTTGCGGCTGCCCGGCAGCACTCGCCAACCCACTGCCGCAGCGCGTCTCCGACAAGGCTGCGTTCCCCTACTCCAAGGCGCCCGCCCTGCGCCACGGCCCCCCGCAGCACGGCGGCCAGGAGCCGGACCTCCACGCTACCCATCCCCACCGGCTTGCCCGCCCCCACTTTGATGGGGAAAGGATACTTAGGGTTGAGCCCGAGGGCCGTAAGGAGGACGCCTAGCAGGGCCGGACCCAGGTTGTCGAAGTAGATGGTAGCGCGCAGGGTCTGGCCTGCCTGCAAAGCCACCCGCGCATCGGGGCCGGCGGCGACCCTGCCGTGGTAGTAAAACTTCCGGCCGCGCACGTGTCTTCCTTGGAGGTAGCGGCCGGGGAGGCCGCGCCGGCTGCGGGCCGGAGTCCAGAGAAGCGGCGTGCGCGTGAGTATAACGCTGGCGTCCGGCGGCAGCAGCACATCGAGCACGTGAACGCTTCCCCTGTAGTTCTGGCGACGCGTGCCGGTCATGCCGAACAGCCGGCAGGCGGGGCAGAGTTCATCGATGCGGGTGCAGCGGCGCAGCGGCGCAGGGATGTAGTTGAGGACCTTCCGGCTCACGACGCTGAAGCACGAGCGGGAGATCGCTTCCGCCAGGCTCCGCAGGGCGCCCTTGAGCGAAGAGCCGGGGAGCACGTACAGGCGGCGACCCTCCCTGGCAATCGTGGCGTGCAGGGACGCAAGCTGCTCGCCGCTGCGGTTACCGTCCACAAAGTCGAGCAGACCTGCGGCCACTTGCACGGGTCGCAGCAAAACAAGATCGCACTCCAGGTTTCCCGTTTCCATCCCTTGCGCGAAACGGTGGTGTCCGACGCAGGCGGCTCGCGCGCATCGCTCGGGCAACGGTACAAAATCGTACGGTTTTTCCGGTGACCGATCTATCGACATCACTCTCGCTCCTTTCCGGTTCGCCCCTGGGTTTCTTCCTCGCCAAAGGGCCGCACCCGCCAGGAGTCGTGGGTACGGCGGTCGTCTGCCACCGTGACCAGGTCCGCGTACCTGACAAGCCGCAGAGCACCGTCCTCGCTGCGGTAAAGGTAGACGCGGGCCGCAAGGCAGCAGTCGAGATCCCCGCCGTCTACGCCGTAGTCCAGCGCTCGCGGAAATTCGACCCTTCCCCAGAATGTACCTCCCGGCAGGTTCAGGCGACCACTCACAAGCAGCCTCCGCCCCTCTTCCGCCGTGAAGGATAATTCTGTGGCCGCCTGCACCAGTCCGTCCGGTAACCTGCGGCGTGCTTCGTCTTCAACAAGAAGCCGGACAACCCGCTCGCGGCCCTGCCGCTCCCACCGCAACTCCGCCGCAGCAGCAAAGATACGCGCCACGTCCCACCGGGCATCAAATGCGGAGCCTGGGTCCACCAAGAGCGCCGGCAGGCGGATCTCCAGCTCATGCCAGGCAAACCACCAGGTTTTCCCGGCGGGCCAGAACCCCAGGCGCTCGCCGGCGGCGAAAACTTCCGGCCCCCTTTCCCCCTTAAAGCTCAACACGTACCCCTTCATGCCATCTCCTCCAGCCACCGCGGGACGGCCTCCTCGAGCCAGCGGCGCGCTTCGGCGCCTTCCGCCACCAGCACGAAGAATCCCTTTTCGCGCCTGGCTACGGCCCCCACCGATAGGCGTTCCTGCTCCGCCGCCGGCAGGCGGAACGCCTCCCGCGTGCGGCCGTCGCACAGCGCACCTGCCCCGGTCAGGGCCCCTTCCGGATCACGCAGGGTACGCACCGCGAGGCGGGTTACGGTGAGATCCACGCGCCCCAGGCCCCGCGACTTGCCGTAGCCGAGCGGGACCAGGCCGTCCCCCACGTCGAGCAGGGCCGCCGCCAACAGGCCGAACTGGCCGAGGGTGAAATTGCGGAGGGTAATAGTACCGGTAAAACTGCCGTCGGTAACAATCTCCAGCTCGAAGGGGCCGTGGGCTACGGCGCCGGTGACGCGGTCGATGGCTACCCCGTAACGCGTGTCGCAGACCGGCTCCTCGTCCGGGTAGAAATCGCTCACCCGCACGCGGCTGGCAAGACCGGTGGTGCCGAAGAGACGGCAGGCGCGACAGGCTCTCCGGTAGGCCTCATCACCTGAGACGCCGTCATCGAAGGAGCAAGCGCGTCGCAGCCCGTACCGCGTTTCCTCTCCCCCACGCGCCAGGGGGTCGCAGGCTGCACCCCCGTCTACCGAGCGCAGCAGGCGTTCAGCGTGGGCGCGCAGCACACCCCGCAGCGATGAACCGGGAATATAGAGCACCTCCCCGCCGCCCGGCCGCCGCGTGCGGACAAAGCTCATGTCCGGCACCGTGGGGTCCGTGGCCGCCGCCCCTTCGCCCCCGGCCTTGATGAGCAGCGGGGTGCGCGGGTGCAGTCGCACCTCAAAGATGGCTTCGTTGTAAAAGCGGCTATGCACCTGAGTCACCCCCGCAGCGTTCCAGAAACATCTCAAGCCACCCATCCAGTTCCTCCGCGGTCGCCTCGTGCATCTCTCCCCGCAGCAGGTACCGCCGCAGGGCGTCCCGGTCGGCGGCGTCCACGTAACGCACGCGCAACTCCTCCAGGTGCACGCGCCCCAGCCCGCGCCCCTTGAAGCCACCTACAGCAACGTGACCGGCTGCAAGTTCCTGGAGACCGAGCCAGAGCACACCCAATTCCTCCGCCGCACCGAGGTTTTCCGCCACAATCTCCAACCTGAACCTGGTTCCGGCAGGTACTACTTCAAAATCAAACTTGTTGCGCACCGCTTCCCTTTCGCGGTCGATGGCCACCCCGTCCCGCACCTCCGGGCGAACATTACTGCTGCAGAAGAGATCCGCAATCCGCACGCGGGAGGCCAGCCACGGGCTGCCAAAAACCCGGCAGACGCGGCAAGACCTCTCCCACACCTGTTGCGCCAACCAGTCGTCGCCATCCTGCCCGCGGCGCCGGGCCTCTGCACGCAAATCCCGCATAGCCTCGCGGGTTATACACCAGGCGACCTCGTTCAGCGGGTCGCAGGCGCCCTGCCCTCTACCTGGACGCGGCTCCAGAGCGCGGACGAAGCGCTCCACGTGACTGCGGAGCACGCCCCGCAGCGATGAACCGGGGATGTACGGCCTCCCGTCTACCGCAACCACCGGCAAATCGGTAGCGGTGGGCAGCAGGGCTTCTGCTCCCGCTCCCACCCGCAGGGCGGTGTCACACACCAGTTCCGCAGTGACGATAAGCCGGTGGCGGAATGCCTCCCAGAAACCTTGCCCTTGCACAGCCATTACCGCCCGCGTCCTCCTTCTACCAGGTACTCGCAACCGACCAGGGCGCGCCGCAAGAAGCCGAGGAAGCGCACAAGCGCCTCGGTCACCGTCTCCTGCTGCAGCTTTCGGTCATGCACCAATTCTTCTCGCATACGCTCCTCTATGAATGCCAGGGTTTCCCTCACCCAATCGATAAGGTAGCGGTCACCCACCCTGTGCGTCCAGAAGGCCCGCGATTGATCCCTCCCCGCCTGGTACGCCAGCCAGTTATTGAAAACGCGTGGCGACCGCGCGCTCCGGGCCACCTCTATGGCCCGCGCGAGCTGCGACTTGCTTACGTCTCCCAGTCCCCTGGCGCTCTGCCCCATTGCCCGCACGATTTCTTCCGCACGCACCACCAGTTCCTCGTTCAACGCGTCGACTACGTGATGCGCGACACTCATCTGTCTACGCCTCCCTCCCCGCGTCGAATCTCACACGTAAAGGATCACAGGCCACGGCCTCGCCCCAGCCTTCGGCGGTCCGCTCGCCCAGGCCCCTTTCCTCGACCTCCTGGAGGAAAGCCAGCACCGCCTCCTTTTCCTGCGCCGGTGCCCGGTAAACAAGAACGCTTCCCGGGGCCACCGCCGTCACCACCGGCTTCGGCAGGCCCCAGGCCATGGCCCAGCCGTCCCACGCCTCCCATTCTATCGCCGAGGCCCCGCCCAGGAATTGGAGCCCGGCAGGCAGGTTTTCTACGTACGGAGCCAGAACCGTAGCGTCCGGTCGGGCGCAAGGAACACCTGCCGCATCCCGCACCAGAAGCGGCGCCCGCAGCGTCAGGGCCAAGTAGAGGTGTTCAGGGTCGGCGAGATCCCCCGAACGTAGCCGCGGCTGAAACGTATCCAGTCGCCGTTCCAGCGGCGGTAAAAGCGGGTCTTCCGCTTCTTTAATTTCCACGACGGCCTTTCCTAACCCGCGCGCCCGGGCGGTGCCCACGCGCACCGCCCAGCCGTTACCTGCCCGCGGGCAGGCGGCTTCCAGCAGGCGCCGCAGCGCTTCCAGCTGTTCCCGGTTACCCTGCCAGGTGCCGGCAAAGCACAGCGTCTCCTCCTTTCCCGGCACGACAGCGTCAAGCGCGTAGAGGACGCCGTCTGCCGCCGTTTCCGTGCGCCGGTCGAGCCCGACCCGCAGCAACAGCCGTCGCCGCACCTTTACCTCCCGGTAGGCAGACCGGTCCGTGCCGGGTAAACCCCTTCTGGCCGCCAGGCCCCGGTGGCGGTCCAGCCGCTCCCCGCATCGCCGGCAATTGCGGGTAACTTCGTCTTCCGCCATACCCGCGTGCCACCGCAGGTGCGCCAGCAGCACGTCCTGAATGCCGTGACCACCCCTGGGGTCGTTCTCGTCGCCGTCTTCAGGGAGAAACCCCGGTTTGGCCTTGCATGAGCGCACCGTAAGGGGGAGGGGAAAGCCCTCCCAGCCTTCCGCCGGTACCGGGTACAGAAAGCCGAAACGCGCACCCTGGTGGAAGGCGGCGTCAAAATCCGCCGGTACCCCCGCGGCCCCTGCAGCGGCACCTGGTGCTTTTGCCCCGGCGTGCCGCAGGATCGCGTCGGCCAGTGCGCCTCTCCAGGCACTGCCGGGCACGAAGTCACGCCCGAGTTGCACATTCTGCGCCGCGAGTCCCTTTCCTACCAGCAGCGGCCCCTCAGCACGCAGCAGAACCTGGCAGCGCAAGGGCAACCACCTCCTCACAGAACCGCGCTGCGTCCAAAGAAAGCCAGCCCCTCCCGGCATCCCACCGCTGCACCTCGCAAACCGCCAGTTCCACCCGTCCAAGTCCGCGCCCCTTCTGGCCGCCCAGGTGGGTCACCAGGCGCATGGCGGCCACGAGCCAGCCGATTGCCGCCCGGTCGGCCCGCACCTCCATTTCCCCGACAAACCGGAGTTCACCGCCCCCGGCCGCGTGGGGCACCGCCTCGGTGAAGAAAAGCCGCTCCTCCCTGACCGTGCCCAGCTTCCTCCCGATACCCACGCCGGTCCTGACCACCATCATCCGCTCCCAGGTCTCACTTTCCGCCCCACAAGAGCCCTGCACCAACCGGAAATCGCCCACCGTTACGGCGGCGTCCCGCCAGGGACTGCCGAAGAGCCGGCACGCGAGACAGTAGCCGTCAACTGTGCCCTCGAGCCCCGCGTGGGGGCACATCCGCGCGGGTCGCGGCGGCGTACAGACCGGCAGGCCGCAGGCGCGCAGGAGCCGTTCCAGGTGGGCCCGCACGCGCCCCCGCACGCTGGATGCCGGCAGGTACGGCACACCCTGCTCGTCGACCGCCACCGTACGGTCGACCAGAGGCCGCGGCTGCCCCGGCCCGGCCACGTGCAACATGCTGCGCAGGCGCACCTCCACCCTTAACCGGACCAATTCGTCCAACGGTTTCTCCCCCCTACTGCAAAACCTTTACCAGTTCCGCAAGGTCGCTCACCGGTGAGAAGTAAATCCCGGGCGCCGAAACTGCGGTACTCTCGCCGAAGGCCAACCGTTCAGGCAGAAGCGCCGCCGGGTAGCGGAGGTCTTGCAGAGTTGCGGGCACGTCCGTCGCGTCCTCCAGCACCTGCGTGAAGCCGGACTTGCCGGCCATCTTCCGCTCGCGGGCTTTTTGGTAGAGGTAGTAGAGAACCGCAACCCGCGGTTGCCCCCTGACAAACGCCGCCGCCATACGTTCCACGTGACCGGTAAAGCCGCACTCCCGCAGCCGTGCGGCCTTTTCCAGTAAGAAACCCAGTTCGGCAGCGGTGACCGGCCGGAGGGTAAGGCACACGGGAAACGTTTTCCCCTGGCGGAAAAACATTTTCTGCTTGTAATCTTCGAGGTCGCCCGGGATCTGGTCGGCTGAGGGCACCACCAGAAAGGCGATAGTGCCGCCGTGCCGGTATTGCGCGTTCCTGGCCGCTCGCTTGGCCCATTTTAACAACTCTCCCTCCGTAAAGTGCACGGTTCTGTGCACAGCCGCCTTCTCGTCGGTTACCAGCACGCCCAGCGAGAAGCAGACGCGCCCTTCGGTAGTTCCCTCTGCTGGTTCGAATTCCCGGTCGGTCAGTTCCACAAAACGCTGCGCGAAGCGGAGGCCGACAGGTCCCCACGCGAAAAGGCTCAGGTCCTCTCCGCCCAGTGCCAGTACCTGGAAGGGCAACTTCCGCCCGTCTGCCGCCGGCCTTTTCCCTTCACCCCGGTCATTTATGCTTTCCTGCACGGCCTCTCTCAGGGCAAGCGCGGCCGCGCTCCGCGTAACGCAGCCTACCCGGCGCGTCCACTGCAGGATCGCCGCGATGCTCTGCAGCCGCTGGGCCACCGCCCCGAAGTTATTGCCGTCGCCGTACACCACCGCTACCCAACGCCGGCGCGGGCTTCCCGGGATCAAATCCTCGAGGGAAGCGGGCAGCTTCGTCCCGCTCCCCAGGCCCCAGGCGCCGGAATCGAGGCCGAGCAGTTCTGCCAGTTCCTCCGCCTTCCCCCGTCGCGCTTTCTGCCCCAACTCCCTCTTGGTAATACAAACCCGGCACGCGGGCTCCGTCATTCCTTCCGGATTCACAAACCAGCCCTCGGCTGCCCGCTTGCGGCAGATGGCGCACCGTTCTTCAAAAGGCAACGTTTCTACCTGCCCCGCACTCGCTTCACTGCGGGCAGCCTCCAGTTTCTGGTAAACCCGGCCCACCACTCGCCTGAAGTCAGAGATCAGGTCTTTCACTTTCACGGGTTGGGCAACGGCCGCCACAAGCACGCCGCCGGTGGCTTCGAGAAACGCCCGCCGGATGCGCGCCGCCCACTCGCTTCCATCTCCTTCCTGCTCTCCCGGTACTAAAAACTCCAGGTGGGCGCCGGCTGCGCGCAGGACCACCTCCGCGCCGAACTCCCCGGCCACCTCTTCGCAGAGCGCTTTTGTTACATGCTCCAACAGTTCCGAGCCGCCCCGGATCTCGTTCAGGCCCGCTGTCTCGAAGACATACTGCTTAACGCGTTGGACCGCGCCGAGCACCAGTACGACGGTTAGCGAATCCGGTAGCGTTGCCGCCGCGTCGGGCAATCCCACCGCATCCCAGACGGCGCGCGTGAGTTCGGCGTCAAGGCCATCAGGCGGCTCGCCCCCTTCCCGCAGAAAAGCAACCAGGCGTTCTGCTTCCGGGGGTAGCTTAATGCCGCGCTCGCGCAGTTCCTCCGCGAGCGGCGCTGTGAAACACGCCAGGCGCAGCGCATCCAGGAGTGTGCCCCGCACACCGCGCCGGCGGAGCAAAACGTTGATGAGCGCCGTCCGTACCAGTGTGACGTCGGCCAGCAGCGCCTCGGATGGAGCTTCTCCGCCTGCCGGCAGGATCACCGGGTGCGCCGTGCCGTCGAGGGGAGCGCGGCGGAACTCTACTTCCTCTCCCACTTCCACCACGGGGTTGGCAGGCGGAAAGGGGACGCCGCGCACGGCCCCTCCCTCTGTCACCTTTCCGAAGCCCAGCGGAAAAACCAATTCATAATATTCTTTTGCCCAGAACTCGGCTGCCGCGTCCGCCATCTCGCGCACGCCGGCCTTTTCCCGCAACTTCTCCGCCAAAAGTTCGGCCACGTGCCGTCGCACCTTCCGGAGCCCGGCTTCGGTGAGACGATACTTGCGTCCGGTAAAGACATCCACCCACTCAACCAAAGGAGCGCCCTCCCCGCCGTGTTTTTGAGAAAACCTCCCACGGGCCGGCACCCGGATTCTTCCCCGGCTGTTCTGCGCCGGGACCGGCCCGCGAAGCGGCCTACCCCACTTTTACATTGCTAGCAGTTCTTCCTGCGGGAGCTGGCGGCACCGCGTACGCACATTCAGCGTCCTCAATACGTCCTCGATAAACCCTTTGAAAACCGAGGCGTTGCGGGTGTAGTCGCTCGGCCCCAGCGGGGTGGTGCCGTGAGCCAGGATGGAGCCGTTCCGCGCTTCCAGGGCCGCCAGCAGTCGTGCCCGCTGCTTTCGCCACAGCTGGCCGACCGGGTCCCCCAGGTCGGCTAAGAGTTCGTAACTCCTTGTAAGCCCTAGCCGAATTCGCCCATCGCTGTCACGTAACTGCCGGTACCGCTCCCGCAGGGCTGCGGGTATCTTCTCCAGGTCCACGTTCCCGCTCGCGATATGCCACTGCTGCTCCAACCGCACCTGGGCTGCCATCTCCAAGGCACGATACAACCGGGCCACCGCATCGTCGTACCGTCCCTGAGCGGCGCGGCGGTCGGCGTTAAGAAGCAGGTCCGCCACTGCTTCGTAGCCGGTCGCCCTTCGTCCTTCTCCCGCCAGGTCGAGGGCTGCCTCGATGAAAGGAGCCACTTTCTCTCCACCCACGCCGCGCAAGAGTTCCAGGGCCTCCCGGTGACTGAAAACATCCCAGGCGTGAAAGGCGCGACAAAGGCGGCGGGCGCGGAGAAAGTGCTCCCGTAGCTCGCCCGTAAGGCGTTGTTTCGTTGTCACCTGACCCAGGATCTCGTCAGCCGCGTCGTAAGCGTACCGGCGCAGGAACCCGGCGACCTGAGCCCGGTACACCTCAACGACCACTTCGAGCTTGTCCGCCAGCACGGGAATATCGCCGCCCCGCACCTTGATCAGGTCGAGGCGCGGGCCCTTGTTTACCGAGAGGTCCCATCGCTCCCGCAACACCGCCAGTAGCGCCAATGCCACCGACATGGTCTTGGTACCCCCGGTGTAGTTGGCTACTACCTCCGCGTCCGGGCCGAAGCGCTGCCTTATCTCGTTCTCCACCTTCACCAGCTCCCTGTAGCAGACCGCCAAATCGTCCGGATCGTCGACCTCCACCTTATCGTAGGCGTCCCGCGCCAGATTCAGGCGACGCACAATGGCTTCTCCCCTGGGATTTCCCAGGGGCACTTTTGCGCCGCACTCCGGGCAACTTATCGTCCGCTGGTCGCCACAGGGATCACCCTGCCCGTCCACCGTCACCGAGCTACCTTTGGGCCCGCCGGAGCAAAAGAAATAGACGAAATCCGGCCTGTACTCACGGCAGGCGTTAACGACCGGGTCACACGACCCGCCCACCGAGACGATGAGAATCCTTGGCGGCATACACTCCCTCCCTACCCCAGTTTTGTGTTGCTTGTGTTCCTGCAGGCTACCCGCGGCGACCCACAACCTTCTCCGGTGGACACGCGGTCCAGAGGCAGGCTACGGTGGCCACCAGCGAAACCAGCACTGCTGCCAGGTAGGCTTCTCTCAACGCGGCCAGGAAGGCTCCTGTTGGTTCCAGATGCAGGTAAGCGGCTTGGCGGGCCGTCAGGATCGCGCCGCCCAGGGCAATACCCAGCATCATTCCCACGTTCCGGGTGGCGGCCAGCACTCCCCCGGCAATGCCCAGCCGGACGCGGAGCACGGAGCCCATCACGGCGCTGTTGTTAGGGGACTGGAATAGCCCCGTGTCCAACCCGAAGAGGCTGAGACGCCAGGCCACATCGCCGGTGCCGGAATGCTGCCCCAGTCCGGCCAGGAGCAGAGCAGCGACGGTACAGATAAGCGAGCCCGTGAAGGCCAGTCCCCGCTGCCCGATCTTGTCCGACAGCGCACCGGCCAGGGGAGCTACTACCAGCACCGTCAGGGGAAAGGCGGTCATGGTTGCTCCTGCCCGGCCGGCGGAAAGTCCCATCGCCTGCTGCAGGAGAAAAGGGGTCAGGAAAACGATGACATACTGGGTCATAAAGTTCAGGAGGGCGGCCAGGTTGCCGGCGGCAAAGGCGCGGATGTGGAAGAGCTTGAGGTCCAGCATGGGTTCGGGAGACCGCTTCTCCACTACGACGAACCAGCCAAGCAAGAAGAGAGCGGCAAGGCCGAGCGCCAGGATGGGCCAGGACCAGTTGTAGGCCTTGCCACGGCTGACGGCCAGAAGCAGGGCGCCGAGGCCGCAGAAGGCCAGCACCGCGCCCGGCCAGTCAAAGCGCTGGCGCTTTTCGCTGCGGAGCTCGGGGAGAAGGTGCCGGCACCACAGGTAAGCGGCAATACCGATGGGCACGTTGACAAAAAAGATGGCCCGCCATCCCAGAGTATCCACCAAGAGACCTCCCAGGCTGGGCCCCACGGCCAGGCCGAGGGCGATAACCATTCCGTTCATGCCCAGAGCCCGGCCTCGTTCCTGTGGTGGGAAGACAGCGGTGATGATCGCGGGAGCCATGGCCATCATCATGCCTGCTCCGCCGGCCTGCAAAGCCCGCAGCAGGATCAGGGTACCCAGGTCGGGGGCAAGGCCGCAGAGGGCGGAGGTAAGGACGAAGGTCAAAAGCCCGGCTAAAAAGACCCGCTTGAAGCCGAATATGTCTCCCATCCGGCCAAAGGCGAGCAGCAGGCTGCCCAGCACCAGCAGATAGGCCATGGACACCCAGCCTATGGTGGCCGGGTCGGCACCGAAATCCCGGGCGATGACCGGTATGGCTATGTACACCACACTGGCATCGATGGGACCCATGATGGAGCCGAGCAGGACCGCGGTCAGGATGCGCCACCTGTTGGCGTACTGCTGATCATTCATACTTCTATACACCGCCTTTTCCTGGCCTGTCACTCGCAGCGCAGCGCTTCGATGAGGTTTCAATTCCTCGTAGGTAGGCGGGAAACTTGTCAGGCGATAGTCCCCAGGAGTATGTGTTCTCGTTTCAATCCCTTGTAGGTAGGCTGGAAACAATTGTGTGCTTCTAAAATATCAGGATCAATTAGTAGTTTCAATCCCTCGTAAGTAGGCTGGAAACCACCTCTAACATCAACGAGGTGATCGAGATACTCCGGTTTCAATCCCTCGTAGGTAGGCTGGAAACCAGGTTTTTCGGCTCGCACCCTTCCGTTGGGCATCAGTTTCAATCCCTATCTCAATATTTTGCGGTTAGACCTCCGGTTTTCTCAGAATCTCAGCCAATTTCAAGTCTTAGGTGGTCACCCACTTACCGCTCCCTGCTCACCCTATCACGCCTCCCGGGGTCTTGCCCTTACATTCCTTCGTTCAGCCTTGTGGGAGCGGGTGGGGAGCCGTGTCTCGAAAACAGGGTCCGTGCCCTAATGGGAGTGAGCGGCTTTCCCCACCCAAGACTCAGGCCAATTTTAGGCAGCAGCCTCTATCTGCTGTTTCCGGTAGTTACCCAGTACCTTTTGGGGGTCGTACATCTCCCTCTTCTTCACCAGCACGAAGATCACCCGTAAGAGCTTGCAGGCAACCGCCACCAGCGCCTGCGGTCCCGTAAGCGGGTTCTCCCGCCGTGTGCGCAGGTACCGGTACACCGCGCCAAACTCTTTGTTCCTGGCCACCAAGACGACGGCGGCCTGGTAGAGAATGCTCCGTAACCCGGGCCGGCCACGCTTGGATATCCGCGTCCGCCCCTTCCTCTGACCGGAGCTATTCTCTGTCAGGTTGTAACCAGCCAAACGTCTTAGCTGACGCCAGTCAGTATATCGCCCTATATCCCCTACTTCGCCCAGAAAAACAGCCGCCGTAACCACCCCTACACCAGGTATGCTTAACAGATACTCACCTACCCCTGTGGCCCCAAGCAAGCGCGCCATCGCTTCCCCCGTCTGGGCAAGCTGGCCCTGCCAGAACCGGATCTCGGCCAGAACTTGCCCAAGCCGCAACCGGGCGGCATCTAACCCCTCGGTCACGCCCACCGAGTCCCGCGCCACCGCCAGCAACTGGACGGCCCTCTTCTGTCCAACCCGGCCGCTGGTGGCTTGCTTGAGTTCGTGCGCCACCCGCTCCACCGGCAGAACCCTCAGGTCTACGGGCCAGGGATACCGCTGCAGGATGTAGAGCGCTCCCTTCCCCAAAGGGTTTTTGAAGACCTCTAAAAACTCCGGGAAGTACTCGTCCAAAAGCGCCACCAGCGCCACCCGCGCGGCAGATAATCTCGCCCGCTGCCGCCGCCGCGCCTGACCAAGACTCCTCAGTTCCGCCCACACGCCTCGTGGCAAATAGCACCGGAAAAAGCGCCCCTCCGCCGCCAGGCTGGCGATGACCCGCGCGTCTTTCCGGTCGTTCTTCGTGGGCGTGTTGTCGTCTAACTCCTTGCTCCGCTTGACGTGGTACGGGTTGACCAGAACCACCGTTATCCCCACACCGCTCAGATACCAGGCTAAAGGCTTCCAGTAGTGCCCCGAGGGCTCCACGGCCACGATGATGTTGGTCGCGCCAATTTCCTCTTTTGTCCGGCTGATCCGCCCCAGTAGACGGGAGAAACCCGTTATGTTATTCTGAAAGGTGAAAGGGTGGCCGCACTCCCAGCCGGTTCTGCTATCCATCAATCTGGCGTGGTGCTTCCTCTTGGCTACGTCCACGCCGACTATCAGGGTGTGCTGCTCCCGGATCATCCTCAGTTTGATATCGCGCTCACGCATTTTCTCGACCTCCGGTAGTTACGGGATTGTTGGGGTTTAAATCCTTTCTACCGGAGGTCTTTTTGTTGGTCAATCACCCCTGAAAAGATTACAGGAATGCTCGTAAATGAAAGTGTTTTCTTTATTAAGATTGCCCCTGCTTGCGAATTCAAACGGAGCAGATACTGGGACCTAAACCGTTCTTTCCCTGGCCACAGAACCACTTGCGAAAATCGTTAATTTTGGGGTATAAATTACTTGCTACTGTAGTTTTACCCGGATTATAACCCCTAAGACAGAAATAGGGTTCTAATTAGAATTTTCGCAAAGTGTACGCAATATTCAGGATGCAATCGTTGACAAGTCTGGAGGTCATATCTTGCGCAGACTTAGCTGTCAGCAAGTTGAAGATACCGTTGCCCGCCTCTGCCAGGAGGCTAATTATTTTTTAGGCAGCGACGTTGTCCAGGCCCTGGAGCACGCTTACGAGCAAGAAACTTCCCCCGCCGGTAAGAACGTACTGGCCCAGTTACTTGAGAATGCGCGCATCGCGCGCCGCGAACGGATTCCTATATGCCAGGATACGGGCATAACCGTGGTTTTCCTGGAAATAGGTCAGGACGTCCAGGTAACGGACGGGGAGCTCGGCCGGGCCATCAATAACGGCGTCAGAAGAGGGTACCAGGAAGGTTTTCTGCGCAAGTCGGTGGTACGCGACCCGCTACGCCGGCAAAATACGATGGACAATACACCGGCAATCATTCATTATAAAATAGTACCCGGTGACGCGCTGTGTCTTACGGTAATGCCCAAGGGAGCCGGGAGCGAAAACACCAGTGCCGTCCGGATGCTCAGACCGGCCGACGGCGTGGACGGTGTAAAGCGCTTCATTGTTGATACCGTTGACGCCGCGGGTCCGAACGCTTGTCCGCCCCTGGTGGTCGGCGTTGGTATCGGAGGCACAATGGAAGGGGCAGCGTTGCTTGCAAAGGAAGCCCTGTTGCGCCCGCTCGGCACCAGGCACCCGGATCCTGGGGTTGCTGAACTGGAAAGAGAGCTTCTCGACGCCATCAACGCCCTCGGTATCGGGCCCATGGGCTACGGTGGACGCATCACGGCCCTTGACGTACACGTTAACGTGGGTGCTACCCACATCGCGTCTCTTCCGGTAGCCGTTAACCTGAGTTGCCACGCCATACGCCACAAGACAGCAGTTCTTTAATCAGGAGGGTTAAAATTGGAGACCGTACGTATACACACGCCTCTGGCCGACGCTACCGTCGGCGCCCTCCGCGCCGGCCAACCGGTACTTATCAACGGTACGGTTTTCACCGCCCGCGACGCCGCGCACAAGAGGTTTATGGAGCTCATCGTCCGCGGCGAACCCCTACCCATCAACTTAAGCGGCGCCGTCATTTATTACGTGGGTCCCAGCCCGGCACCGCCAGGACGCGTGGTTGGAGCTGCCGGGCCGACTACGTCCAGCAGGATGGACAGCTACACACCGGCACTTTTGGCCCTGGGGTTAAAGGGAATGATCGGCAAAGGGTACCGTGCACCGGAAGTGTGCCGGGCCTTACGTGATTATTGTGCCGTATACTTTGCCGCTACAGGCGGTGCAGGCGCGTTGCTGAGCCAGGCGATAAAACATGCTCGTGTCGTTGCTTATCCAGAACTCGGACCAGAAGCCGTTTACGAATTCGTCCTTGAAGACTTCCCCGCGGTAGTGGCTAATGATATTTACGGGGGAGATGTTTACCGCGAAGGACGCCGCCGTTATAGCCTCCCTCTTTACGAGTAGGTTACGCCTGCGGCAAGAAACGGGGGAGGATTAGTGCTGGATGAGAAACGGGGGAGGATTAGTGCTGGATGAAAGAGTTTTAGGCAGGACAATAAGAACCGACCTGTACCTGGACCTGGCGGAACTTTTTAGCGGACTTTTTCTGGTTGGCTTTCTGTGGACCCACATGCTGTTTGTAGCGGCTATCCTGTGGGGTGAAGTCCCGTATAACACCCTGGCAGCCTTCCTCGACCGCTATTATTTATCATACACCGGCATTCCGCTCCTCGGTCTCATCGCTGCCGTCCACGTTTTTGCGGTAACCCGCAGGTTTCCCCAACAATACAGGGTATTCTGGCGGCACCTCAGAACCTTAAACCATCCCGATACGTGGACCTGGTTCTTCCAGCTAATAACGGCCTTTGGGATCACAGTCCTGGTTCTTATTCACGTCTGGCTGGTGTTAACAAACTGGCCGATTACCGCAGCGAAAAGCGCAGAGCGCATCGTATCATACTGGTGGCTCTACCTCAGCCTTTTGTTTCTCGGGGAATACCACGCCAGCTTCGGTCTTTATCGCCAGTTCGTCAAATGGGGCTGGATCAGCCGTCATCGAATAGGCCCGGTCTTAAAACTTTTCACCCTGCTTATCGTAGGCCTCGGTCTTGTGACGCTATGGGTCTTCCTCCGTATGGGGCGTGAAGGGTAACGTGTACCGTACCCTGGTAACGGACGTCCTGGTCATCGGCGCAGGTCTGGCGGGCGAAAGAACGGCCATAGAGGTGGCAAGTCGTGGTTTTCACGTAATTATACTCAGTCTGGTACCCCCCAGGAGGTCCCACAGTACGGCCGCTCAAGGAGGGATGCAGGCTGCCCTGGGAAATTGCGCTATGGGGCGGGGCGATTCGCCTGATATCCACTTTGCAGATACCGTGAAAGGATCCGACTGGGGATGCGACCAGGATGTGGCGCGGCTCTTTGTAAATACGGCTCCGATCGCGGTCCGACAAATGGCCCACTGGGGTGTACCGTGGAACAGGGTTGTCGCCGGCGAGAAGCGGCTCCCGGATGGCCGCGTAATTTTTGATCCCGAAGATTATGCGGGGCTGATAACCGCCCGTGACTTCGGTGGTACGGCAAAGTGGCGTACCTGTTATACTGCCGACGGAACCGGCCATACCCTGCAATACACTATGGATAGCATCGTCATTAAAATGGGCATCACCGTACATGATAGGACAGAGGCCGTCGCGCTGATCCACGACGGGGAGACGTGCTACGGGTGTGTAGCCCGTTGCCTCCGTACCGGAGAGCTAAGGGTATACCTGGCCAAGGCCACAGTTATCGCTACAGGCGGTTACGGGCGCCTGTACGGCGCGTCCACCAACGCCGTAATTAACGAAGGAACCGGCATGTTCCTGGCCCTCGACACAGGTTGCGTCCCGTTAGGGAATATGGAGGCCGTGCAGTTTCACCCGACAGGACTGGTCCCCAGCTGGATCCTCATCACCGAAGGCGCACGTGGTGACGGCGGATATCTTCTGGATAAGAACTTGCATCGTTTTATGCCCGATTATGAACCGGTCAAGAAAGAACTCGCCTCCCGCGACGTCGTATCGCGGCGGATGGTCCACCACATGCGCCAGGGGTACGGGGTGGAAAGCCCGTACGGTCCCCATCTCTGGCTCGATATCCGGCACCTCGGCGCGAAGCATATCAGTACCAACCTGCGCGAGATTGCTGCCATATGTCGTAACTTCCTCGGTATCGATCCGGTCAAGGACCTGATCCCCGTTCGCCCCGTGCAGCACTACAGCATGGGGGGCGTACGCACCAATATCGACGGCGCCGCATACGGGTTAAAGGGTCTGTTTGCGGTTGGCGAAGCCTCCTGCTGGGATCTGCACGGCTTCAACCGACTTGGGGGTAACTCCCTGGCGGAGACGATCGTAATGGGCATGCTTGTTGGAGGAAAAGTTGCCGAATACGCAGCCGGAACCGTCTTCACATACTCTTCACGGCTGGTTGATACCTTCGTACGCCGCACAAGAAACCGGATTGACGACCTCGTTTCCGGCCGGAAGGGCAGGGAAAATGTTTTTGCCCTGCGCCGCAAGATGGAAAGCATCCTGATGGAAAACGTTGGCATATTCCGTAACGGAGCCGGACTTAAGCACGCGGTGGAAGAGTTGCAAGTATTACACGCGCGTGCGCAAAACCTGGGTCTTGTCTCTCCCGGTCGGGGAGCGAACCCGGAACTGACTTCCGCGATGCGTCTGCCGGGCATGCTGCGTCTCGCGCTTTGCATCGCTTACGGCGCCCTGGCCCGGACCGAAAGCCGTGGCAGCCATTATCGAGAAGATTTCCCTTACCGGGATGACGTTAACTGGTTAAAAAGAACCTTAGCTTACTGGCCTGAAGGAAGCGAGTTACCCGTTTTAAAGTATGAGCCGGTTAAGATTACGGAGCTGCCCCCCGGCGATCGCGGGTATGGGGACACGTCATCCAAGCAGATACAAAACACGAGCCGGGCAGCTAGCAACTGATAAGCAATGGAGGTAAATTCGCATGCGGCGTTTAACCTTCAACATATTTCGCTACCAACCGGCAGTACCCGGCGATAAACCCCGTATACAGACCTTTTACCTTGACGAGACACCGGGCATGACGCTTTTCATTGCCCTTAACCGGATCAGGGAGGAGCAGGACCCCTCGCTCATGTTCGACTTTGTCTGTCGCGCCGGTATCTGCGGTTCCTGCGGCATGCTCGTTAACGGCCGTCCTCGCCTGGCCTGCAAAACCCTTACCAAAACCCTGCCCAGGAAAATCACCCTCTTCCCGTTGCCCGTTTTTAAATTAATCGGTGACCTCTCCGTGGATACGGGAACCTGGTTTCGGAACCTGTCCATACGGACAGAAGCCTGGATTCACACCGACAAGGAATTTGATCCCAACGCGCAGGAAGAGCGCATGGACAACGAGACGGCGCTGCGCATTTACGAGGCCGAGCGTTGTATCGAATGCGGCTGCTGCATAGCCGGCTGTGCTACGGCGAATATGCATGAAAACTTTCTCGGCGCGGCGGGCATTAACCGAGTAGCCCGGTTCATGCTGGATCCCCGCGACCAGCGAAGTGACCGCGAATACTTCGAAGTGATCGGCTCGGCAGAAGGCGCTTTTGGATGCGTCGGCCTTATGGCCTGCGACGACAATTGCCCTGTAGGGTTACCCCTGCAAACACAGCTGGCATTCGTGCGCCGGAAAATGGCCCTGGCAGGGCTGAAGAAATCATAACGAACTATTTCTGAAGAAATTATTGCCAACCTCCCGGCCTAGCAGTATAATGTATGTACGAATATTGTATACAACCGGGACGTGAAGGCGTGTCCCTGAGCGAAGAAGCGCTCTCCCTGCACCGCGGCCACCAGGGAAAAATTGAAGTCGTAGCCAAAATGCCGCTGCAGGACGAGCGGGATCTTTCCTTGGCTTATACCCCGGGTGCTGCCGCACCCTGCGAAGAGATACACTTTAATAAGGAACTGGCCTACGAGTACACCGCCAAGGGAACCTGATCGCCATCGTGACTAACGGTACAGCCGTTCTTGGGCTGGGTGATATTGGGCCCGAAGCCGCTCTCCCGATAATGGAAGGAAAGGCCGTTCTGTTTAAGGCTCTGGCCGGAGTCGATGAAACCGTGAACTGAGCGTGGCGCGGGTGGTGGTGGGGGCCGGCGCTGCCGGCATTGGCCTAACCCGTCTTCTTTTGCAACTCGGCGTACAGCATATCCTGGTGTGCGACCAGGAGGGTATCTTGTCCCCCTCGCGCGTGAACGGGGCCAACCGTTACAAGAGAGAGATTGCCGCTATTACCAATCCTGCCAGCCGAACCGGAACACTGGCCGAGGCACTGGAAGGGGCCGACGTACTTATCGGTCTTTCCCGCGGCGGCGTCGTTTCCCCGGCAATGGTGGCCCGTATGGCTCCGCATCCAATCGTCTTTGCCCTGGCGAACCCTGAACCTGAGATTCAGCCTGAACTGGCGCGTGAAGCGGGGGCATTCATCCTGGCGGCCGGAAGGTCTGACTACCCCAACCAGGTTAACAATGTCCTGGCGTTTCCCGGCGTCTTCCGTGGTGCCCTTCACGTCAGAGCCAGTAAGATTAACAACGCTATGAAACTGGTAGCCGCCGAAGCCACCGCCTCGCCGGTCGGGAAACGGTTATCACCTGACTTCATTATTCCAAAATCCCTTGACCCACGAGTCGCCCCGGCAGTGGCCGCAGCTACCGTGCGCGCGGCGATGGCGTCTGGCGTTGCGAGACGTGTCGTTGACCCGGAAGAGGTAGCGGTACGTACAAGGCTTCTTGCTGAAAGGGAACTGGTGACCGCCCTGCAATAAACACGAAAGATTTGGTTCAATATACTTGACAAGAGCTGGGAGAAGCAATAAGGTATTAGTAGATTTGTGATAAATATAACATTCACATAATATTCTGAAATGCCTGAACCTTAAAACACCTAGAAAGGGGAAATGTCTAATGGGAGCCCTGTTTGTTATATCTTCCTCCCCGACGTGTCGGCTGTGTGGTTCGGAAAGGGCCTACTGGATTAAAGACCGACGTGGCTTCCCGGCACTTTCCCTTTGTCCAGATTGTGCCGCACGCATAGCGGTAGTTTTTCTCGGTACCGAACCATCGATCCCGTGTCCCTACCACCGTAGCACGGCTGTCGAAAAGAGAAGCTGGATATACAACGAACCGCCCAAGTACTGCGGGACTTGTACCGAATACGAACCCGACCTGGGCAGTTGCCGCCGCTTCCCCGGTAAGATCGAGTGTGTGTGTTCACAATGCGGCAACCTGATCCTAGAGGCACCCGGTCGTCACTGTAGCGACTGTGGAAGTAAGTTGTTACCGATCGCTACACCTTCTGATTGGCAATAGATCAATGCCCCACCCCTCCAAACCCGGTTCTCGCGAACCGGGTTCTTGTTTGTCCACGAAAGGAGATATGCCGGGTTAAGTCGAATAAGCGTGAATGGAGGGAGAAAGGCATGCGCAGGTATATCTTTTGGCTGTTTTTGTTGTTTATCCTGTCGGCAGGTGGTTGCGCCAGGGAAGAAGCCCGCCCCATACGCCTTGGCCTGTTACCCATAACGGACAATCTCCCGTTCTGGGTAGCCGAAGAAAAAGGGTACTTTAAGCAACAGGGCGTAAAGGTGGAGTTGGTAGGCTTCGACAGCGCCATGAAGCGTGATGCCGCCATAACCGGCGGTCAGATCGACGGTGCGCTGGGTGATATCCTTGCCGTTTCGCTCTTAAACAGCGGCGGGACAAATGTTAAGATCGTGTCCCTCGGGCAGGGGGTTACACCAGAAGAAGGGCGGTTTAGCATTCTCGCAGCACCGAACTCAGGTATCACATCGCTGCAAGACCTTAAAAACGTAGGGATCGGCTGTTCGCTTAAGACGATTCAGGAATACGTGCTTGACAACCTGCTTACAGCTAACGGCTTCCGGGAAGAGGAGATCAAAAAGATTGCCATCCCTAACATGTCCTTGCGACTCAATTCCCTTCTCCAGGGTTCCATTAAAGCCGCCATTTTGCCGGACCCTCTGGCCGCCCTAGCAGAAACAAAAGGCGCACGTCTGCTTCTAGACGATACGCGGGAGAACATATCCCAGACGGTTATCTACTTCCGCGAGGATGTGCTTGACCGTGATATGGCAGCGGCAAGAAAGATCATGCGGGCCTACGCGCAAGCCGTAGAAGATATTATGGCCGATCCGGATGCCTTCAACAACCTCCTGGCAACTAAGGCCGGTACGCCTAAGGAAGTCCTGGTTTCCAAGGATCACGGCATGCGACTCTTGTTTTCCCCGCCAACACTACCGCAGGAAGACCAAATAGAGCGCGTGCAACGGTGGATGGTGCGGAGAGGGCTCTTAGCACGTCCGTTTGCCTACACAGATCTCGTTGAGCAGCGCGTACTTAACCCGTAGATGGTTCTTGTAGAACACCTCTCCGTTACCTACCGCCAGACAAATGCCAGCATCCAGGCTCTGAAGGGGGTTACCTTCTCCGTTGAAGCCGGAGAAACTTGCGCCATTATAGGACCTTCGGGGTGTGGCAAGACAACTCTCCTTTACGTCCTGGCGGGGTTGCGCACCGGGTTTTCGGGAAGGGTATTAATCAACGGGCAGCCCGTTCGTCCGCAGCGGCGGGAAACTGCTTTGATTTTGCAAGATTACGGGCTCCTGCCCTGGAAAACCGTCTGGCAGAATGTCATCCTGGGCCCGCAACTGCGCGGCTTAACTGGACCGGAGATCTTTAAGCAGTGCGAGACTCTCCTGCACCAACTGGGCCTTGCGGATCTGGGGCACCTTTTCCCCGGTCAGCTCAGTGGTGGACAACGTCAGCGGGTGGCCATCGCGCGGGCTCTCGCCGTTGACCCTGACCTTCTCCTGATGGATGAACCTTTTTCTTCTTTAGATGCGCTAACCCGAGAAATGTTACAGGACAACCTGCTGGCCATCTGGAAACAAAAGCGCCTTACCGTTGTAATCGTGACCCACAGCATTGAAGAGGCAGTATACCTGGGGCGAAAGATAATCGTTCTTTCTCCCCGGCCGGCACACGTCATCGCGCAAGTAGACAACCCCGGCGTAGGTACTCGCGCCTGGCGTAAACAAGCAGGTTTCTATCACGTGTGCAGCCGTCTGCGGGAACTGTTACAGGTGGAAGGTGGCTAGCTTTGGGGCGACGCATAATTGTTTACCTGATAGCCATTGCGGCGCTGATAGGCTTATGGGAAGTGGCCGCCGTTAGCTTGCAGATGGCAGCCTTTCCAACACCCGTAATTGCCTTTGCCGCTTTCCTGCAGGATCTTCCGCACGGGCTTGGCAGGGACCTGGCAATAAGCGCCTGGCGTGTCAGCATCAGTATCGTTATCTCCCTGGTTCTCGCTGTTCCCCTAGGTCTTTACCTTGGCAGGGAAGAAGCACTCGACCGCTTTTTTGCTCCTCTGATTTATGTTACCTACCCGATACCGAAGATCGTCTTGCTGCCCGTAATCATGGCCATGTGCGGTTTGGGTAACTTCTCAAAAATCTTCCTTATCGCGCTCACCATCTTTTTTCAGATACTGGTAACCACAAGAGATGCTGCCCGCCAACTTGAGAGGCCGCTCATCGATTCTGTAACCTCCCTGGGTGCTAATAAGTGGCAGGTCTACCGGCACGTTATCTGGCCGGCAGTACTGCCGGAAATCCTTACCGCTCTTCGCATTGCATCTGGCACCGCCATTGCCGTGTTATTTTTCGCCGAGACCATTGCCAGCGAGGACGGCCTTGGGTATTACCTTATGGACGCCTGGACCCGTTGTGACTGGGCGGATCTTTTCGCCGGGGTTATTGCCATGAGCATTCTGGGCCTGGCAATTTATATGACCCTGGAACTGATCGAGCGCCGGGTCTGTACCTGGAAGTACCTATAACTTGACCACACCCGCCTAACCGTCCTCGTCCCCGTCTTTGCGGGCCGGCTTGGCTACCGGCGAACCCAGGATTGCCCGCCAGCCTGGACCGGGTCTCTGCGGGGCCAGCGCGCTGTGGCGGTAACTGTAAAGAAAATACAAGAGAAGTCCCAGAGCCATCCAGACCGCAAAGCGCAACCAGGTTGCAACCGGGAGGTTAAACATCAAATAGAGGCAAAAACCTATGGCTAAAACCGGCGTTACAGGCGCGCCCGGAACCTTGAAGGGGCGTGGGGTCTCGGGTCGTGTCCGTCGGAGGATAAGGACACCGGCGGACGTTATGATAAAAGCTGCTAACGTACCGATGTTGGCAAGCTGGGCTACCATCTCAATGGGTAACAAGCCGGCGGTAAGCATAACAACCGCGCCTGTGACCAGCACGGTAACATAAGGTGTTTTGTACCGCGCATGGATCCTGGTAAAGACCGGAGGGAGTAACCCGTCCCGCGCCATGGCAAAGAAAACCCGGCTCTGGGCATAAATCATGACCAGCAAGACACTGGTAATTCCTGCTATTGCCCCTAGGGAAACAATGCCGCCAGCACCACGAACACCCGCCGCCAGAAGGGCCGATGCTACCGGCGAGGCGGTATTTAAGGCGGTATAAGGTACAAGACCCGTAAGAACCAGGGTTACCAGGATGTACAACACGGTTGCTATCGACAACGAGCCTACGATGCCCAGGGGCAGGTCACGTTGGGGTCGGCGGGTTTCTTCGGCCGCCGTGGCCACCGCATCAAAACCTATATAGGCAAAGAATATTATGGCTGCACCGTGGAAAATACCGGTGACACCGAAGGGAAGAAAAGGCATCCAGTTATCGGGGTTAACAAAGCGAGCTCCAACAACAATAAATAGAACGATAACCCCCAGCTTGGCGGCTACCGCAAATTTATTAAACCTGGCACTTTGCCTTGTCCCCCGCATCACCAGGAGGGTTATAAGCACCGATATCAAAACCGCAGGCAAATTGATAATGCCTCCGGCACCAGGTGCATGGGTTACTGTCCTGGGAAGATCGAAGCCGAGGGAAGCAACCAGGTCGCTAAAATAGGACCCCCAGCCGATGGCCACAGCACCAGACGCCACCATATACTCGAGCATTAAATTCCAGCCCACGACCCAGGCAACAAATTCACCAAGGGATGCATACGTATACGTGTACGCGCTGCCGGCAACGGGAATCATCGAAGCCAGTTCGGCATAAACAAGTGCCGCCAGTCCGGCAGCCAGCCCGGAGACAACGAAGGAAATGACCAAACCGGGACCTGCGTATTGCGCGGCCGCCACCCCGGTAAGGACAAAGATGCCGGTACCGATAATGGCCCCGATCCCCAAGGCGACCAGGTCTATCCCCCCAAGAACCCGGGAAAGACCTGTGCGCCTTTTTTCCTGGAGCAGTACGTCGATGGGTTTGACGCGCCATATACTCCAACTTTCTGCCATGACTTTCGCATCCCTGGCCTTTGATGATGTTTTCAATATTATTTGTTTTGCCTATTATCCTAATCCGTGCTCTACGGCCTTTTACTTGCCCGACCAGCAGGAAAGAATATATTACCACCGAATAGTTTTGCAAAAATAAACCAATGGGGTGATAAGGGATGCGGATCGAGTGGCTTGGGCATGCTTGTTTCCTGCTCACGGGGCGCGACGGGTTGCGCCTTGTTACCGACCCGTTCAATGAGCAGGTAGGATACCCCGTACCGCGGATCCAGGCCGATATTGTTACGGTGAGCCACGATCATTTCGATCACAACGCCACCCACTTCATTAGCGGCAATCCCGTAATCGTACGCGGTACCGGAGACCAGAGCATCAAAGACGTAAGTATAAAGGGAATCTTAACGTACCACGACAAGAACCAGGGAAGGGATCGCGGGCCCAACACGGTTTTTATGATTACGCTTGACGGTGTTACCGTGTGTCATCTTGGAGATCTGGGGCATACCTTGACCCAAGACCAGCTCGCAGCGCTCGGCCGCGTAGACGTGCTGCTGGTTCCGGTAGGCGGTACATATACCATCGACCCCCAAGAAGCTGCCGGGGTCGTAAGGCAGGTTAATCCAGTCGTGGCAATACCCATGCACTATAAGACGCGCTACATTAACTTCCCTATTCGCCCGGTGGATGAATTCACAAGATTCTACGACAACGTAACGCACGCTCCTTATTTTGAAGCCACGGCAGAGTCGCTGGGTACTCCACTTCGCATAATAGTACTGGACCTGGCACATGTACGCTGAGAAAAATTATATGAATTTTTGGTTTTTTGTGATATAATTTTGTGATGAGAGTTTTCCAGGACTGAGGGGGTAAGATATGGGGAGGCGCTTAAAACAACCGTTCCAGGTATGAGGAGGGGGTATAATGGGTCTTTTAATTCTGAAGCGCGACCACATCAAGCAAAAGACCGACCTCCTGAAACTAAAAACAATTATCAATAACCCGGTAACGAAGGAACTAATAATCGGCCAGTTACTCAAACAGGTTGACAACGGGTATACACGTTTGGAACAGATGATGGATAACATGGCCGATGGTAAGGAACCCCAGGGCATAAGGGAAAAGATCTTCTTCAACTTGATGGAGGTTATCCGCCAGGGTATCGGCATTCCACAAGACCAATTCCCTAACTACCTGCGACACCCTAATATCCGCCGTACGATTATGAACGTCGCAGAAAGCGCACGCATGTACGGCGTCACGATGCCACAAATTTTTGCTGCCCCGCTAATGATCGTCTGGAATCTTACTTACGTCTGCAACCTGAAGTGCAAGCATTGTTACGAGGATGCCGGAAGTTTACGGCCACAAGAACTGACAAGGGAAGAACTCTCTACAGAAGAAAAACTGGCCCTGGTAGAGGAAATTGCGGCGGCAAATATTCCAACTCTGTCTTTTTCAGGCGGCGAGCCTTTAATGGCCCGCGATTTCTGGGCGGTGGCAGAAAAAGCCCGCGAGGTTGGCCTCTATCTCTCGATGAACACTAATGGCACCTTCATAACGTCAGAGGTCGCCCGCCGCCTGAAGGAACTGGATTTTGCTTATGTAGCCGTGAGTATCGACAGCGCCAAACCAGAACGTCACGATGAATTCCGCGGTGTTAAAGGCTCCTGGGAAAAATCAATCCAGGGAATCAAGCGCCTGCGCGATGCCGGTGTAACGGCGGTATTGTCCGTAACCTTGACCGCGTTCAACTTCCACGAGTTGCGCGATATGTTCCGTTTAGGAGAAGAACTCGGTGTCAATCGCGCCATGGTATACAACTTTATCCCGGTCGGACGCGGCAGGCATATTCATGCCTTCGACCTCACACCAGAACAAAAGGAAGAGGCGCTGCAAATTATGTACGAATATATGCGTAATGGGGGCTCTCTCTGCAGCACTGCTCCCCAACTCGGTCGCGTCTGCCTGGAGCAGGGGCGGGCCGACCTCGTCCCGCTTGCCCATATCGGTGCGAAAAAGGCACAGGAACTCTCCATCCTGGCGGAATGGATTGGCGGCTGCGGGGTGGCCCGTGCTTACCTGACGATACAACCGGACGGCACAATCAGCCCTTGCGTTTATATGCCGGAGGTCAAACTGGGGAACGTACGGAAGGATCGCCTGCTCAACATCTGGCAGCACCACCCATTTCTCGAAGCACTCCGGGATCGCCGTAAACTCTGGGGTAATTGTGGTGTCTGTGACTACCGCTATGTATGCGGCGGATGCCGCGCAAGGGCCCTGGCTTATTACGGAGATCCGCATGCACCTGACCCCGGGTGTATTAAAAACGTGGCCTACCTGGACCGCGTTAAAGAACTGCCATACCGGGCTGCTGCCAGCCATTAAAGCACGAGGGGGTGCCAGAACAGGTGCCCCCTTGTTTGCATATTCGCCAGGACAGTTTATACTTTATAGAGACAGATCACGGAGAAGGGAAATTCCTGAACGGAGAGATTCTTTCTGGGTAACGCTGTTCTGGTATACCCGGCGATAATCAAAGGATTGCAGGGTTATGATCTCGTCATTGCCGACGGGCGGGCAACAATCGGTAACTACCTGGACGCTCTGGAGAAGTTCCTGGTTACGGTCCCCCTCGACAAACAGCGAAACCCGGGTGGGAACTGCCAGGGTTGCGACCTTTGCTGTGCAGAACGTATACCACTGACCAGTATCGATTATTTCCACCTGGCTAAATACCTTACCGGTGATGATGCTCGGGCCTTTTTTGACCGGTTCACGTGGGTAGCAGTGGACGGAAGGGTTGTTGATATCTCCCTGCGCCGTGACGAGGCGGGACGGTGTTGCTTTCTCGATCCACAAAAAAAGACGTGCCGGGTTTACCAGGTACGTCCCTTTGTCTGCCGGACTTTTACGTGCGCCGCGGCAACTCAGCGAGCCTTACGTCTGAGAAGCATTATCACCAATATCGGCGAGGACGAGTTAGTGCGTATCTGGCTGGCGCTATGCGACCAGGGCGGCCGGTTGCTGATCCATGAAGCGCGTCGACCATCCGTAAAACGCGGCGATTGGGGGCCGACGCCGTTTAGCGGCCACACCAGTTATGCCGATATACGGTTAAAAAGCATTTGCCCGCCAGATCTTTGGCGTAGCTTATGGAGATCGCCAAGGAAGCAAGGGGGAAGAAAATATGGCAAGAGTGCGGGCCAGAGTCATTATATCGGGTAAGGTGCAAGGGGTTTACTACCGGTGGGCAACGTTGCAGGAGGCCACCGCCAGGGGAGTCACAGGGTGGGTGCGCAACAATCCCGATGGTACGGTCGAAGCAGTCTTCGAAGGCGAAGGAAGCGCTGTCCAAGACCTTATTAACTGGTGCCACAGGGGGCCCGATGCAGCACGAGTGGATAGGGTAGAGGTTGTATGGGATACATATACCGGGGAATACAAAGATTTCTCGATCCGCAGGTAAATAGAGGAGGCTTGAGGCCGTAATTAAGATTGTCGTAGACACCAACGTTGTTATGGGTGGTCTTATAAACCCAAAGAAGGCGCCGGGACGCGTAATCGATTTGTGGCAGGAAGGTAGGATAGAGGTACTTATCACGCCGCCGTTGCGCGACGAGTACCTTACCATTTTCAATCGCATGCGGTTTGGTAACCCTGAAGCGGTTGCCCGGCGTGAAACCCTTTTGCTTAACCTGCTTGGCCAGGAGAACTGTAAACTTGTTAACCCGGCCACGCGTTTTGATGCCGTTCCGGACGACCCTGCCGATAATCGTCTTTTGGAATGTGCGGTTGCCGGGGGCGCCGACTACATAATAACCCAAGACCACCACCTCTTACAGCTCAAGCGGTTCCAAGGTGTTACCATCCTTAAAGCCGGCGAGTTTTTGAAGAAAATGTAACAAGCCGAGCACCCTCGCTGAAGGAGAACTGCTTCTTTTGCCAAGAATACTAACAAAAAACCGGGGATGAGAATATATTAAGATCCTTCGCAGGTTACGGTAACGATTCTGAGAAAGGCCTGGAAACGATGCTGGCATCAGTTTGGCTTTACAGGCTATATGATGTGGCCCAGGAAATTGATCTGGACAAGGTAGAGCAACTCCTGGCAGGGGCCAAGCCCATTACCAGACTGCGCCTGTCCAAGGTTTCCCCCAAATCCATGCATTTCAAGAACCCGCCGGTAACTATAGAGTTAGGAGAGTCAACGCTGAAGGTACTGGATACCGAACTCCCGGCCGTCGTTACTGCACGGGTCTACGATCTGGGGGTTGTCACGGTACTTCTCCGGCTAAACCTGCCCACCCAGTATACTTACCGGGAACTTAAGAAACTTGCTGTTAACCTGGCCGTCACGGAAAAGCTGGAACCTATTTTCTGGAGCCACCTCGAAACAGTTCGCAACGAACTCCGGACGGCTCTTGTGGCCGAAAATTACGAGGGATTCGTCGAGGACTTCACCATTTTTTACTTTCGCGAATGGCGCCACGAATGGGATCCCGTACCTCTGTTACTGGGCGAAGACAGCGAGGTGAGCGCGGAGGTACGGCAAGAGACGCTCAAATACCGGTTTGCTTACAGCGATGACTTCACGATTATTACCTGGGAATCAGCCATCGTGTACGATCCTTCCGGGAGTAGTGACATCCCGGATTTGCTTGAGTTTGCCAGCGCGCAGCTCCTGGAACTGCGGTACTACGATAACGTATTGGAAACCGAGCTGGAGCGCATGTACGATGCCATCCAGGAGGCCGATAAAAGGCGTCACTATCTACGCCTGAACCGGTACCGCCGCATAACGAGACAACTACTCGAGCTGGTCGCAGAAATTACCGAAATCACGGGCAGGATTCAGAATGCTCTGCGTGTCACGGAAGACGTCTTTTATGCGCGTGTATACGCAGCGGCTCTGAAAATATTCCGGGTTAAAGAGTGGGCAGAAGGCATTGCAGAGAAAGTCAGCGTTATCGAGCGAAGTTATGCCATGCTCAGTGATGAAATAGTCACCCAACGTTTCCTTGTGCTGGAGACAGCCATTGTTTTACTTTTTATAATTGAGATCATAATAGGCTTACTCATCTGGTAACCTCACGCACCTATGACACGGTTTCGTTCTTCCCTGTGCCTGTTATCTAGACGGAGGGAGAACGTGCATAAGGTAGCCGAGATTTTCCGTTCAATTGCCAACATCTTGGAAATTAAAGGCGAAAACCCCTTTAAGATACGCGCATACGAGAGGGCAGCACAAAACATTGAAAATCTCGCAGAAGACCTTGAAGAACTGGCTGCGAGAGATGATCTTGAAAAAATCCCCGGTATTGGCAAGGAATTGGCCAAGAAGATAAGAGAAATCCTTACTACAGGGACCCTGCAATACTACGAGGAATTAAAAAAAGAGGTCCCGCCGGAACTGGTTACGCTTATGTCCGTTCCCGGCGTGGGTCCACGTACCGCCAAGGTCCTCTACGATGAATTAAAAATCCGCAGCCTCGCCGAACTAGAAGAAATGGCCCGAGCACACCGACTCCGCGGCCTGCCCGGGATTAAAGCGAAGACGGAAGAGAATATTCTCCGGGGTATCCAGTTGTTAAAAGCCGGCCGCGAACGGGTACCGTTGGGAACCGCGCTTCCCTTGGCAACAGCCGTTGCCGAAGCCCTCCGCAAAAGCGCGCGTGTGGATCGTCTAGAAATCGCGGGTAGCATCCGGCGAAGGAAAGAAACGATTAAAGACATAGATATCTTAGCAACTGGTCCTGTCCCGGACCAGATCATGGATGCCTTTATCCGCTTGCCAATGGTCAAGGAAGTCTTGGCACGTGGCGAGACAAAAGCCAGTGTTTTATCCGTTCAGGGCTTACAAATTGATCTCCGCGTGGTAGCACCCGAATCCTTCGGTGCCGCCCTCTGTTATTTTACGGGTTCCAAGGAACACAACATTCGCATCAGAGAGCTTGCCATAAGAAAAGGCTTGAAGATAAACGAGTACGGTGTCTTTCGCGACGGCGAGCGGCTCGGTGGTGAGACGGAGCAAGACGTCTACGATGTTTTGGGGCTACCCTTTATACCACCCGAACTACGCGAAGATGCGGGAGAAATTGAGGCTGCGCAAAAAGGTCAGCTTCCCAATCTCGTCCAGCGCGAGCAAATACGGGGAGATTTACACGTTCATTCCCGTTTCAGCGATGGTAGCGGATCGCTTGAAGATATTGCCGCCAAAGCACGCTCCCTGGGACTTTCCTGGATCGGCATTTGTGATCACTCACGCTCGCTCAAAATCGCCCGCGGTTTGAGCATTGAAGCCTTAATGCAAAAGTGCGAGGCTATAAAGCAGTTTAACGAACGAGTTGAGGATGTAAAACTCTTGTGTGGCGCCGAAGTAGATATCGATGCCGCGGGGCAACTCGACTACCCGGACGAGGTCCTGGCCCGGCTGGATCTGGTAATTGCTGCCATCCATTCGGGTTTTAAGCAGGATGAGGAAACCCAGACCCGGCGGCTTCTGGCAGCCATTCGCCACCCGTATGTCCATATTGTCGCTCATCCAACCGGGCGCCTTTTCGGCGAGCGCGAAGGCTATCCTGTACGTTTTGAAGAAATTCTCGCTGAGGCCAGGCGAACCGGCACCTGCCTGGAAATCAATGCCTATTACAAAAGGTTGGATCTCGATAGCGGCCACGTCCGGGCAGCAAAAAACGCCGGCGTGGTATTAGGTATTGGTACCGACGCTCACATCCTGGATCAGATGGACGCTATAGATCTGGGTGTAGCTATAGCGCGGCGTGGTTGGCTCGAACCAGGTGAACTGCTTAATACGCTGTCTTACGAAGAGGTGTTGCGGTTCTTGCAACGGAAAAAAAGTTTGCTATAATGTAAAAGCGGGTTTATAATGGCTAAAAATGCATTAAGGGAGACCGGGAATGGAGAATAGGATTAAAACCGCATTAGAAAAGGCTCTAGAGCGGGTAGAGAACCTTCAGGTTTCGGAGAGCGAATTGCTGCGAATGGAGCTTATTCCCAAGGGGCAGGCTATCGCAGCGAAATTCTTACAAGACAAGAATTTTCACCTGGAAGAAGATTTAAACCACTACCGGGGAACGGCACGGCGGATTATTATCGAGGGCCTCCAGGAAACCTTCTTGCGCAATATCCACCCACCGGCAAACGAAAGTGTAGCAGATATTAACCGGCGAGCAATGGAAGGAATCATGCTTATTAAGGAAGATAAGAGGGCGCTCCTGGAAGTCTTTAGTGAGATAGAATACCTCTTTCAGTACTATACCGAGGCCTTAAAACATAGTTACGCCAACCTGAAAGAAGCCTTCAGCCAGCGTACAGATGCCGCCAAACAGTTGCTGGAAGAACAGATGGGGATCCGGGTGCGTATAGACGTTGAAAAACACCCGGCTTTTCAGGAGGAGTGGCTCAGGACGCTAAATGAACTGAACAGGCGTTACGAAGCTATCCTGGACGAACACAAGGAGCGTATACGGCGAATGCGTTAACCTGAACGTGGGGTGGACCGTGAAGAGGAGTCTGCGCAACTACTTTCTAACGGGCATCTTTGTTCTTTTACCGCTGGCGGTAACCGTTTATGTGCTTTATCTTATTTTCGACTTCGTCGACAACCTGGCAGGTAGTGTTTTTTTATGGCTAACAGGGTACAAAATTCCGGGCGTGGGTATTGCCGTAACCGTCGTCGTGATCCTGGCCGCCGGGGTACTTGCTACCAACTTTATCGGCCATAAGCTTGTGGTCCTATGGGAAACCATTTTTCTCCGCATACCGCTGGCCAATTGGATTTATCGCATTGTTAAGCAGATCGTAGATACGCTTAGCCAGCGGGACCGGAAGGTATTCCGCGAGGTAGTAATGGTAGAATACCCACGGCGCGGTATGTGGGTCGTTGGCTTTGTGATCGGTCCCGCCGAACCTCATATCTTCGGCCCCGGGGCAGAAAGCATGAGTAAAGTCTTCGTACCAACGGTGCCAAACCCTACCTCGGGTTTTCTTTTAATCATACCCAATCAAGATCTCGTCCGGTTAAACATCCCGGTTGAACAAGGAATAAAAATAGTGATCTCGGCGGGCATTGTCACCATGAACCAAAATGGCAATCAGGGTTTAGCCGGCAAACAAGTACCCATTTTACCACCCAGGTAAAATCAACAGGGCAGGGGAATCTTTTGCTGTATATTGGCAGCGCGGGGTACTACTACGACGACTGGCTCGGACCGGTATACCCCCAAAAAGGATTTCTTGAATGTTTATGCGGGTGAGTTTTCTTTCACGGAGGTCAACAGCTGCTTTTACCGTTTACCAAACAGGCACATGTTTTACCGCATGCAGCAAAAACGCAGCCTCGCTTCCAGTTCGTGGTGAAAGCCTACCGTGGTTTTACCCACGACCGGGAAAGTAAGACCACCGCGAGTTAAAAGATGCGCTGTTACCGTTAGTCGAGGCTGGCAAGTTTGGCTGCGTACTGGCGCAGTTTCCATACAGCCTCCGGTACTCCCCAGCGAACGTCGCCTACGTGCGTTTCCTGCGCGGGCAACCGGAAGATATCCCGATGACGGTCGAGTTCAGGCGCGCAAGCTGGGTTAACGACGAAGTTTTCTTGCATTTTTACGCCAAAGCAACCTCGCTTAGGTAATAGCTGACCTCCCACAGGTAGCCGCCCTGCCGCCACCTGTGGTTAAAGTAACAAGCAATATCGCCTACATACGGTCTCACGGGCGGAACGCACGCAAGTGGTGGTGACACACCCACGCTCACGAACGGTACGATTATCTTTACGAGGACGGAGAATTAAGGTCGTGGGTACCTAGCGATCCAACAGGTTGACCACAAGGCAAGTAGGACTTTTGTCAGCTTTAACAATCATTATTAGGGGAAGGCCGTAGTTAATGCACGCATGCCGATCCAGCTTCTAAAAATCTAAGTTTTAAGAGGTGGCCTAAGTAATGACGTTGAGGGAAGCCGTGGTTAATTACCAGTACGGCGAACGTATCAAAGCTTTTTTGATTAGTGCCGCAGGTCTCCTAGCAGAACTCGAGCATTTTAAACAGGAAGAGCTTGCTCCCGCAGTACGGCTCTATAAAAGCTATCTCGACCAGGTGCGCGGAGAGATTCGGCTGGTACGCAATATCACAGGGATGCCGGGTCTTGCCGAAGTGGAAGCCAAACTCAAAGAGGCAACCTGGGAGGTACATATCAACCGCCGGGACGAAGCCAGCGTGCGCCTGGGTGAGGCTATCTCGTTGACCACGACCGCAACTGTGAAAGCCGCCGAACTTCTTAAAAAGGAAGGTCTGCTGTAAACTCATCTTCTTTATTCTAACAGAAGCGCAATTTTCTTTTGCTATTTCTTAGGCGACATAACTTCTCTTATGGGAACCACCCTCCAAAATATAAAAGGGGTCTTGTGAACCCCTGCCTTATGCCTCGAATTCCAGCCGCGCCAAAACTTCCCGTACGCTTCGTACAGAGTGTTTGAATGCCACCATCTCGTCCGGCGTCAAATCCAACTCGATAACCTTTTCCACACCGCCCGACCCTAGAATCGCAGGCACACCGGCGTAAACATCTTTTTCGCCGTACTCTCCCTGCAGATAGGCTGCCACCGGCAGTATTTTCTTCTTATCTTTTAAGATAGCTTCTACCATCTGAACCGTCGCCGCCCCAGGAGCATAATAAGCGCTACCGGTTTTAAGTAATTCGACTATTTCCCCGCCACCTTTACGCGTCCTTTCAACCAGCGCATCCAGCCGCTCTTGCGGTAGAAGTTTCTCGACCGGAATACCCCCGGCATAGGTATAGCGTACGAGTGGTACCATATGGTCCCCGTGACCACCCAGTACCATGGTCGTAATATCCTCGAAAGACACGCCCAGTTCCAAAGCTAAAAAAGTGCGAAAGCGGGCTGTGTCCAGTACACCCGATTGCCCCATAACTCGTTGTGGCGGGAACCCACTGGCCTTCCAGGTCACGTAACACATAACGTCAAGCGGATTGGTTACCACGATAATGCAGCAGTCGGGGGAATACCGGGCTGCCTGCGCCGCAACGTCGCGTACAATCCTGGCGTTTACGTTTAACAAATCGTCACGACTCATCCCCGGCTTCCGGGCCACACCCGCGGTGATGATCACCACGTCGGAGTCGGCGGTAGCGGCATAGTCGTTCGTGCCCGTAACCAGACAATCCACCCCGTACACTGGTGCTGCCTCCATAAGATCCAGTGCTTTTCCTTGAGGAACACCCTCGACCACATCTACGAGGACTATATCGCCCAATTCCTTAATCATTGCCCAGTGCGCGCACGTGGCACCAACATAGCCGGCACCAATAATGCTGATCTTTTTTCTGCCCACCGTCTCCTCTCTCCTTACTGCTTAGTTGCTATTTGTGCATCGGCCAGTTCCGCAAGCTCTCGCTGCCGTGCCCGCCGCTCTTTGCCTTTTTCTACCAGCCGGACGATCCATATACTCAGCTCAAAAAGTGAATACATCGGACCTGCCATTAGAACGCAAGTAAGCAAATCGGGCGTTGGGGTTAGGGCGGCAGCCAGCACGATGACCACCAGAAAGGCGTACTTTCGGTTCTTCGCCAGAAAGCCATGCGAAACGATACCGAGTTTGGCCAAAAAGAAGCTGGCCAGTGGAAGTTCAAAGATAAGGCCGAAAGGCAACAAAAACCACAGGGTGAACGAGATATACCTGCCAATCGTCAACATCGGTATCAATTCAGGCCCAGCAAATTGGAGAAGGAAGCTTACGGCCAGGCGATAAACGGCGAAAAAGGCAAAGGCAACCCCGCCCACAAAACAAAAATATGAGAGGAAAACAAACGCGGTGAAGTACGGCTTCTCGTTCTTCTTCAAGGCCGGCATGATAAAGCTCCACACTTGCCACAAGATGACAGGCAGAGCGGCAAAAAAACCCACGAAGAGCGAAAACTTTATTTTAGTGAGAAATGCTTCCGTAATGCTGGTAAATACGATCTTGTGTCCCAGACTTGTTACGGGCTGAAGCAATAGGGCCAAAAGCCGGTCACAAAAATAATAGGCCACGCCGGCCAGAACAACGGTAGCTAAGATCGACACGATAATAACACGCCGTAATTCTTCGAGGTGTTGGAGCACGGTCATTTCATCGGGCTTTTTGCTCACGCCTCTGGCCTCCATAGCCACCAACTTTTTCCCAGAGCCGCAATTCACCTACCCCGGGGTGTGTCAATACGCTACGCTACTCTTTTAACGTCTTAGTAGCTTCCTGTACTTCTTCCTTAATTTCCTTGGCGCTTTCCGTAACGTCCTCTACAATGTCCCGCGACGAACGCCGGAATTCCCTGATGGTTTTACCAAGGGACCTTCCGACTTCTGGTAGTTTACCCGGACCGAAGATAATCAGTGCTACGACCAGAATCAATATCAGTTCAGGTACGCCAATGCTGGGAAACATTTACAGGCTCCCTCCTTAAAGCTTTCGCTTTTTTACTTAGTTCGTCATTGAAAAGAAAACTCCTGCCCAAATAAAAAAGCCCTGCTGAGCAGGGCCTGTTAATTATTAGACACGGAACTGGTGAATGCGTTTACTACCCCCTCTGATTTCTAAAACGTGTACGGCGCAGGCGATGCACGGGTCGAAAGAACGAACCACGCGGACAAGTTCGATCGGCTGCTTCGGGTCTTTCACCGGCGTACCTACCAGCGCCTCCTCTACCGGACCACGAAGACCGTTGTCGTCACGCGGGCTGCAGTTCCAGGTGGTCGGTACCACGGCCTGGTAGTTGTTAATGACATAGTCCTTGATATCGATCCAGTGGCCCAACGCCCCGCGCGGTGCTTCGGTAAGGCCCATACCCTGGCCTTCCTTCGGAATGTCAAACGGAGTAAACGTAGGCTCGCCGGGCACAAGCTGCTCAAGCCACTTCGGCAGTTCGTGCGCGATCATCGAGCACTCTACCGCGCGGGCATAGTGCCGCCCTAGCACCGAGAAGGCCTTCTGGCCCAGATCGGCCACCGCCTTAACCTGGTTGACCCACATGCGTGCCAGTGGCCCTACTTCGTGGGGCTGACCGTCGTACCGCGGCGCTTTAAGCCATGAATAGGCCCCCTTCTTGCGCGGCAGCGGGATGGTCACACCATTACTCGGATGTCTGTGGGTCCCCTTGTTGTCAAACCAGGAGAACTTGACGTCTTCAGCAATTTTTTGTGGATCGACGCTCCCGAACTTCCCCTTAGTATAGCGGCCGCGTTTGATAAATTGTTTTTGTCCATCGGGATCGTCTTCGTCGGTCAACGGGAAAACACCATACGCGAGCATATTCTTGCAGCCGATACCAATCTCAAAGTACTCGCTGTAAGCATTGGCTACGGCCAGAACGTCCGGAAGGTAGACGTTGTCCACAAACGAGATAATCTCGTCCAGGTAGCTCTTGTACTGGGCAATTTTCTCAGCCGTGACGAGCTCGGTAATACCACCCGGTGTAAAGACGGTAGTATGCGGCGCTTTGGCCCCGAAAACGGCCAGGCATTCGTGGCACTTTTTGCGGATGTCAAGCGCCTGAACGTAATGCTCCACTGCTTTATCGTTGACTTCCTTTGGCAGCCGGTAATCACCTTCGTAGCGCGGAATGAATGGCGGCGTCTCCGGCCCCTTCACATAGTCGAGGGCTGCCAGATGATAAAAGTGCAGGATGTGGGACATTACATAGTTAATGCCCTGGATCAGGTTTCTGGCAATGCGCCCGTTCGCGGGTGGCTTAACGCCAAAAGCGTTGTCAAGACACAGCACCGAACTGATGCCGTGGGAGATGGGTCAGACGCCGCAGATACGCTGGGTAATGTGCTGGGCGTCGCGTGGGTCTCTCCCTTTCAAGATAATTTCCAGACCGCGAAAGAGGGTGCCGCTTGACTTGGCATCAACAACCTTCCCGTCTTCAACTTCAACCTCAATCTTAAGGTGCCCTTCGATTCTGGTTACAGGATCGACGACGATTCGCTGGGCCATTTATCGATTCACCTCCCCCTAAATAGCTGACTTATTGTTTAGCGGGAAAAGCCCGTAGAACGGGCCCGTATGATCCGGGAAGTAGGGTTCGGAACACGCCATGCAAGGCGCGCCGGCCTTGATGCACCAGTTAACATTGTTGTTCCAACCACGCTTGGGGCAGTCGGCATAAGCTACAAACCCCTTGCAGCCGAGCTTCGCAAGACATCCATCTTCGCCAATGCTCCCCGCAAACTTACCTGCATCGAAGGCAGGGCGGCGCGGGCAGTTCTCGTGAATTGGTTCAGGGTAGAACATCTTCGGCCGCTTGAGGCTGTCCAGTTCCTCTGGCTTGGGCAGCCCGTAGTTCAGGACATAGACCACGGTGCCCAGGAAGTGGTCGGGGTGCATGGGGCAAAGTCCAATGTTGATCACCGGTTTCTTGGTGATAACCTGATCCACACCTACTACACCAGTGGGGTTTGGTGTAGCGCCCGGTATACCACCAAAAGACGCACACTGGCCAGCAGCTATGGTAGCGATGGCCGCGTTGCCCAGGATACGGACCGCGTCCAGCATGGTGAGTTCTTTACCGTCTTTTTCGGCAATCGTACAGTATATGCCGTTCTCGTTAACAGGAATACCTCCCTCAACGACCAGGAAGAAGTTGTCCTTTTCTTTGGCTGCCACCTCTTCCAGGATTTCGGCGCACAGTTCTCCTGCGCCGGCCATAATCGTCGGGTGGTACTTCAGGCTGATGACCTTTAAGAGAACGTCAGCAATGGCCGGATCCACGCTGTTTAATAAGGATACCGAGCAGCCTGAGCAGCAGGAGCCCTGCAACCAGATAACGGTAGGCCTGCCTTCGGCAGCCCGCGCCAGGCTTCCGGTTATAAAGTCCGGTCCCAAAAGCGACACCAGGCTCAGTCCTGCTGTCGAGGCCGCGCATAACTGGATAAATTCTCGCCGTGTAAGAGTACGCACCAGTTCCTCCCTCCCTCAGTTTTATGTAAGGATTTCTATTACAAGAGTCTTTTTCGTAAATCCCGCCCCCTTTGAGAATTTTCTGCACATGCTCGTGTGATGAAAAAAGGCCAAGGCCTACAACAGACCATACCACTCGCCAGGGTGTATCCATCCTTCAGAATAAATCCTCTTTGTTAAGCCACGAGAGCACATCACTTTTTACCAGGTCTGCTAATCGTGGTAGAACGTCGGCGACTTCCGGTGAAAGCTCTGTACCCCACGCAATTGCTGCCGGTTGGACCCCGTAAACGACCGCAGGGGGCAATTTCCCTAATCTCTTGGCGAGGACCAACACATCCCTGAGTTGCATTTCGTGCAAGGAAACAGCTTCCCGAGCGTGATCAAGGTCAAGTTCGGCAACTGGTATACGGTAAATCGTTCCCGGTGAGGTACCTGCGTCCAGACAGTCGATCAAGACAACCATGTCGGCTTCTTCAAAGTAAGAGAGCAACCCTAACCCGGCAGTCCCGCCATCGACTACTTCTACCTCTGGCGGTAGGTTCATCGTCGCCAATTTGCGCACGGCGTGAATACCTACGCCGTCATCGCGCAAGAGAAGATTACCGACTCCAAGAACAATAACTCGCTTTTTCCTGGACCGGCGCGTCGTCATGCTCATACCAGCATAACCTGAAGTAAAATTAATTCGCCGCCCGTAGCGAAAAATCCTCCTTGCATCGTAAAATTTTTCACAACTGTATGAAAACCCGGTAGTGGTTAAATTAATCGCCAAAAGAAATCCCCATCTGTCGCGCCATGCGGATAATATCACTGCCCAAAGGAACGCGGCGCATTTCGCCCACCGCTTCGGCCAATGGAACAGATGTTATATGCGGCGTACGCAGACAGACCATCTCGCCAAAGCGGCCCTCCATGATCAGGTTGACGGCCGCAGCTCCGAACCTGCTTGCCAGAATGCGGTCAAAAGGCGTCGGGGAGCCACCGCGCTGCAAGTGTCCCAAAACGATTACCCGGGTTTCGATACCGGTCATTTCTTCCACTTTCTCGCCAACTAGGTTGCCAATCCCGCCGAGTCGCAGCTTTTCGAAGCTGTCCTCAACCACCTTCTTGACTACCAGTTCCCCGCCTATCGGCTTGGCACCCTCCGCGACCACTACGATGCTGAACTTTTTGCCTTCCTGCCGCCGCTCCATGATTTTGGCGCAAACACCTTCGAAAGTAAAAGGAATTTCCGGAATTAGAATTACGTCAGCACCACCAGCTACGCCGGCGTGCAATGCGATCCACCCCGCATAACGCCCCATAACCTCAAGTACCATGACCCTGCCGTGTGATTCCGCCGTCGTATGTAGCTTATCCAGAGCATCAGTAGCCGTAGTAAGGGCAGTATCAAAACCAAATGTCTGGTCCGTGGCCGAGAGGTCGTTATCAATGGTTTTCGGTACACCGACCACCGGGAGGCCCTTTTTCTCATATAATTCCCTGGCGATTTTAAGACTGCCATCGCCGCCGATCACGATCAGCGCGTCAATCCCGTGGGTAGCGATGTTATCCATCACGCGGTCAGAAACATCCCGGAATACCTTTTTCCCTCCCTCGAATACCGGGTAATAAAAAGGATTATCTCGGTTGGTGGTACCGAGAATTGTGCCGCCCTTGGGAAGAATGCCTACCACGTCTTTAAGCCCGAGACGCCGCGCCCGGTTTTCTATGAGGCCTCCAAAACCATCTTCGAAGCCGATAACCGTCAGACCGTAGTACCTGACAGCAACCTTTACCGCCGCACGGATAACCGCGTTGATACCCGGCGCATCGCCACCACCGGTAAGGATACCGATCCTGCGGACGGACGACTTCTTCTTATTCACGCTTTTACCTCCCGGCATGCACCCGCCCTGTGGCGGTACCCTTTATTCCTTGCTAACCACCAAAACTACATGGGCTTTGGTTCTTTGTGCGATTCCTCCGCCTCATGCTTTAGTTTAGCCTGGCACAACGGGCAAACCGTAACGGACTTCTTTGGTACAGTGAAGATATCTTCTTCGCCTTCCTCCTCCATGGTGAGCGTCGTTTCTTCTACCTCAAATTTTTTGCCGCACAGAATACATCTCTGCTCCTTCTTCGCCATAAATAAAAACCCCTCCCCGCATTCCGTCCGGCCATTGCCAGACAGAAAAATCCTACCGGTGCGGCTTACGCCATACCTGTTCCATCGCCTTCCAAAGCGCCGCAATAATGTGCGCCTTACCTCCGACCAGGTCAAAAGCTACCTTGGTAAAGATCTCACCTTTGTCAGTGGCCACATACCGGGGCGGAAGACTATTTAGGGCAAGTGCCTTAATATCATCCCGACACCGGGGGCAGGTACACATATCCGGCCTTTGTTGCAAAAAACCCGCCAGAACGTCGTCAAATACCTCATCCACCGCAATTTCGGTATAGTTCTTGACCATTTTCAACCCTCCCGCGGCGGGGAAATTCCAATAACAGTAAGTAGCCACGCTGTCCTGGGTGAAACCGACTTCCATACAGATTATTTGCGCCAGCCGCTGAATCCTTCTTCCGTACCGGAGAAAAGTTTTTCTGTGGAAAAACCTGCCGCCACCCGCACGAGGTTAAATAAAAACTCCCGGGCTGGCCGGGAGTGTAAAGGACTAGCGGAGGCTGGCCAGCATATCCTCGGAAACTTTTTTGATATCCTGGTCACCGTTAATATCTTTGATTAACCCTTGTTTGGCATAATATTCGATCAACGGTTGGGTTTGGGCTTCGTAGACGTCGAGGCGCTTATTTACCGTTTCTTCCGTGTCATCGCTGCGCTGGTACAGCTCACCGCCGCAGCTGTTGCACTTACCTTCTACCTTCGGAGGGTTATATTTTACGTGGTACGTGGCGCCACAATTCCGGCAAACTCTTCTCCCGGTCAGCCGCTCAAGAATACGTTCACGGGGAACGTTAATATTGATGACGGCATCCAACTTTATTCCCATTTCCTTCAGCGTCGCGTCCAGCGCCTCTGCCTGGGCAAGCGTGCGCGGGAAGCCATCCAGGAGAAACCCCCGGGCACAATCCGGACGGGACAGCCGTTCTTTTACCATCCCGATAACAACCTCGTCAGGCACTAGTTGGCCTTTATCCATGTATTCCTTGGCCTTCTTCCCCATTTCCGTGCCTTCTTTGACCGCTTCACGAAACATGTCCCCCGTTGAAATATGGGTCACACCGAGTCCACGTACTAAAACCTCGGCTTGCGTTCCCTTTCCGCCCCCAGGCGGTCCCATGATCAGAAGATTCACATTCTCCCCTCCAGCTGTTGGTTTTGTGAAACTATGCACATAGTGCTGGTTAAAAAATGGTCGGGATGAGAGGATTTGAACCTCCGGCCTCACGGTCCCGAACCGTGCGCTCTTACCAAGCTGAGCTACATCCCGCCCGCTATCCCTTATGTTAGCCGAATTAACAGGCTACGTCAAGAGCCAGTTGCGAGAAGAATTGGGGTCAAGCAGGATAATGATGCCTTACCGTCGAAAACACTCACCTCAGGAAAGGAGCGCTTACGGGTGTCCGTCGTTGTTCTGACCGGCCCGCAGTTTCAGGAACTTTTGACCGCAGGGGCTGCCCGTTTGGCACGCATGTGCCAGGAAATAGATGCTTTAAACGTCTTTCCTGTACCAGACGGCGATACGGGCACCAACATGTACCTCACCCTCGTTGCGGCTCTGGATGAGATGGGAAGGACGGCCGACAAAACAATAGGCGCTGTAGCCGCAGCTTGCGCCCGAGGTGCCATCGCCGGCGCCCGTGGAAACTCAGGTGTAATTCTGTCACAGCTATTACAAGGTTTTGCCACAGCCCTGGCAGGCAAAGCGCAAGCCAGTGCCAAAGACCTGGCCCAGGGATTCAACAAGGGAGTGGAGTTTGCTTACCGGGCCGTTACCGAGCCGGTGGAAGGTACCATCCTCACGGTCGCCAGATGTGCCGCAGAGGCCGCGCGTTTATCCGAGGAAAAAAGTTGTGACCTGCGTCGTTTTGGTATCTACGTTTACCGTCGTTCACTGGAGGCTCTGGCCACAACACCTGACCTGCTACCCGTACTCAAGGCAGCCGGCGTTGTCGATGCGGGCGGGAAAGGTTTTGTAACCATTCTGGAGGGAATAATGCAATACCTCGGGGGAAAGTTGGACCTCGCCTTAATGGAGGATGGGCTGATACGCGAGGTAACTACAGCAGCCTCTCGCGGTGCCGCATTGCCCGGAACTACCTTTCAGTATGCCTATTGTACTGAATTCCTCATTAGAGCAAACCCGCTCCCGCAAGTTGAAGAAATTCGCCGGGCCTTAGAAGGTCTGGGCGACTGTTTGATGGTCGTTAGTGATGCCGAAATAATAAGGGTACACCTCCATTCCAATCACCCCGGTACGGTGATCGAAACTGCCTTGCGCTTCGGGAGCTTACATAACATCAACGTTACCAATATGGTTGATCAATATCGTGAACATCAGCGTACTTTCAAAAAGGCAGGTGTTGTTGCGGTCGGTATGGGCGAAGGCTTGCGGCGTATTCTCCAGAATCTAGGTGCCGACCGCGTCGTTGACGGGGGCCAGACCATGAATCCCAGCGTGGACGAGATTGCCAGCGCGGTTAACGCCACGCCCGCCACGTCCGTCTTCATACTCCCTAACAACAAGAACGTTATTTTAGCTGCCCAACAAGCTCAGGCTTTGACAGCGCGAAAAATATATGTCGTGCCAACAGAAAACATTCCCCAGGGAATCGCTGCCCTTATGGCGTTTAATCCTGAGTCCGAACCGGATGAAAACCTGCATAAAATGAATGAAGCGATAAAGACCGTACGTGCTGGCGAAATTACCCGGGCCACACGCTACGCTGTGTACGAAGGCGAGATAATTGAACCCGGGACTTTTATTGGTTTAGTTAACGGACGTCTCCTCAAAGGACAAAACTTGCTAGAAATAACGCTCAAAACGGTCCTCAACGTCGCTGCGCCTGGCTCGATGATTACCCTTTACCGGGGGGCCGACGTTTCCGACGAAGAGGCAAGCTTCATCTTGAGTAATCTACGTGGCACCATGCCTGGTTGCGAATTCGAGATGTATGACGGAGGACAACCTCACTATCATTTTGTAATTTCGGTGGAGTAGGTGTTTGTATGCGCTACGTTGCGATCGTTACCGATTCAACTGCCGATCTGCCTCCAGAATTGCTGGAAAAATACGACATAGCAATGGTACCATTGAAAGTACTATTTGGACAGGAAGTTTTGCGCGATGGCGTAGACATTACCTCCGACCGGTTTTATGACCGTCTCAAGAAAGGCGAACGCTCCGGTACGTCTCAACCCTCACCGGGCGAATTCCTGGCAACCTACACCCGCCTTTTGGCGTTGTATCCGAGCGTGATCAGCCTTCATATTTCCGGTGGTTTAAGTGGAACTGTACAGTCAGCGCAAGTGGCACGCTCGATGCTCGCCGACAAGGACATAAGCGTTATCGATACGCGTACAACGAGTGTGGCGCAAGGTTATATTGTTCTGCGCGCAGCAAAAATGGCGCTGGAAGGACACTCTCGCGATGAGATTCTCGCCCTCGTCCACACTCTCATACCTCAGGTGAAGGCCTATTTCGTTGTCGACTCACTTGAATACCTGCAGCGTGGTGGTCGCATCGGCAAAGCACAGGGGTTTGTAGGAACGGTACTCAATATCAAACCCATCTGTACCATCCGCGAGGGAATAGTCTATCCTTACGAAAAAGTACGGGGTCGTGAAAAAGCGCTGCAGAGGCTTCTTGAGCTCCTTACGCAAGCAGCCGCTGTACAACCCATCGGCTATTCACTCGTTCACGGTGATTTCCCGGAAGGTGTGCAATACCTAGAGGAAAAGGCTTCTGAGATCCTGGGTTACGGACCCGACGTCGTGGTGCGTGCCGGTGCCGTGATTGGTACCCATACGGGTCCCGGATTGGCTGGCGTTATCTTTTATCCCAGGATCCAGGAATAAGGGGGAAAAATATTTCATACATCAACTAACTTATGCTTGATAGCGTAAACCGCAGCCTGCGTCCGGTCTGTGACGCCGATCTTTTGAAAAATATTGGTCAAATGGTTTTTGACTGTTTTTTCGCTAATAAAGAGCTTTCGGGCTATGGAGCGGTTGCTTTCTCCACGCGCGACAAGGCGTAAAACTTCAACCTCCCGCTCGGTCAGTTCGTCAGGGTATTTGGCTCCTGGTGACTGGCTGGCAAGACGCCTGAACTCCCGGAAAACTTTCGTTGCCAGGGACGGGGGAATAAATGACTCTCCGCGTGCCACGCCTATAATTGTCCTGATCAAGGTGTCAGGATTAACATCTTTAAGCACATAGCCGGCAACGCCGGCGCGAATCATTTCAAACAGGTATTCTTCCTGATCATGAATGGTCAGAGCAATGATGCCGATATGGGGGTATTCGCTCTTGATAGTACGACAGGCCTCGATACCGTTTTTGCGTGGCATGTTTACATCAAGCAACACGACGTCCACCGGTTGTTGGCGAATCAGGGCGATGGCTTCCTCGCCGTCTGCCGCTTCACCCACCACGTGGATACGGGGATCCAGCGACAGAATCTTCCGGACCCCTTCGCGAATCAGGGTGTGATCGTCCGCAATAACCACCCTTATCTTCTCCACGGTCTCCCTCCTGGCCACCGAGAGGTATGTGCACGGCAATTGTCGTACCTTGACCACGGTTTGCACGTATGGTTAAACGTCCGTCCAGCAACTGAACTCGCTCCCGTATACCTATCAAGCCATACGCTCCCTCGCCCTTGCCGCTTAACACTTCGTTCACGTCAAAGCCACAGCCGTCATCCTTAATTAGGACGTTAACTCGATGAGGTAGGATTTCTAATTTAACCGCCACCTTCTGAGCCCGTGCATGTTTCTGAACATTGCGCAATGACTCCTGTATAATACGAAAAAGTGCTACCTCTACGCGTTTATCCAGTCGCCTTTCTTCCCCCAAAAAGGTAAATTCTACCTGGAGACCGGATTGCTCCCGGTACTCTTCCAGGAACTTTTTCAACGCTGGTACCAGCCCCAGATCGTCTAAAACCATTGGTCGGAGATCAAAAATAACTTTACGGATTTCCTTCAGGCAGTCCCGTATCACTTTTTGCAGTGAAACAAGTTCGTCTGAAACCTTTGCTGGAGCCAGTTCCAGCAATTTAAGGCAGAAATCTGCCCGCATTACAATGTTAGCCATCGCCTGCGCCGGACCGTCGTGTATCTCCCGAGCCAACCGGCGGCGTTCTTCCTCTTGCGCCTCAATAATACGCAGCCGCAACTGGTGTAGTTGTTGCATCTCACTCAGTTTTACGTTTAAGTCCTGAAGATCGTTGCACAGGTAGTTCAACACCACGCCGAGGCGTCCAATCAGTCTCTCTCCTCGCTCTCTCATTTCTTGCAACTGGCGCAAACGCCGCTCTAGATCGTCCCGGCGAAAGCGCAAATGCCTTTCTGTTTCACGCAACTGCACAAGCTTTATATTTTCTTTTTCTGCAGCCTGATAGGCCTCTTTAATATCGTTTTCATTGTAAGTCGCAAAGTTCCGGCTTACCAATACCAACTGCCGGCGTGCTGCTTTCAAGCGTCGCGTTTGTTCATCTACCTGGGCAATAACCGATGCCGTCTCCGCCTGCACGGCCGCGAGTTCGGCCTTGACGCGTTCAATCTCGTCTGCCGTACCTTCGACAATCTCATAGATTTCAATCTTACTTTTCTCAATGGCTACCAGCGTCTCTTTTATGACCCGGTCAAGAATACTAAAATCGAGCACGCCATTCCGCCCCCGGCTATGCTAGCCTGCCCCTTCTCTTCTTCTCGATTAACATCTCGTAGCAACCAACCAGTTCCCTGGCCATCCGCTCCGCCGAAAAGTTTAACGCGTTTTGCCTGGCATTGTCTGCCATCCTACTTCGCAACGCGGGATCGCTTAACAGGCATAACACCCGCTCGGCAAAGGCCTCTTGGTCAAGGTCCACAAGGAATCCGTCTACTCCGTCCGTAATCATTTCCGCTATCCCAAAGGCGCGTACCGCTACGGCCGGTAACCCAGCCACCTTAGCCTCAGCAACGACTAATCCCTGGGTTTCGGTAAGTGACGGGAAGACAAAAATATCCGCCCCCGCGTAACAATGCTTCACATCAGCAGGTGCTACCGGGCCTGTAAAAATAACACGATCCTTTAATCCCCATTCTCCGGTAATCTTCTGCATGGTAGACAACTCGGGTCCCCCGCCCACGAGGACCAGACGACTGCGCGGCTGCACGCTGGCAATTCTCTGGTAGGCACCCAACAAAAATAGTAGGTTCTTTTCCCGCCCCACGCGTCCAACATATAGAAGTACATCCTCTTCCTCACCGATCCCGAACTGTTCACGTAGCCATCTTCGGTTACCCCCTGCAAACTCCTCAAGCTTTATACCGCTGGGCAACCTTTTGATCGGGGTCCGAACACCCATACTACGGATGTGCTTTGCTACAATTTCCGTGGGCACAATCACAAGATCCACGCGATTGCAGAAGCCAACACAAATACGTTTGGTGAAAGACCGCGTCACACTCTGGATAAAGGGAAAGTAATGTACGTACGCCTCGTAAAGCGTATGATAAGTAAAGACAACCGGTAAACCTAGATAATGAGCACATTTTGCCCCAAGACGTCCAAGAAGAAAAGGTGAATGCGTGTGTACGATATCGACGCCCAGCCTTCTCAAGGTCAGGCCTAGTCGCGGAGAAAACGGAATACCGATGTTGTAGCCCGGGTTAGTAGGTGACGGTACCGCCAAAAATCTGAAAATCCGCTGCTCGTTTTTTCTATCTACCCCTCTGTACCAGGGGGCAAAGACAAAAACATCGTGGCCGAGAGCAACCAGTTCGTCTACCGTTGTACTTACTGATCGTACCACGCCGCTTGTGTATGGCCAGTAACTATCGGTAAAAATGGCCACCCGCACGCCAATTGGCCTCCCGTTTATGTTTTTCTATAATTACCTGAATACTCCTGCCAAAGATAAGTTGGTTAAAAATAAAGGGACGGTATACCCGTCCCTTTACGCTTTTTATTTAGTTCATTCGATACGCTCGCTAACAAGGTTCGCTTTCCCGGCGTATTTCGATCTTTTCATAAGCAGGTGGCGTATGTTGATTGTGCATCACGATCGCACAACACGGACATATTTCAACGCACCGACCACAATAAATACAAGTGAAAGGGCTGTAACTAATAGTTACATCTTGATTCTTGCGGCTACCACTAATGGATATTGCGCCCGCCGGGCAGATGCGTGCGCACGATGCACAATAGCAGCAGCGTTCCTCGTCGATAATAACCTGCCCGCGTGAACCCGCAAAAGGTTCACGTTTTGCTAAAGGATAACGCCGCGTGGCTGGTTTCGACACCAGGTTCCGCAAGACGTTAGCAACCATTACAGGCATTTGCCGGCCCCTCCTAGGTTAACGTTCCGTGCAAGCGATACACGGGTCTATTGAGAGTGTAATGATTGGTACATCCGCCAATTCGCTCCCCGGGATCATTACCAGCAAAGTGGGAATATTAGCGAAGGTTGGTGTTCTAACTTTTAATCTTTCCAGGTGCGATGTACCATTTCCCTTGGCAAAATAAAACAACTCCCCGCGCGGCTGTTCCACACGCGTTATCGCTTCCCCTTGCGGGAAACCCTTAACCTTGACCGCGATTTCCCCTTCCGGCAATTCCGCAAGTGATTTATAGACCAGTTCCAACGACCGGTCAACCTCGCGCACACGCACGATCATGCGGGCGTAGCTATCGCAGCCGTTATCGGTTACAGGCTCAAACCCCAGTTCCTTGTAAGCAGCGTATCCGGTCAACCTGGCATCATACGTTACACCGCTCGCCCGCGCCGTAGGACCAACTGCACCTAGAGCCAAAGCTTGCTCCTTAGGTAAAATACCTTTGCCGACCGTGCGCGATTTAATTGTATAGTCGTTAATGAAAACGGGTTTTAGAGGTTTCCACTGGCGCCGGAATTCATCGAGTAATTTTCTGACCGTGCCGGCCATCTCTTCATTGATGTTCCGTCGGACGCCGCCGATGATACATGCCGACTGGATCACACGCTGGCCGGTTGTCATCTCCAGGATATCAAGAATCACCTCGCGCGCGCGCCAGCATTGCATAAATAGACTTTCAAAACCAAAGGCGTCGGCCAGTAATCCTAACCATAACATGTGGCTATGGATACGCGACAGTTCGCTCCAGAAGACCCGGAGATACCTGGCCCTGGGCGGTACTTCGACCCCCATGTTCTCTTCTATAACCTGGCAATATGCTAAGGCGTGGATGAAACTGCAAATTCCGCAGATACGTTCGCATAAGAAGACGTTATTGGCATATGGGTTCCGCTCGGCAGCCTTCTCTACACCCCGGTGCATGTATCCGATTACGGGAACCACTTCGATTACCCGCTCGTCTTCACAGGTCAACTGAAGCTGGACGGCCTCGGGCAGCACCGGGTGTTGGGGCCCGAAAGGAAACGTAACGCGCGCCATTTTTTCTCCTCCTGGCTTTCAGGACTCAGCTTGTTGCTTTAAGAGGGGTGTCTTTGGACTCTCCTCTGAGAGAAGCATGCGATTTTTGAAATCGATGGCAATGTCGACAATCTTTATCCCGAAGAATTCCCTCATCTCGTTCTCCATGAGGGCTGCCGACAACACCAAACTAGAAATGCTCGGCACTTCTTCATCTTTCCCGACTTTCATCCGCAGATTAACGACCTCGTTGTTACCATCGTTGAAGTGGTAGACAACCTCGAACGCGTCACCGAGATCGAGGCAAGTAGCCGCTATAAACCTCGCCGTTCCGTCGATAAGTTCACGTACCCGGGATTTTAGTTCCGCCTTGCTTATCTGGTATTCGCGCATCTCTTCACCCCGTTTTCCTTGTCCTTGACTTTTCTTTCAGTTTGTTCAGAGCCAAAACTACCCCATCGATAATTGCCTCTGGACGGGGCGGACACCCTGGGACGTAAACGTCAGCGGGGATTATTTTATCAATTCCGCCCACTACATTATAACAGGTGCGGAAAATACCGCCGGTACAGGCACAAGCCCCAATGGCCATAACCAGGCTTGGCGCCGGCGTCTGTTCATACAAATTCCTTAGCACCCGGTAATTGCGTTTATTGACGGGACCCGTCACCATTAGAACATCGGCATGTTTCGGATTGCCAATATTTAACATGCCGAACCGTTCGACATCGTACAATGGCGTAAGACAGGCCACTATTTCAATATCACACCCATTGCATCCCCCGCACGAAAAATGCAATATCCAGGGGGACTTCAACCGCGAGCGCGTAACAAGATCCATAATTCGTTACCTTACCTCCCCTTAGCCGCCGCGCACGGTCCGCGGGTTACTAAAGCCTTACAGTATTGCCGGCAAACTCTAGCAAAAGAATATTGAGTAGTACGAATCCGGCACCCAGAGCCCAACTTATGGTAACCATCCAGGACCACCGCACACGAGCCGTAATATTGTCAATCAATAACTCCAGGAAATACACGGCGAGAGCAATGACAACACCCAACCATAGAGGTTTAGCCCAAAAAAGCGCGACAAAGCCTAACACCAGCACAAGTTCATACCAGTGGGTGAGTTCAACCAGTGCCAGAAAAGGCCCTGAATATTCCGTATAAACGCCACGGACAATCTCCTGGTGCGCGTGTTCACTGGCCGCAATGTCAAAAGGCGATTTGCGTAATTTTATCCCTAAAGCAATTAGAAGGGCCAGGAAAACTAAGGGTAAGTCGGGCAGCAGGGGTTGCTGGGACATTGCCACCACGTCACGGACAAGAAAACTTCCGCTCTTGAGAAATATAGCCACCGCCGCCAGGATAAGAATGGGTTCATACGAAAACATCTGCAGTATTTCCCGGTGAGCACCAAAGTGGGCGTAAGGCGACTTCACACTAAAGGCGCCCAGAGCAAGGCTCGCACCCGCAAAGGCGAGGATAAAGACAACAATCAGCAAGTCCTGGCCTGCAAAAAAGAGGGCGAACGCCGTTACCGTGAGTACCAGATAGCCCCAAACCCAGATCAAACTTTCTCTTGTCGTGGCAATCCTTTCTTTACTGTACAGCTTCACAAAATCATAAAACGGTTGGACAACAGGAGGTCCTACTCTCCCCTGCATCCTGGCCGTAATCTTACGATCGAGGCCTCGCAGGAAACCGCCCAGAAATGGCGCCCCTAGAACAGCAACAACGGGCACCACGATATCCCAGGCGCTCACACTATCACCCCCAGAAAGAGTACAACCAGTAGGATTATACCGCCCCAGTTCACCCAGGCGGTGAGACTTCTCTCGCCGAAAACTTTATCCCAGTACATACCTCCTGTATCTGCCGTCACAGGAAGGTCGGCCACACTGCGAAACGACAATGCCGCGTCAGTGACATTTTCACCACAAAGGTACGCGGCGCGCAATTGCTTCTTTTCTACCCGGAACAAGGCCGCAGGAATCAACAGGGCGATGATGAGAGCAACAAACACCGGCCAGACGGGAAAACTTCCCCAAGTGGACTTAAGCACCCATCCGGCCGTCGTAAAGGCCGGTAGATATCCCATCGCTTCTGCCGCCGGGGCAATCAAGTTTGCTGCCAGAGGTACTACAAAGAAACTTAAGACAACAGCCCCGGCTAAGAGGAGTAAGACCGTACTGTAACTGTAGAACGGCTTGACCTCCTGGGATGCAGACCGCGGTACCGTATCGACGTGACTGAGAAAACGACCCATCCACTTCGTCCAGAAAACGAGCGAGGCGGCGCTACCTATGGCCATAAAGGTTACTACCAGCAGAAACCATTTGGAAACGGGAAGCGCAGCTGCCTCCAGACCAGCCCACTTGGCCAATACAACGCCAAACGGTAAAAAGGCCATGGTAAGCATCCCCAGAACGGCCACCGCAGCGATAACCGGCAGTCTGGCAACCAGTCCCTCCATATCTTCTATATTGCGGCTGGCTATATGCTGCTCGACAATGCCAACGACCAGAAACATCAGTCCCTTCGAGATAGCGTGAAAAATGATCAGGATGAGCGCTGCGGCGATGGCCAGACTCGTATTGAGACCGGCGCAGCAGATGATTAAACCGAGGTTGGAAATCGTAGAGTAAGCCAGAACCCGTTTCGCAGAAGTTTGGCTGATGGCTATGAGCGCGGTGACCATAAAGACGAATGCCCCGAAAATAGCAACCGCAACTGACAGGGGTGTACCGGCATAACCGGGGGCCAGCCGTAAGACCAGATACACGCCCGCCTTAACCATCGTGCTGGAATGAAGCAATGCCGAGACCGGTGTGGGCGCTACCATCGCCCCGAGCAACCAGCTTTGAAAAGGTACTTGAGCTGCCTTGGTAAAGCCGGTCAGACAGAAGAGAGCCAGAGGTACCAACACCGCCGGGCCAACGACGCCGGAGCCGATCAGGTCGTGTATGGAAAGCGTCCCGGCGCTCCGAAAAGCAACCATCATCCCCAGGATACAGGCTACCGCGCCTACAAGGTTCATCCACAAAGCACGCAACGCAGCCTCCACTGCTTCACTGGTCAAGTCATGTCTTATCAACTGGTAACAACACAACGTGGTTACTTCCCAGAAAAAGAATAACCACAGGAGATTGTTAGCGAAGACGAGACCGTTCATAGCGCCTAGGAAAAGAACCAGAAAGAAAAAGAAAACCGGCTGCCGTGTACGCGCAAGTTTAAGATGAGCCTCGTGCTCACGCATGTAATCAAGAGCGTAGATGACAATTAGCGAACCTACTATTGTTATAACGAGGCACATTATTAATGCTAAGGGGTCTATCAAAAGGGTCGGTGCAACCTCGAAGTTTTCTGGCAACCAGCCGAATTTGAAAAGGGGGAAGAGAATCCATTGGATGGCCATAAGGAGAATGATCAAAAGGTGGCGATGAACTATACCTACGTATAAAAAATAGGCCATCAAAATAAAATCCAAAACAAGAATAATGTTATCCCAAATTTTGGAGGGAGAAAAACTTATCACGGCCTGGGCGTGCAGCTGAGGTAGTAACAGGAGGGATGCTATTATAAGTACCAGCGCCGATAAGAACGTCCACGGCTTCCGGAGTGTATCGCTCCTTATTAATAGACTACCTACAGCCGTGCCCACGGGCAGGAGTATCAGTATCGCCGTAAGTGTCTCAACCGCCATTCCTTTTTAACCCCTCCCATCTCATATTGTGTCACCTTAACTACTTAATCAAACTATTACGGCACAAATACCCCCACCCCCTTGTGGGTTCGGCACATACCTGTTATGCATTCACAAAATAATATTTAGTGTACATTAAACGGGCTGCTTTGCCTTCTCCTTCCCTTTTCTCAATCAATGTTAGGAACATTCTAAACTTTTCGCCAATCTAAAGTCAAGCTTCTTTGTTACTATAGACGGAATTTCAACTGGCGAATGTTTTGCCGTACGGCCAAATCCCTGTTTTTTGCTTTTCGCTCCGGACAGATAAATTCCTTTCTGCTCGGCGTGAAAAGAGAAAAAAGCGCGGCTCTTCGACCGCGCTCCTTCTGCCGTTTGGTGGGCAAAAACTTGCCTGTCTTTCAGGCATAGCTGAAAGTAAAAGCTCCCAGTACACACGCGACGGGAAGCGATTGCAGGAAAGGATTTGGCACCCACGATTCGAAGAAGTAAAGGGCACCGTTTGTTGGATCCCACCCGTTTAACGCGTCCCGGGCAGCGCTCACTGCTTCAGGCGAGGCTGGTCGGTTAATCCAGCCGTTAACTACGGGTTCAAACTGCCACGGTTCATATATCACGGAAGTAATGTTATTGGGGAATAGCGGGCTGCGTACACGGTTTAGAACCACAGCACCTACGGCCACCTTCACAATGTAATCCTGGTCATCAGCCTCTGCAGTAATCAGCCTGGCCAGAAGGTCAAACTCTTCTGCTGTATACCTGCTACCAGCACGACTTGCTTGATTTTGGGTGCCGTAAGGGATAAGGAGCGCCTGGCCCGGATAGATAGTGCTGTTGGTGATCCCGTTTGCCCGCATAATAGCCACATAGGGGATACCGAACCGCCGGCCTATTAAGTAAAGGGTGTCGCCCGGCCGCACGACATAGACGGGGCTCTCGGGAATATCCAGACGTTGTCCCGGGTAAATCTCGGTACTGTTCAGGCCGTTCCAGGCCATCAAAGCCTCGATGCTTGTCCCATATCGCTGGCTAATTAAGTAGAGAGAGTCGCCGGGGGTCACCGTATAGGTCCACGCGCAAGCCTGCGCGGCCGGAAAAAAGTAAAGGAGAAACGCTGCGATCAGGATCAATAACTTGAAACGCATCCCTAACCTCCCTGGCCTCCGGGGGTAGCTGCCGGGTTCGGGTGGAGGATACCCTACCGGCACGTGCCTTCCTTCACCTCCTGCGACCGTGCCGGATTCACCCCGAGATTGGTTTCCCCGTACTCTGCTTCCAGAGATTCGGCCTTTTTTCGACAATTATACTGAGTTACCTGATCTTTGTCTAGCCATCAAAATGTGGTAATTACTGGCCGGGTTGCAGTGTCAGACTTTGACACCGCACAAGTACCTCACGGGTTACGTCCCAGGCGTGCTTAACCAGTTTCTCAATGTCTTCCTGGCTTGCCCCGGTTATGTGCAAACCCGCTACGACCAGGGTGGGCGTATTTAACGACGTCGCCAGCCACTCCGCCAAAGGTTTAGCTATCTGGTCGTCCTTGTGCGTCAGACGCGGGATGACGGTCGTGGATGCGCTCAAACGGTTTGGATCTGCAAGACTCGCATGCGGAATCGCGAGGGCTGCCGCGCCCAGATGAGGTTTCTCGCCTCCCAGAATTTGCAGAATTGCGCCGTCCGCCGTAAGCGTTAATTTGGCCAGTACCAGATATTTGCCTTCGCCGGTTTGCGCCTGGATCTCGGTTATCAGGGGCGGTTGTTTACCAGTATCTTCTATCATAAACTCGCCCTTCCTTTACCATAATAAAAAAGTACTCTTAAAATCTCCTTCGGAGGGATAAAAATGACGGTTGGCCAAAAACTACACCAAACTCTTAACTCGCTGGAAACCGCAGTAGCCGATATGAAAACATACGCCCTTGATACGCAAGACAAGGTAGCCCAGCAAATGTTTTCCAACTATGCGCGGCAACTGGAGGATATCGTGCACGGACTCAGGGAACGGGTGAATTATATTGTGTCCCAGGAACCGCAATATAAAGTCTACCAACCGCAACAGCAGTAAAAATTAAAGTGCGGCGCCTCCGGCGTCGCCCTAATTTTTAACCAGCACTCGTTTGTCCCCTACGCGCCGCGTAATACGCTGGCTATCAAAAAATTCTAGCAGAGGAACGGCATACTTACGGCTTGTCTGCCAGATTTCACGTGCTTCCCCTACCGTGATAGCGTCAGTGTGTTCGAAAGCTTCCTTCAACAACCGTCTCGCCCGCTCGATGTTATCCGGATGAAAGAAGAGTTCCTCATTAACTTTAACCAGCTGCCCGGTTCGCAAAAGGAAGTTTTGCAGTTCGCCCAGCGAAGCTCCCTCAAGACCCAAAGTTTGTATAACGCTTTCCCAGGACGGGGGTTGAAGGCCGCTGGCACGGTATGCTTCAACTACTTTATCGATAATTACTTTCTGCTCTGGTGTAGGCTTTGCCTTGTGCCCGGGTAGGGCTACGACGTTTGCCCTGAGTTCAATTACGCCTTCATTGGCAAGAAGCGCCAAAACCGTATTAAACGTTTTTGCGTTAAGGTCACCAAAATAACGCGAGCGCAGTTCTTCCCGGGGGAATCCTTCCCGTAGCGGGTATTCGCGGTGGTAACGACCCACTACCTCACGCATCCTTGCCTGCCAGGTATCCCAGACCTTGCCGGCCACGTAATGCTCCCTACCGTCAACAGTGAGAGTCCTGGCGCGTCCCGAACCTGCGAGTTCTCTGGCGATTTCTTTCACCTTGTCCAAATGCCACCCCATCGCCTGGGGTATTTCGTCAATCGCTACAAGATTGCCAACCCTGGCCAGATAGTCTTCTACTAATTGCAATGGCGTACCACCTTCCAAGGTAGCCAGCGTGGCAATAACCTCCGGCCGAAAACGCTTGTGGCGCGGTGCACTCGGTTGCAAGATCTTGCCGCCACCTATAGTGCGCGTGGGCGAATACGAGCGTATGATAAAAGCATCACCGTAGGCTGCCACCGTTTCCGCTTCGAGCTGCATCTGGGCGTACGCGCTGTTTCCTGGCATTAGTTCCTCCAGGTCAAGAAGGACAACGCGGGCCATTATTTCTGCTGCGCCCAGGTGAAAGCGGACGCGCGCCCGGTTCTTCAAGGGCCTATCCGCGCTGCTTAGCAGCATGAGCCGCGCATCGAGACGGCGCGTAACCGGCAAACTGCCAGGGGTGATCAACACGTCGCCGCGCCGGACCTGGTCTATTTCAACGCCAGGTACATTGACAGCTACGCGCTGACCCGCGTAGGCTTCGTTAACCTTCTGCTTATGCACCTGAATCGTTCTTAACCTCGTCATCACCCGGCCGGGCATAATTTCCAGCACATCGCCAACCCTGATGTGGCCGCTTAGCAGGGTGCCGGTGAGCACGGTGCCAAAACCTGTGACGGAGAAAACGCGATCAACCGGGAGTCTAGCTGGCCCCTCCGTATCCCTGTGAGGAACCTCCTGGACCATCCGGTCCAGCGTCGCCACCAGTTCCTGCAGTCCTTCGCCTGTAAGAGCTGATGCCGGTATGATCGGCGCGTTGGCAAGGCTCGTGCCTTTGAGACAGTTGGTAATTTCCTCCTTTACCATCTCAACCCACTGTTCATCAACCAGGTCAATCTTGCTTATGACCACTATGCCCTGCCGGATGCCCAGCAGGTTAATGATATCCAGGTGTTCGCGCGTTTGCGGCATGACTCCCTCATCGGCAGCGACGACCAGAAGCACTAGGTCGATACCACCCACGCCGGCAAGCATGTTCTTGATGAACCTCTCGTGCCCCGGAACGTCAACAATCCCGACCCGAATTCCGCTCGGTAGATCCAGGTAAGCGAAGCCCAGTTCGATGGAAATGCCCCGTTCCTTTTCCTCTTTCAAGCGGTCCGTATCAATCCCGGTCAAGGCCTTGATAAGTGCGGTTTTGCCATGATCGACGTGGCCTGCCGTACCAACCACGGAATACTTCATTTCCCTGCTCCCCTGGTGATTGCCTCCCAGATAGCCTTCGCCAACCGGGGTATTTCGTCATCGCGTAACGTCCGGACGTCAAGCAAAAGTCGGTCTTCCTGTATCCTTACGATCACGGGTGGGGCGCCTTGGCGCAATCGCGCTGCCACATCAGCTGCTTGCCCATCCGGCGGAGAAATAACAACTCCAAACGAGGCCGGTTGTGCCGTAGGCATGGCACCGCCACCCACCTGTGAGTTAACGGGCACGATCTCCACTTGCCCGCCAAATCCCGGCATTTGCTTAAGCAACCTGACCAGACGCCGCGCTCGCCTCTTGAGCACTTCCTGCGGTGTGGTTAGCATCTTCAGGATTGGGATGCTGCGCAGGGCGCCTTCAGGATCCCGGTACTCGCGCAGGGTAGCCTCCAGTGCCGCCAGCGTCAGCTTGTCTATACGTAACACACGCGCGAGGGGGTGGCGCTTCATTTTTTCCACCAGGTCAGCCTTCCCAAGGATAATACCTGCCTGCGGTCCACCCAGCAACTTATCGCCGCTGAAGGTCACGACGTCAACACCAGCGGCCACTATTTCCTGGACCGTGGGCTCATAGGGCAAACCGTAATGACTTAAGTCGACGAGAAAACCGCTCCCCAAATCGGACATTACGGGAATACCGTACTTTCGGCCCAAGTCTACCAACTCTGGCACACTGGTTTCGTGAGTGAAACCTACAATACGGTAATTGGACATGTGCACGTGCAATAGCAAGGCCGTTTCAGAGCTAATTGCCGCTTCGTAGTCCCGGACGTACGTTTTGTTAGTGGTGCCTACCTCTACCAGGTTCGCACCGCTCTGGCGCATGACGTCAGGAATCCGGAACGAACCGCCGATTTCCACCAACTGCCCCCGTGAGACAATGACCTCCTTGCCATAGGCCAGCGAGGTCAAGGCCAGAAGCACAGCAGCGGCATTATTGTTGACGACAAACGCCGCTTCTGCCCCCGTCAGCGCCAGAAGCACATCCTCAACAATAGCATAGCGGGAGCCGCGCTTGCCGGTAACAAGATCGAATTCCAGGTTGGAATAATACCTTGCAACTTGCTCCACAGCGCTAATCGCACTTTCACTCAAGGGGGCACGACCGAGATTCGTATGCAAAACTACCCCTGTGGCGTTAATAACCCGGCGCAGGCGATATTGCTCTGCAGTAGCCACCACACGCGCAACCTCGGAAGCGATCCCGTCCGGCGCAACCAGGTCAGCAACTTCCGCTTCGCTCGCGAAATCGCCTCGCATGAGCGCCTCGCGTCTGGTCTGCAGCGTCTTTCTTATGGCCTCCACTACGGCAGCCCGGGGGTATTTGTTTATCAGTCTGCTTACTACCGAGTGACGTAACACTTCGTCCACGGCAGGGAGATACCTAAGATACCGTTTGCCTGTAGGCAACATGTCAACCTCCTGCTCCCACCGTGCTATCGGCCTGCTACCCGCAAGGTCAGAACCGCTGTTAACAGACGCTCGTCATAGTCATTTACATCACCTGCCGGTTTGTCCTGGGCGTGCGTGATAATCAGCCAGTCACCCGGCGGCAAAATCATCATCGCTTTCCCCTCGGCGTCCGTTCGCCCAATGCGGCTCCTTTCTTCTTCCCGGTTTTGGGCGTAGATTTTTGCACCCCGGAGTGGTTTACCACCGTACTGTACCAGAAGCTCCAGCTCTTCCCTGAGATAAGAAAGGGGCACGATTTCCAGATCGAGGCCAAAGGAACCAGGCCACTTAATCTCTTCGTCTACGGGAATGACCGTCTTGGCAAAATGATGAAAAAGAACCGTCCGCGAAACAGGAATGTCCGGATATTTGTCGCGCCTTCCCGGAAGGTGCCGGCCGTCCCGCGTAATACTCCACATACCTGCCCGGTATGCAACCAGGATGGTATGCGTGCCTTTTATTTGCGGCACAAACTCTACGCTAACGCTATTACCATTTTCTCGCGGATTTAACGGGATTTTATCCTCTCCCGGCGGAGCCAGCCATACAGAGAGTGTTTCCGGGTTAAGGGTGCCTTCGACGCGAAAATGGTGTCCGAAGCAGATCCGACACGTTACTTTGTCCCCTTGCCGCGCGAAAAGCGGCCCTTCTATCCAGAGATTATGCGGTGCCACATCCAACTTCCTCCGTACCGAAAATCTCTTGTTTAGTCTAACCAGGGGGCCAAAAACCCATAAGTTACTGGCGACGCCAGGGTCGCCCTTGTTCAAAGGAAACTTTACTTACTAGCGAACAATAATGTCTGCCAGGGTAAAGAGCAGCATGCTGATGCTCAAAGCCGCATTCAGGTTAAAGAAGGCGATGTTAATCCGTGCCAGGTTAACCGGCGTTACTATTAAATGCTGGTAAATGAGTAGCACCACCGCGATACCTATACCGGTGAAATAGAGGACGCCAAGCTTGAGGACCATCCCGGCGGCGATGAACAGGGCTGGCGAAATAATGTGAAAAAGGGTTGATATTTGTAGCGCCCGTCGGAGACCAAATTGGGCAGGTATAGAATAAAGGCCGTTTTGCCGGTCAAATTCGTAGTCCAGACAGGCGTAGATGATATCAAAGCCGGCAACCCAGAAAAGAACCCCGCCGGCGAGAAGCACGGGAGCCAGATCCACCCGGTTCGTAATGGCTATCCAGCTGCCCAGGGGCGCAAAGCCCAGGGCCGCACCCAACCAGAGGTGCGAGGCCCAGGTAAACCTTTTTGTATACGAATAACCGACCAGGATGGCTACCACCAGGGGAAACAACTTAACTGCCAGAGGGCTCAGGTTGAAAGCGGCCAATAAAAGCAAAGCAAGCGAGATAATCGTGTAGGACCAAACCTCCGTTACAGATAGCAAGCCGCGCGGGAGAGCACGGTTCGCAGTGCGCGGATTCCGGGCATCGATGTGACGGTCAATAATGCGGTTAAGAGACATCGCTGCCGTCCTCGCGCCCACCATAGCCACCGTGATCCACAAAAGGTCATGACCCGTCGGAATCTGTTTATTGGTTAACAGGGCGCCAATATAGGCAAAGGGCAGGGCAAAAACTGTGTGTTCAAACTTGATCATTTCCAAAAAGACGGGCAGTTTCTTAAAGGCCATACGTTGACCACTTCCTGTTGACGAGAGCTTCAACTTCGGACGACATGGTGATGTCGGGTGGCCAATCGCGAGTATATCCTTCTTCTGGCCACTTCCGCGTTGCGTCTATGCCCATCTTCGCCCCCAGGCCCGGTAAAGGCGCGGCGTGGTCAAGCGCATCTACCGGACCATCTACAATAACAACATCACGTCGCGCATCGATATTATTAAATACGCGCCACCATACTTCGGACATGTCTTGAACATTAACTTCTTGGTCAACCACGATGATCAGCTTGGTAAACATCATCTGGCCTAAGCCCCAAAGCGCATGCATAACCTTTTTGGCATGCCCTGGGTAGCTCTTGCGGATGGAGACCACCACGCAATTATGGAAAACCCCTTCAAGGGGGAAGTTCATGTCGACAATTTCGGGTACGGTCATCCTGATTAGCGGTAGGAAAATGCGCTCGGTTGCTTTGCCGAGGAACGTGTCCTCCATTGGCGGACGTCCCACAATAATTGTCGGATAAATAGGGTTCCGCCGGTGGGTTATACACTGGATATGAAACACGGGGTAATAGTCGGGCAGCGAATAGTACCCGGTATGGTCGCCGAACGGTCCCTCAAGCCGTTTTTCTTCCGGGTCAACATACCCCTCGAGGATAATCTCGGCGTGTGCGGGAACTTCTAAGTCCACTGTTTCGCACCGCACGAGTTCTACAGGAGCCTTCCGTAGAAAACCTGCGAAGATAAACTCGTCGACTCCTCGCGGCAGTGGAGCGGTCGCGGCATATATAGTGGCCGGGTCTGCACCAAGAGCCACGGCTACCTCGAACCTGCAGCCCCGCGTGCAGGCCGCCTGATAGTTCGCGGCGCCGTCTTTATGGATGTGCCAGTGCATGCCCGTGGTTTTCTCATCATAAACCTGCATGCGGTACATGCCCACGTTCCTTCGGCCCGTTTCCGGATCTTTGGTAATTACCAGGGGTAGGGTGATAAATCGCCCTCCGTCCTCAGGCCAGCACTTCAGAATAGGGAACTTGGCCAGACTTGGATCGGTACGAACAATTACCTCTTTACAGGGTCCGGTACGGACAATCTTCGGCAAATACGAAGATAGCTGGGCGAGCTTCGGAAGGGCTTTTAGTTTATCGATAAACGTACAAGGCAAGGCGTCCGGCTGGAGAAGTCCGCACAGTTCCTTCCCTAGGGCATCCAGGTCCGATGTTCCAAGAGCAAGACATACCCGCTCCATTGTGCCAAAGATGTTCGTCAAAACAGGAATCTCGTAGCCCTTTACACGCTCAAAAAGAAGGGCAGGCCCTCCTTGCTTAACAATGCGGTTAGTTATCGCGGTAATTTCGAGTTCCGCATCAACCTCAACCTTAATGCGCTTAAGTTGCCCCCGAGCTTCAAGATCGGCAACAAAGTCGCGTAAATCGCGGTAGGCCAATGTTTAACCCCCACCCATCAAACCTTTGTTCCCACGTGTACCGCCACGACCCCGCCTGTCAATTCGAAATAATGGGCGTCGCGCAAGCCGACTTCTTCGAATAAGGCGCGAATTTCTTCCTGGTGTGGAAATACCTTCAACGATGCAGGAAGATAGCGGTACGGCCCTTCCAGCCCAACCCCTAAACGTCCCAAGAGTGGCACAAGGTAATTGAAATACAGGTAGTACAATTGCTTAAATACGGGAAGCCTGGGTTTGGCCAGGTCAAGATTGACCACCTTCCCACCGGGCTTCACTACGCGCCGCATCTCAGCGAGAGCCTTTCGCATATCGCTTACGTTGCGCAAAGCAAACCCCATGGTTGCACAATCAAATGTATTGTCTTCAAACGGGAGATCAATCGCGTTACCTTTAACGAACTCAACAATACCTTTATACGACGTCTTTTCCAGATTAGCTGCTGCCACCTTGAGCATTTCATCGCAAAAGTCAACGCCGACAACCTTTCCGGTAGGGCCTACCACCCTGGCCTGTTCAAAGGCCAGCATACCGGTACCGCAACAAACATCGAGACCAAATCCACCCGGCTGTAACCCGGATTGGGCAACCGCAAACCGCCGCCATGCCCTATCACGGTTAAAGCTCAATACGGTATTTAGAAGGTCATACCGGTGCGCAATTGACGAAAACAGGGCATACACATAAGCCTCTTTGCTTTCCTCTTTCGAGGCTAGCAAGGTTAACCCTCCAGACCTGTAACCGCTTTAGTCCCGCGTTGAGGCGAGAAGACCTTTGTAAGACTCATTAACATGTTTCTGATCGTTCCCGCCGGTAAAAACACGAGCGCGTCAGCAGCAGCTGTAAAGTAACGCTGGGCCAAATTACCAAGTTCGTGCTTATGTAACCCATATCCCATCCCGAAATTCAACCCAAATCGTTCCAGAAAGGTCAGGTCGTCGGGAGACGCGCCCGCAATTTGACCCGCCAGAAGACAGGCGGTAGCAAACAGGCGAGCAGTCTCCCTCTCAACGAGAACTGGCAATTGGTCCGCCGTAACATTTTCGTACCGCTGGCGCTGAATGCCCGCTTCGTGGCTGACGCTGATGGTCTCTGCCAGCGGTGCGATAAACTCTATCATATCTGCTTCACACGTAAGGGCAAAAAAACGGCTGTAAAGATAGTCCCCTAAGATAACCGGCCATTGAACGCGATCCGGGTCGCGACCTGTTAACCACCCTTCGTCGGCAACATAAAGATGAAGGGTGCCGGCTAGATAAATTAATTGAACAACTACAGCCAGAGTGATAACCCGCTCACAGTAACAATTGTAAAGCTTGGCTACTCCGGTTACCAGTGCCGGCCTTATTTGCCAGTCGAAGTACGGTACCTGGTAGGCAAAAAGGGTTTTCCGGTCTTGACCTCTTACGGTCAACTCCCGCCTTATTCTCTTTTCGATTTCACCCAACTCTTTCTTCAAAAGGGAAAATATTTTGGCCATTACGCTCCTAACCTGACCAACTTTGTCTCTAATGTGTATTCGTTGTTGTTAATCCTTTTCCTCCTGAATGGCTGGATAAATAAATTAGCCTTGCAATAACCTTTTTCGGCACTGCAAGGCTCACTAAGGCACCTCATTATCTTTTATCCACGTACTAATATATATCCCCCCTACTGATTGACCGCCTTCTTCGTGAGAGAAGAAGGGAATAGGCCCCTGACCGTTTCCTGCGTCTCAATATGCTGAGCATTAAAGCGAGTGGTGAGATAGTTAAGAGCGTCCCAAGGATCGACTTTTTCACCGCACGTAAAAACGTCGACGGCTGCATATCCAAGTTCCGGCCAGGTGTGAATCGTTAAGTGAGACTCAGAAATAACTACTACTCCGCTGACCCCCTGGGGACTGAATTTATGGAAGACGCACTCTCTGACTTCGGCTCCCGCTTCCAATGCCGCATTGACCATTGTTTCTTCTACCTTTATTACATCGTTTAGAGTTTCAAAGTCGCATCCATAAATTTCAGCCAGGATGTGCCTCCCCAAAGGTTTCATTTTGGCTATCTCCCCCTTTTCCAACAAAAATTATGTTGGAACTGGCCAAACCTTTAGCAAGGTTTGGCTAATTCCAACCGCATTCATTTTAGCATAAAGGCGTCAGTTGTCAACAAAATTTTATAACGTCCATGAACTATGCTTATGAACTTATATGTTGGGATCTAGAAAAAGGTACAATAGCGGCAAAATACCAAAGACCATCGTAGTAGCTGCAGCCACGATGCCCGAATCGTTAAAAATGAGGGCGACGATACTGGCTACAGTAATAGCCACAAAAGCCGTGTAAAGGAAAGGAAATTTGGCCCTGAAAGATTGCATCCGCCCCAGCGGGCGATAGAATAGAATCGCTAAACCACCCAAACTTACCATAAAAACCTTGCTCCAGATCGTATACTTTATAAGCTTCAAGTTCATAGCAAGTTTCCGCTGAATGATTTCCAGAGCCGCAGGCAAACCACCCCCACCCAATATCAAGGATACCGCGCGACCTATGTGCGATTGCTGCGCACCTCGCAGCAGGTCTGTCATTGCCAATATACCGACAACAAGGGGTATACTGGCGACAACAGCCACTACGACCAGGGGGCGAAACCGGACGCCCGCAAACCCGAGTAAACTAACCATGAAGGCAAAGGCCGCGGTAATGGCCCCGCCCAAATTGGCCCCTACTCCGGGGGCGGCAATGCTGTAAAGGCACAAAGCGAAAATAGGTCCCGTAACCCAAAAGGTATGACGGCGTTCTGGTTGCTGCCAAAACAGGGTCAAAAGGATACCGCAGCCAAAAATCGCCGCCCCCACAAGGACCCCCATATACTCGTTACCCAGGCCATAAAACCGCGCGCCGCCCAAGGGGTCATAGCCTAGCATAGAATGTTTTTGTAACGGTGCACCCAACATCAAGTCAATTATAATAATGGTCGCCGTAGCAAGACTCAAAAAGGCTAGGGGGAACAGCGGCGAACCTGTACGCATCATACCGGCAAGCCCGCTGACCAGGAACAAAAGTGCCAGCGTCTCCAAAACCACAACTGCCGCCCCGCGAAACGGAAGAATGGATACGAGGAGACAGGCGAGAGGAAAACTCATAGTTACCAGGAGCAGAAAGCGCAGGCGGAGACGCGACGCAAGCTGAAACTCCCGGCCGATAATACAAGCCACAGAAGCCAGGACGATTATAATCTGAAAAAACATGTACGTTTGTATAACTGGTACCCGTAGATTATGCCTTGTCACCAGTTGGTCATTAAGTGAGGAAAGATAATCAAGGCCGTCCTTATGTAAGGTAAAGGTGACAGGACTTCCCGCCAGGTTCTCCGGGGGTTTACACCCTAAGAAAGTTAAGACAGTGGGAGCGAGGTCGGTATTAAGAATGATGCCAGCCCGCCGCGTAGACGGCGATGCAGCAAGGCCGGGTAAAACACCGCGCCCTATAAAAGCAACCGGTGTCAAGAAATCACCGGCCTTGATCCCCTCGCGCGGTGGCGTCGGCGACACAAGAATAACCATATCCTGTTTAAGGTCGAGGCGCCGGAACAACTCGCCTAAGAAACGATCCATTTCTGCCAGGATGCGCGACCGGTGAGTTTCCCGTGCTTCAGGCAAGACTTCTCCGGCAACCTCATCTAAACGAGCCCAGTCCCCTAATTCGATGACGGTAAAAGCGGCATGGTTGTAAAAACGGTCAAATAAGTTCACAAGACGGTTGTAGTCCGTACACCGTCCACCCGGGAACTCTACATTCGACCTGAGAGTGCTGGCACCAACGTCTCCGTAATCCACAATACCATAAGAATCCATGGCTATGGTTACCGCTTGCCGTCGTTTCTCGCCTTCCCAATCCTGGTTACCCAGGACACAGGTAGCAAGTCCCTCGGCGTTTAAAGCATCACCTATCAAACCTACTTGCACCGGATACGGAAGAGCATCATTATCACTGATAAGCTTGGAAATTTTTAAATGGACGATACTACCTTCAGGAGCGGTCAAACCGGTCCGCCACTGGAATTCTTCCCAGGCAGGGGCTTTATTGTAAACTTCATTAGCGTTAAAGGCCGTGTACCCTGCTCCGGTAGCCAGCGCCCGGGCACCGGCCCCGATTGTGGCATAAGCATTCTCGCTGTTCCGGCTGCCTCCGGTGTTCGTATTCAACAGCGCAACCGCGCCGTGCTCAAGAAAGAATCTGAAGTGGGGAAGGTCTGCAGCAGCTGCTAAATCCCCGACAGACATTCTATCGATGCAAACCATAACCACACGGCTGACCGGCTTCTCTTTCGCGTAGGCCACCCCCGGTACGGAAAGGAATGCACAAAGTATGGGTATTATCAGACAACGGGTTATGCGCAAGGCTATGTTCACCCCACGTAAATCGCCACCTACACCAAACTGTTAAACGGCGGTTGAGGACGGCTCGATTCTTTTTCTGCTCCGGGCTGTTGGCTTGTTTTGCTGTGAAGAAGCCTACCGTACACGTTGAGTGTTTGCTGGATCATCGTTTCCTCGCGAAAGTTCTGCATTACATGCAGGCGGGCGGCCGCTCCCAAATTCCTCCTCAGGTTCTCGTTGTCCAAAAGTGTTACGAGACCCCGAACCAGATCCTCTTCACTTCCCGGTGGGACAAGAATGCCGGTTTCACCGTCGCGAATCACCTCCGGGATTCCGCCAACCCGGGTAGCCACGATGGGGAGCCCGCTTCCCATGGCCTCGAGGATAACGTAAGGTAATCCCTCGGTCAAAGATGGCAGTACAAAAACGTCTAAGCCCCTGAGAATATCAGGGATATCCTTACGGAACCCGGTAAAGATTACCGGTACCCCCAACAAATCTGCTTCACGTTCAATCGCCTGGCGCAACGGGCCATCCCCTACCACAATAAACCGGACATCAGCCCGATGTTTCAAGCAGCTAGCAGCTTTGATAAACACGGAGATGCCTTTCTGCGGTGCCAGGCGGGCTATCGTACCCACCAACAACGTTTGCGGCGGAACACCCAACTCCGTCCTTATGTTGCCACCAGTCAAACCCGACTTGCTATCAAATTTAAGGCCGTTGTAAATAGTAGTAACCAGCGCCGGTGGGATTTTACCCTGCTCAATAAGCTCTCGCCGAAGATCGTTTGACACGGTAATGATCTGGTCTGTAAAGCGGGCAAGATAGCCATCCAGGCGCAAGAATATCTTTGCTTTCCAACTTGGCCACGGGTTATGCAGGAGGGACGAATGAGCTGTATGCACCACTGCCGGTGTTCCAGCAAGCCTCGCGGCAATCCGGCCTACCCAACCAGCCCTGTAGCCGTGGGTATGAATGAGGTAGACTCTTTTTTTTCTTAACAACTCGCTGATCTTCTTAATACAGAAATAATCGTATAACGGATGTGGCGCACCCCTGAGAGGAATAACGCTAACGTGGAACCCCTCTCTCTCAAGTTCCTCGGCAAAAGGCCCCCGGGGAGAAGCGAAAATTACTTTGTAACCGGCCTGCACCAGGCCCTTAGCCAGTGAATGTACGTGTCTTTTCATGCCACCGGCAATCGGGCGAACAACCTGTAAGACACAAGAACCAACCATCCGCATACTCAATGCCATAAATAAAAATCTCCCGTTTAAGGAGACAATAATATGATACAGACACCTACATTTCCTTTATTGCTTCGGTAGGACAACTGGCTACGGCTTCACGAGCACAGTCTTCCAAATCTTCGGGGACTTCGCTCGTTAGAGTGGCAGCCTTGTCCTCGTCAGTCCACGTAAATATTTCTGGGCACATATCAATGCAAGTACCACAGCTAATACACAGGTCCTGGTCTACTTCTACCTGCAAGCATTTCACCCCCGCATAGCGGTTTCATTATAAATCTCCTTTCAGTATCCCTTACCGGTCGAACGATTATACCGCACCCTAGTCGTTCGCGCAAACAAAGTTTTACTGAGGTTGCTTGATTAAGTTTCCTTACTCCGGCCTTACCTCTATAAAAATATCTATAAAATAAAAAATGGTCGGAGCGACACGATTTGAACGTGCGACCTCTACCACCCCAAGGTAGCGCTCTAACCAAACTGAGCTACGCCCCGACGCTTATATTTTAGCCCGACCATCGCATAAACGTCAAGTATCCACGCACCCGGAAAGCGAACGGCCAGGCGAGTTACCGCGCCTGACCGTTAATCCGTACAGCCAAGAAAAGCCGTCTATCTAACCTTTCACCGACGCCAGGAACTGGGCTATAACATCGACCGACTTGTTAGCCACGATCAGATCAAAGATCTTATCCTTTACGTCCTTGGGTAACAACTCGATCGTCTTGGTGGTTGCCGTATCGCACTTAGACCCGGGATACATTGCTAAAAGTTGGTCGCGTTGCTCTGCATTGCAGGGAACCTGAATTACCTTGAGGCCGGCTAATACTTCTTTGGTCATGCCGGCCAGACCTGCTTCCTTTAACTTCTCGTACCGCTCCTCGTTAATCCAAATATTAATCGGGTATACGTCTGCCATACTAGTCAACCCTCCTTTTAGCACCCTAGTAACTCATCGGTTCCAGCGAAAAGACCGGGTTCCGGTTCGCAAGATACTGATCAGTTACGAACGGAGAACCGAAACCGTACTTCTCGGCACACTCCATGATCAGGTCAAAAACCTCCGGCCGGAAGATAAGCCGCGGCGGCTTGACCCCGTCCATAATAATGCTCCGAATCAGCGTCCCGCTGAAGCTCTGCTTTTTGTCCTTGTGCCCGCAGAGAGCCATGTAAGTCACTTCGTTGCACACCGGGCAGTACCACCAGTCGAGTACGCGGATCGGTTTAATCCGTAAGGCTCCCTCAGGAACCTTTTCGAAGATCAGGTGGGCGTCGTAGGTACCATAGTAAGTACCCACGCCAGCGTGGTCGCGGCCGAACATGTGGTGAGTGAGACCCAGATTGGTGCGTAGGATCGCGTGGAAAATGGCCTCTTTCGGCCCCGCATAGCGCATGTCCCACATGGTGATCGTTACCATATGGATGTCGTCGCGGAAGTAACCCGCTGTCCGCAGTACGTCGTGGCAGAGGACGATCGCCTCGTCGATATAGTCACCCTTGCGCTTCTCGCCTATGATGCAGTTAACCAAAGCACCGGTGCGCAGCCTGTCGTCCACTCGGAGCTCCCCGTTCGCCTGAAGCCAGGAACCTTTAATTAACCATTCGTGTCCGGTATGCGGTACGTTCCGGGTTTGGTGGGCAACGATACGCTCCCATCCCTTTTCGGCAAACTTCTGGCGGTGCTGGATGGGCGTCAGGAAGAATTTATCAAAAGGAGGATTGATCTTCGGAGGATTGACCAGGGTAATCTTGCCGCCAATAAACTTGTCTTTGTATGCGTAAGTCCGCGCTACGCCGGGATGCTTGTCTTCCGTGGTGCCGTAAACCGCCTGCGCAATTTCTTTCTTATCGAAGGTAAAGATCTCTTCCACTTCGAGCGTCGCAAGCGGCTGGTCCCGGTAGGTAAGGAGTACCGTATCCCCTTCCTTAATTCCTTTCTCATTGATTTCGCTGTCATCCATATCGAAAACGATAGGAATGGACCACAGGGTACCGTCAGCCAGCGTCATGTTCTTGCAGATACTTTCCACGTCAGCCCGCTTCATGAAACCCTCGAGCGGGCAGAAAAACCCGTAGGCCAAACCAATTACCTCGCGTGCTATCTGCCCACGAACAGGTACCGGAGTCAAACCCTTAATCTTAGCTTCTGCCTGTGCACGGTCGGTGATCACACGCTCAACGATTTCTTTGCCACCATGGCCAATATACGCCATATCTCTTCCTCCTCTCTGATGCCTTTAATTTGGTTCCTGGTTTCCGGAAAAAGATTAACCTGATGCCGACCCACAATTTTTTACCCCGTCTTTCGCCTCCTTTACTTTGTGACTACAAGAACTATCGCTGACATAAAAATTAAAGGTCAACTTACTGCCTTAGTGAAAGTATAGAACTCCTCGCCATCTCTGTCAACCATTAATTAAGGAGCCGCAAGCCAGTACCCTATTATCGTACCAACAAAGAAGTTACCACAGTCAGCCGTTTTGCGAAAGGTTGAACGCGGCGTGCAGGACGCGTACCGCGTCGGCTACGCGCTCAGCCCTTATAATACAAGAAACCTTTATCTCAGAGGTACTGATCATTTCGATGTTAATCCCGGCCCTGGCAAGGGCATCAAACATTTTGGCCGCGACACCCGGGTGGCTGACCATGCCGGCCCCAACGATAGATACCTTCGCCAGATCTTCATCGAACGTATAACCTTTCGCCCCCACTTTGTCCTTTATTGTAGCAATAACATCCAACGCTTTTCTCAAGTCGTTGCGCTTCACGGTAAATGCGATATCGTTACGCCCGTCTCGCATGGCACCCTGAACGATCATATCCACGTCGATATGCTCGGCGGCAAGAGCACTAAAAATAGTTGCGGCAATACCCGGCTGATCTAAAACGTCAAAAAGGCCTATCTTCGCTACATTCGAGTCGTGGGCAATACCACTCACCACAGCAGGCTTCTCCACGTCACTAACCTCCCTAATAAGCGTTCCGGGCTTATTGTTAAAACTCGAACGTACCACAAGAGGAACGTTATAAAGCTTGCCCAGTTCAACGGCGCGTGGATGTAGGACTACTGCTCCAAGACTGGCCAGTTCGAGCATTTCATCAAATGATATCTCTGTTAACTGGCGCGCATCGGGAACCACGCGAGGATCAGCCGTGAAAACACCCTCCACGTCGGTGTATATCTCGCAGAGGTCAGCGCGCAAGGCTGCCGCTAAGGCCACAGCCGTGGTGTCAGACCCACCCCGGCCAAGAGTGTTAATCTCCTGGGCGCCATCAACACCCTGAAATCCTGCGACCACAACCACTTTACCCTCGCGTAAGGCCTGTTTCACTCGCGTGGCTTCCACCCGCACGATACGTGCCTTTGCGTAGATGCCGTTGGTATAAATCCCTGCCTGGGCGCCGGTCAAGGACACGGCCGGACATCCTGCAGCGATGAGGGCCATGGCAACGAGCGCAATGGAGACTTGCTCGCCGGTTGATAGTAGCATATCCATCTCCCTTGGGGGTGGATCATCCGTAACCTGTCTGGCCAGGGCAATTAAATCGTCTGTCGTATCACCCATTGCGGAAACTACAACCACAACGTCGTTGCCTGCGTTGCGCGTCTCAATAATGCGTTGCGCCACGCGTTTAATCCGGTCCGTGTCGGCAACGGAACTGCCGCCAAATTTCTGGACGACGAGCATGCCTAACCTCCTGACGAAATAACTTTTTAGTCTTCCTCGCCCTCGACCCTGATCACGCTGCAAATGGCGTCTACGACAGGCAACTCGCCGATAAGTTTAAGCGCCCTGCGCAGATTTCCTTCCGCTACGCGGTGCGTAACCAGGACGATCTCGGCTTTGCCTTCCGCTGCACTCTTTTGAATAACGGACGCAAGGCTTACCTCGTGTTCTCCGAAGATAAAAGCAATCTGAGCCAGTACACCCGGCCTGTCCAAAACAACCAAACGCAAATAGTACTTGTTCGGTACTGCCTCGATCGGCCTAAGATGACGATCTTCGAAGCAGGTACAAGAAAGCATGCCAGGGACGTTGTGTATCAGATTGCGTGCGGCATACACGATATCGGCCACCACTGCACTTGCCGTGGGCAGTTCACCGGCCCCCCGACCGAAGAACATGGCCTCCCCCACGGCGTCTCCTTTGACAAAAACGGCGTTGAAAACGTCGTTAACCGCTGCCAGTGGATGGGTGCACGGAAGTAGCGCCGGATGTACGCGTACATCTACACCGTCCGGTGTGTTCTTTGCGATGCCCAAAAGCTTGATAACATATCCTAACTCAGCCGCATACTGGATGTCAGCCGGTTTAATATTGCGTATGCCTTCGACGTAAACGTCTTCCAAACTTATACGACTATTAAAAGCTATCGAGCCAAGGATGGCCATTTTCCGGGCAGCATCAAATCCATCGATATCGTTCGTCGGGTCCTGTTCCGCATAACCCAAGGCCTGGGCTTCTGCAAGTGCTTGCGCAAAATCCACTTTTGCCAAGGTCATCTTGGAAAGTATGTAATTAGTTGTTCCATTGACGATCCCTATCAACTCCTGAATGTAATTGGCCACGAGACATTCCTTGAGGACGCGAATTATCGGAATGCCTCCGGCAACACTGGCTTCAAAGAGAAAGTCGCGTTGCGTACGTTGAGCTGCAGCAAATAATTCCCGGCCGTACGCTGCCACCATGTCTTTGTTGGCCGTAATGACACTCTTGCCGTTCCTCAGACCCTGGAGAACGTAACTTAACGTCGGCTCCATTCCACCCATAACCTCAACAATAATGTCTATCTCCGGGTCATCCAGCACTTCGGAGGGGTTGGTGGTTAAAAGTGAGGGGGGGATGTAAAGACCCCTGTCTTTCTGCAGATCCCGTACTAAAATCTTCTTGATTTCCAGAGGAACACCCAACCGGCGCGTGATTAACGCCCCGTTGTCACACAAAACACGATAAACGCCCCGTCCAACTGTTCCGAGTCCTAAGAGACCAATGGTAACTTGCTCTTTCCGCAAACTCTCCTCTCCCACAGACACAGGACTTTCGGACCCTCATTGTACAGCATCATTATAACACCATTTGCCGGCGGTACAAGTATTCACGTTAAAATAGGAGCTCTCAGGTGGTATCATAAGGGTAAACAAGGTTAGGTTAGGAGGGTATTTTTATTGGGAGGGAAATTTACCCCGGCGTACTTCAAAACGGGGTTAGGCGCATTACGCCGTAAAGTACGTGAGGCATACCGGCGGTTGAAACACTGCCACATTTGTGCTCGTCATTGCGGCGTAAACCGGCTCCTGAACGAAAAAGGAGAATGCCGGGCGGGACGCGAGGTCTTTATCTCCGGATATGGCCCCCATTTTGGTGAGGAGGCACCCCTGGTAGGCGAACACGGATCTGGAACTATTTTCTTCACTTTTTGCAACCTCAAATGCGTTTTTTGCCAGAACTATGAGATAAGCTGGCTGGGGGAAGGACGACGGGTAAGCATCCGGGAACTCGCCCGCATTATGCTGCGCCTGGCATCCATGGGTTGTCACAACATTAACCTGGTCAGCCCGAGTCATTACGTACCGCAAATCCTTGCTGCTCTTTGGTTCGCAGCACGCGACGGCCTTCACATCCCTATCGTCTACAATACCGGCGGATATGACGCTCTGGCTACTATAAAACTCCTTGACGGCGTCATTGATATCTACATGCCGGACCTTAAATACATGGACCCCGCCCTCGGACTAAAGCTCTCCGGTATCCCAGATTATCCCGAAGCGGCAGCAAAAGCCCTTAAGGAAATGCAGCGGCAGGTCGGTGACTTGGTGATTGACCAGGACGGTATTGCCCGGCGCGGTCTTCTTGTACGGCATCTTGTCCTGCCTGGACATCTTGATAATACCGAAAAGGTTGTAAAGTTTCTGGCCCGTGAGATTTCGCCCAACTGTTTCGTCAATGTGATGGGACAGTACTACCCGGTCTACGAAGCGGACAAGTATCCACCTCTTAACCGCCGCCTAACAGCTGCCGAATACAGGGAAGCAATAAAAATAGCACGGCAACAAGGTTTGCGGGTTTACCACGACTAATTTGCTTGCTTTTGCGATTTACCGCGCAAACAACAGGCTAATTCTGGCTGCCATGCGCACCAAGGGATGCTTAAGCTTTCTCTCAAGCCTCCGGCATTCTTCTCGCGTGCGCATCAGTTCCTGCTGCAAAAACCGGACCGAACGCTGGAGATCTTCGTTTGTTTCCAGAGTTTCCCGCAGTTCGGCCTGCAGCCGGTCGATTTCTTCGTTCAAATACAGCTCCTTCCGCTTAGCGCTGTCACGGTACTTTTCCAGTTTCTCTTTAAGGTCCACGATCTCTGCATGTAACTCGGCCACTTTGGCCGCATGTTGCTCTTTTAACTCCGCAAGTAGCGTTTTATGGTCCCGGTCTCTTTCCTGGTATCGGGTAAGCTTTTGATACATTTCTTCCAGTCTGTCCTGGGCGAGGCTAAGAGCTTGGCGTAGCTGCGTATTATCCTGCTGCGCATCCCGAGCCCGTTGCACCCATAATCGGCATTGGTACAAAATGCTGTTAGCCTTTGCCTCAAGCCTGCGGACCTGCTCCTGGTAGTAAACAATCTCCTTCTTGCGTAACGAAAGCAGTAAACCTTTTTCCGCGAGGCGCATGTTGAGCCTTTCGTTTTCTTCTACCAGAGCTACCTGCCGGCACGCCGCGGCTGCTGCCTCGCGCTCTCCTGCTTTTAACTCTTCAACCTGCGTTTGCAGTTGCCGGTATTTCTTGTACCATTGCTCCCTTTCCCAACGCCATTTCTTTTTTTGCTCCCGCAAAATACCCAGGTACTTTATCAGTACGTCGTCATAAGTTTTATGAGCCGTTCGATTATAGTACCAGATGCCGCCTGATCGTTGCTCGAAATAGGGAAACTTTTGCAGCAGTGCCTGAACAGCTTCGCCCGTAGTAGAACGCCACTTCATTATAACTGAGGTAAGTTGTGAAAGACTCAGACCTGCGGGGTGCGAGCGCAGGGCCTTAATCACCAGGTGCTTTAACGGATAATGCCCAGCACCCACGCCCCACTCGGTTAAGCCCCACGTCCCGTTACTCAGCTGCACAAAGCGGCCGTCATTCATAAGACTAGCTTCTTCAGCAATCAAACGGCGTAATTTTTTCTTTTTGGCACGACTGGATTTGAGAACCTCCCAAAGGCTTAAAGGTTCACCTTTTTTAAAAGGAGGTGATAGAAATGATCGTTTTCTCGATTTCCAGTCAGATCGAGTTGCCACAAACCCTCGTCAGTTTGTCTAAAACAGGTATGCTGCGTGAGACAAAGGCGTACCTTTTCCTCGACCTCGAGAAGTGCGTAATTCTGCAACATCTTGCGGCGTATGAAAGGGGCTAGCTCTCTTGCCGACGACTCTTCGAAAAAGTAGAGCGTGCGTTTAAGTAAATCGGTAAGTGACAATAGATTGCCGCCCACGCAATACTCACCTTCCCCCCAGGATATGGTAACAGTGGCATATACTAGGATATATTCACCGCAGAGTCCTTCTTTCCTGCGAGGGAAGGAAAAATTTTTCCGACACTTACTCAGCGCAAACTGTAGTTAGGCGCTTCCTTGGTTATCACGACGTCGTGCGGGTGGCTCTCGCGCAGACCGGCAGCCGTAATCCTGATAAACTTTGTTTTTTCCTGTAACTCTTTAATGTTCCGTACACCACAGTACCCCATCCCGGCACGTAACCCGCCGATTAATTGGAATATGGTTTCCGATAACGGTCCCCGGTATGGAACACGACCTTCTACCCCTTCGGGAACCAGTTTATCCCCGAAACCTTCCTGGAAATACCGATCGCTGCTACCCTCTTTCATTGCGCCCAGGGATCCCATACCGCGATATACCTTGTAACTGCGTCCCTGATAAATTTCGATTTCGCCAGGACTTTCCTCCGTTCCCGCCAGCAGGCTGCCAAGCATGCACGCATGCGCGCCTGCCGCAAGTGCTTTGGTAATATCGCCCGAGTACTTGATACCTCCGTCGGCAATTACCGGTATACCGTGCTTACGCGCCTCGCACGCACATTCAAGAATAGCCGTGATTTGTGGCACGCCGATACCAGCAATGACGCGCGTGGTGCAAATCGAGCCGGGACCTATACCTACCTTTATGGCATCCGCTCCGGCAGCAATCAGGTCGTGGGTGGCCTCCGCCGTGGCTACATTACCTGCAATAACATCCAGATCGGGGTATTTCTTTTTGATCTGACGAACGACTTCGATCACCCGCCGCGAATGGCCATGGGCCGTGTCTACCACTACGGCATCAACTCTTGCCTTAACCAGGGCGTCCACCCTATCCATAAAATGCGCGCCGGCGCCAACAGCCGCCGCCACCCGCAACCTACCCTGCGCATCCTTAGCAGCATTGGGATATTTCTGGGCCTTTTCGATATCTTTAATCGTGATCAAGCCACGTAACCGAAAATCCTTGTCAACGAGAGGTAGCTTTTCAATTTTGTATCTGCGCATGATTTCTTTTGCCTGTTCCAGGGTTGTCCCAACCGGAGCGGTAATAAGGTTTTCCCTGGTCATGACATTAGCAATGGGTTGGCTGTAATCCACTTCGAACCGGATGTCCCGGTTAGTAATAATACCGACGAGGCGTCCTTTTTCGGTGATGGGAACACCGGAAATGCGATAGCGTTCCATCAGGGCCATCGCCTCGCGCACCGTGTTCTCGGGCGAAAGAAAAATTGGATCGACGATCACTCCGTGCTCCGAACGTTTTACCTTGTCAACTTCCAAAGCCTGGCGCTCGATATCCATATTGCGATGAATTACGCCGATACCACCTTCCCGGGCCATGGCAATCGCCATTCGGGCTTCGGTTACGGTGTCCATGGCCGCACTTACAAGAGGTATATTTAAGACAATGTTGCGGGTTAAGTACGTCCTTGTGTCTACGTCCTTCGGCATCACCTCCGAGGCTGCCGGTACGAGCAAGACGTCATCGAAAGTCAACCCGTCACCGATAAATCTTTCCTCCACGATTTCAAAACGCTCCCCTGTATAAATTTATTTTGTTATTATAGCACGCATGTTAAGACCATGCCTATGACTCGTCCTAAGGCAAACATCCCAACTCATGAACAAAATTACTGTAAAATGCTAGCATAAAATCGGCGCTATCCTAGCAAAATAAAAAAGAGGAGGGGTGAACTTGCCAAACCAAAATCGTCTTTTGGTACCGCAAGCCGCCTCCTTAATGGATCAATTCAAACTAGAGATAGCCAATGAGATAGGCTTGCCTACTTATGGCGCTCCCCGGATTACGCAAGAAAACTGCCAGCAAATTTTGGACCAGATGAAATATGAAATAGCCGGTGAACTCGGCCTCCTACCGCAGATCCAAAACGGCTACTGGGGCGATGTGCCTGCCCGGCTCTGCGGCGCGGTAGGAGGCAGAATAGGTGGCAAGATTGGCGGTAACTTGGTGCGTAACATGATCCGGTTTGCTGAGCAAAACCTTTCCCGGTAATAGCGCCATACCGCAGCCCTGGGCTGCGGTTTTTTTAGTCTTGCCCCATCACCGAATCAATACCGAACCGCATAAAGTGCTCCCTCAAACTGGCAATTACAGCCACCGGTACGGCAAACGCGCACGCCATTTCTTCGTTGGTTCTATTCTCCGCCAATCCCCTGATGAAAGCGTCAAAATCGATGCCAACTTCATCAGTTTTGAGTTTCAAGCTTGGTTGGGTACTCCAGGGCGCGCGGGACCAAGACGATGTATCCATTGTATCCTCACCCGTGCCTTATTTTCCCCGGGATCAACAAGAATATTTACTGCGGGCGGCCGTTCGGGTACACCACAATCCTGTTTTCCCACGTGCGCAGTACGGCCCGCTTACTGTCATACGCCAGCAGGTAAGGTGGCAGGATAGGAATCTTGCCGTACCCACCAGGCGCATTTATAATGTAGGTTGGTACGGCCAGCCCGGACGTGTACCCACGCAGGTATTCCATGATGACGAGCCCCTCGTCAATCGTGGTTATGAAATGCGTAGTGCCCCGTACAGGTTTAGCGTGAAAAATATAATACGGCCTTACTCTGATCTTCAGTAATTCGTGGTTCAGCTTCTTCATAACGTGTGGATCGTTATTGACGCCTCTTAACAGCACGGCCTGATTACCGAGGACGACACCGGCCTTTACCAGCATGTCACAAGCTCGGCCCACTTCATGTGTAACTTCTAGTGGATGGTTAAACTGTGTATTTATGTAGATCGGCGGGTGTTTTTCCAGTATACGGCAGAGCTCAGGCGTGATCCTCTGCGGCAAAGTTACAATGGCCCGGGTACCGAGCCGCTTGATTTCTACGTGCGGAATGTTATCAAGCTCCGTTAGCAGCCAGTCCAGCATCGCGTCGCTCAACATAAGAGCATCGCCGCCGGTAATCAGTACGTCGCGAATTTCCTTGTTCTCCCGGACATACTTCAAAGCGGCTTCCAGTACCTTGCGTGGCTGGTGGCGGTCGACTTCTCCAATGTTACGCCGGCGCTGGCAGTGGCGACAGTACATTGGACACTGGTTGGTAACGTTTATAATCAAACGATCAGGGTAACGTCTGGTAATCCCCGGTACCGGGGATGTTAAATTCTCGTGCATCGGGTCTTCGAGTCCACGGTCGTCCTCTAACTCCGCTACGCTGGGTACAGACTGTAGCCAGGTGGGACCACCCACGCCACCCGCAGCGGCAAGCGCTAAATAGTACGGCGAAACGGCCCACCGAAACCGGCGGCTAACCAGCTTGATGGTTTCGGTTTCTTCCGGCGATAATCCGGTGATGGTCTGCAAAGTCTCTGCGTCGGTAATGCGATTTCTAAGTTGCCACCGCCAGTCATCCCAGTCCTCAGGTGTGGCGTTCAGAAAATCACACAACTTCTCCTTGTACCGGTTAATCTTATCAGCCAGCGCAATTCCCGTGGGAATGTGTTTGCAGGCCTCAAGGTAATCGGCTATCTTGGTCTTTAACTGATCGGCCCTTTGAACAGCCACCATCCGTTTCTCCTCTTGCGGTACGTCAAGAGAGACATTGAGATCAACGAACTCTATTGCCAAAGCACATCCCCCCTTCCAGGCACTTACCCCCATAAAACAAAACACCCGGACTTCTCCGGGTAACCAAGGCAAACCCACCATAAACGGCCAGCAAGTGAACGACCGCTCGCCTTGCCACGCTTACGAGGTTAGCTGACGGGTTCGGGTCGCAGGCCTAACCCTACCCAGCACTCGGGTTTAAGCTGCGTGCTGGGATTCACCCCGAAAATTGGGTCCCCCGCTTCTCATCCCGAAGAAGAGAATTCAGCGTACAGTATTTACTTATTTAAGACATTTAAATAGTAACACGAGTTATCCTGTTATGTCAATCTTCAGCAGTTGTGCACTAACTCCAGATGGCTGGTATCGTTGAACAAAACCAGTATCGCCCTATCTTCATCCTGGTAATCCACTATGTTTAGGGCACCGTTATCCTGGCGCAACCGCCAGTAATTATTCAGGTCCAGACCTAACAGATACCCGATGCTGGCCCGTATTGTACCACCGTGGGACACTATCAGAACCTTACCCTGTGGGTGGCGCTCAGCGATTTCTTTTATTTCGCGAACTGCCCGTTCGACCACCTCTTGTAAAGTTTCCCCCTCCGGGAGGCGCGTCGTAAGCGGGGTACGCCACCATTGTTCGGCTATCTGCGAAAACCGGCGACGAATCTCGTCGCGGGTCAACCCTTCCCAGCGGCCAAAATTAATCTCCCTTAAAGCCGGCCTAGCCTCCACCTTCCCCCCCTGGTAAGAGGCAATAATACTTCCCGTGTCGTAAGCGCGTCTAAGGTCACTGGCATAAAACCCATCGAATTTTTCCTTTCTTAACCGGCGACCCAGGCTATGGGCCTGCTCTATGCCCCTGGCGTTAAGGGGAATATCTGCATGCCCCTGGTATCTCAACGTGTTATTCCAGACTGTCTCGCCGTGTCGCACAATATAAAGTCGGCACGCCATACCGCTCATCTCCTTTAGCCAGGCGCCTGCACTGTCTTACAACCCGATAAAAAACCTCAGCTAGGTGCCGAGGTCGGTAAGAAGCTGCTTTATTCTCTGGACCATTACGTCAATGAGGTGTGGAAGGGGCTCAGGACTTAACCCGACTAACTCTATATTCCCTCTTATGAGAGGTAGCAGCACCTTACGCGCCGGGCTGTTGGCTATTGCTGCCGCCATGTGGGGTGTTAATTCCCCCATCATGGCATTGGGCACAAGTATACTCAAAGGCCCGACTATTATATCAACCCGCGGGGCGTTGTAAACAACGGCATTTTCGCCACTCGCCCCCTCGTTCGCACCCGCGCGGAGCATTACCGACGTCGCCAGGGCATTAGTACCGAGGGCAAGAATTTCGGTTTCTTCAGGCAATTCCTTGCGAAGTTTTTCCGTAATATGCTTGCCAATGCCTCCCCCCTGCCCGTCGATAACTGCGATCCGCACGCATGCCTCCCCCTTTCCGGCTACGATTATAACACGAATAACGTAAGCGCGAAAAGAAAGAATGGCGAGAGGGAATACTGATTCCCTCTCGCCGCTGGCATGATTTCTCGTAATTAGCATTAATTCCCATACTGTATATTTTTTCGTGGATAACCTAGCTCTCCAAATCCATTCTTTTATGTTCTTCTAATTGACACTGCAGGTCAACGATCTGGCGGTTCTTGCTAAGAAGCGTCTTCGCGTACCGGTAATTTGCCAAACGCAAACGTTCGTTTTCCTGTTTCAAGAAGTGAATGAGCATCTCTCTTTCCCGGTTTGCTTCTTCCAGGAGATACATCAATACCCTTCTGCTGAGTCGTAACTGGAAAACCTTTTCTTCTAGTTGCTTGATGCGCTGTTCGAGATACCGCGAGTCCGGCTTCATTACTGACCTCCCAGGAGTTTTATTATAAAGTTTTAATATAAAGTCATTTATATAGTTTATACAGTTCGCGGCGGTGATAGACTAATCTGCGGCCTTTCTTAACAACGACACGGCCTGGTAAGGCACGGTTACCTCTCCAAGAGCCGCGTGGTAGCCGGGCCTGTGGTAGTCCGAGCCGCCCGTGATGATAAGCCCGAGCCTTGCGGCAATCTTAAGATAATGCCGGACCTGGTGCTCTGTATGTTGAGGATGATAGACTTCAAGCCCCTGAAGCCCGAATGGCAGCAACGACCATATCACCTCATCCGTCCCGATCGTTCCGGGATGTGCTAACACCGGGACTCCTTTGCCGGTTCGTATCAGCCGTATCGCTTCTCCCGGCGAAAACTTTGCCCTTGGCACATACCCGGGTCGCCCCCGACCGAGGTATTTTTGGAACGCCTCACGTATAGAAGCAACCGCTTTATGATTGACAAGCACCTGGGCTAAGTGCAGCCGACCCACAGCGCCGGTTCCCGCAACTGCGAAGACTTCTTCAAGCGTCAATTGGATACCGACCCCGCGCAGCTTTTCCACGATCGCGGCGACCCGTTTCACACGTGCCTTTGCCAGTTCGCGGACGCCTTTCGCAAACTCCGGGATAGAGGTTTGTACATAATAACCGAGAATGTGCACTTCTCGTTCATCGTAATCCGTGTTTATTTCGATCCCGGGAATAACTTCGAAACCTGTGCCGCGTGCCGCACTTATAGCTGCCGTAATGCCATCCGTCGTATCGTGATCAGTTATGGCGACCGCCTCTAGACCTATGTCCATCGCCTTCCTTACGATCTCCTCAGGGGTATCGCTACCATCCGAGGCGGTCGTATGCACGTGTAAATCAACGGCCAACTCCTGTTTCACCTCGAAGCCGGCAAAACTTTCCCCAGAACACGCAGAAAATTCTCCCCCATTATTTTCCTTACTTCATGGGGAGCATACCCTCTTCTTAGTAAACCCCGAGTTAAACACGGCAAGCGGGTAACGTCTTCGAGGCCGGGAAGAAAACCGTCAAAGCCCTCGAAATCTGAACCGATGCCCACACACTCGATACCGCCTACTTCGACAAGGTGGTCAACATGGTCAAGCAACCTTTCTAAAGAGGGATTTGCTGCACAGACAAAAGCAGGGACAAACGTAACGCCGATAACTCCACCCGCTGCAGCAATTGCCCGTACCTGCTCATCAGAAAGATTCCGCGGATGTGGACAGATGCTGAAGCTGTTGCAGTGGGATGCTATCACGGGTGCGGAGGATATTTGCAATACATCCCAGAAACCCGCTGCCGACAAATGCGCAACGTCAACCAGCATCCCCAGACGGTTCATTTCCCGTACCACCGTCTTGCCAAATTTGGTAAGCCCGCCACACGTGTCCCGCTCCGCGACTCCATCTCCCAGTGGGTTACGATAATTCCAGGTGAGCGTCAATCCACGGACGCCGAGGTGGTACAACATCTGCAGAACTTCAACGCTGCCCTCAAGGGCCTCCCCACCCTCAATGGTTAAGATAGAAGCTATCTTTCCTTGCTCAACCGTTACCAACAAATCTTTCCAGCTCAGCACCGGAACCAGATAATCTTGGTTCTGATCCGTTTCCGCATAAAAAGTTGCCACCAGTTCAAGTGCTCTTTTTAAGTACCCGCCGGGTATATCGGGACGAATGAAAGCGGCAAAAAATAACACCTTGACCCCACCACGCACCAAACGCGGCAGATCAAGGTGACCGCCGGTTCTTTGTTGCTTAAGACAACAATTACTTTCTCTCAACGTGACTAAAATGTCACAATGAGCATCAACAATGCAACAGGATCTATGAAGGTTCCGGACGAAATTATCGTCCGGTTCTAGACACGATTTAAAGGCGTTACCCCGCATCACTTAACGGGGTTCGACGATAAGCTTAATCGCTGTCCGTTCCTCCCCATCAATAATGATATCTGTAAATGCCGGAATGCAAATCAGATCCATACCGCTGGGCGCTACAAACCCTCGTGCAATCGCTATGGCTTTCACTGCCTGGTTTATGGCGCCCGCGCCGATAGCCTGCAGTTCAGCGCTACCGCGCTCGCGCAGCACTCCTGCCAAGGCGCCGGCTACTGAATTTGGGTTGGACTTTGCTGAAACCTTTAACACTTCCATCTTCATACCTCCTTCGGTCTGTTGCTCCTTAGTCTTTAGAAAATTCTATTCGCCGACCTTACCAAAATTCCTTTAGGCCATTGGAAAAATTTTTATACTCCTCCCTCCTGAAGAGAAATGCGTGCAATACTGCAAGACCGCCCTGTTTTTTCATCGACGGTAATCACAACCGCGTTCAATTGGTAGGCACCGGTGGCCACTTCGAAACGCTTAGGCATTTGGGTTATGTACTTTTCAATAACTATTTCCTTCTTAACCCCGATTACAGAGTCACGCGGCCCTGTCATCCCCACGTCTGTTATATACGCAGTCCCGCCGGGGAGGATGCGTTCGTCTGCTGTCTGTATATGCGTATGGGTGCCAAGAACAGCAGTTACCCGCCCGTCCAGATACCATCCGAGTGCTGTTTTTTCCGAGGTTGCTTCAGCGTGAAAGTCAACACAAATCACCTGGGTCTTTTCCCTTAGAACCGGCAAGACTTCATCAGCCTTACGGAAAGGACAGTCAAAATGGGGCAAGAAAACTCTTCCGGCAAGGTTTATAATTCCCACTTTCATCCCCGAACGGGTTGTAAAAACCCCGTATCCCATACCTGGCGCACCGGGCGGGTAATTCGCCGGGCGTAAAAGTCTGGGTTCAGTTTCTATAAACTCGTATATCTCTTTCTTATCCCATACGTGATTCCCTGTGGTAAGAACGTCCGTCCCGTAGTCAAGTAGTTCATTTGCCACCTCCCTGGTTATACCGCTTCCACCTGCCGCGTTTTCCGCATTGCAAATAACAAAATCAATATTATAGTCTCGAATCAGCTTAGCCAGATATTCCCTCAAGGCACGCCGGCCAGCCCGCCCTACGACATCACCAATCATTAAAATATTCAATTAACCATCCCACCCGTGTCTATCGCGCATAATCGACTACCCGGGTTTCACGGATAATAACCACCTTAATTTGTCCTGGGTATTCTAGCTCGTTCTCAATGCGCCGGGCAATATCCCGTACCAGGCGTACGGCCCCCACGTCGTCTACTTTTTCAGGTTTAACCATGATCCTGACTTCCCGACCGGCCTGGATGGCATAAGCCTTTTCCACACCGGGGAAGGACCCGGCAATCTCCTCCAGTTTATTCAGACGTTTAATATACGCCTCCAGGGTTTCGCGTCGCGCGCCAGGTCTGGCAGCGGAAATGGCATCAGCCGCCTGTACCAGGACCGCTTCCACCGTTTGGGGCTCTTCGTCTCCGTGATGTGCCGCGATAGCGTGGATAACCTCCGGGCTCTCCTGGTACTTCTTCGCCAACTCCACGCCTATGGTTACGTGTGGTCCTTCCTTTTCGTGATCCACGGCCTTGCCGATGTCATGTAAAAGACCAGCGCGGCGCGCGACTTTTACATCTGCTCCCAGCTCTGCGGCCATCAGACCGGCCAGGTGGGCTACCTCAATAGAGTGCTTTAGCACGTTTTGCCCATAACTGGTACGGTATTTAAGCCGGCCCAAAAGCCTTATCAAGTCAGGGTGCAACCCGTGCACGTGTGCTTCAAAAGCAGCGTGCTCGCCTGCCTCGCGGATTTGGATATCAATTTCGTTTTTCGCCTTTTCAACCATTTCCTCGATGCGCGCCGGATGAATTCGCCCGTCAGCAATTAGTTTTTCGAGAGCGATACGGGCTGTCTCCCTGCGAATGGGGTCAAAAGCCGAAAGGATAACGGCCTCGGGCGTATCGTCAATTATCAGGTCAACACCAGTAAGGGTTTCAAAAGCCCTGATATTGCGGCCCTCCCGCCCGATGATTCTTCCCTTCATTTCGTCACTGGGTAGAGGTATCACCGAGACCGTGGACTCCGCCACGTGGTCGGCTGCGCATCTTTGAATAGCTATGGAGATAATCTCCCTGGCTTTGCGTTCGGCTTCCTCCCGTGCCTTTGCTTCCATCTCCTTTATACGGGCAGCGATTTCTTGCTGCATCTCGGCTTCTACGTTTCGGATCAAGAGTTCCCGCGCCTCTTCCGTCGCCAGGCCTGAGATGCGTTCAAGTTCCTCCACCTGTTTCTGGTAGATCTTATTCAACTCTTGTTTTAAGGAAGCCAGCTCGGCATCCTTCTTACTAAGATTCTCTTCTTTTCTCTCCAGGTTCTCCAGTTTCCGGTCAAGCGTCTCCTCCTTTTGTACAAGCCGGCGCTCTAACCTCTGTAGTTCTGCACGGCGTTCCTTAATTTCTCTTTCAGCCTCGTTGCGCAGTCGCAAGACTTCTTCTTTGGCATCAACCAGCGCCTCACGTTTCTTAGCCTCTGCTTCCTTTATCGCTTTATCAAGGATAATGCGGGCTTTTTCTTCCGCCGCAACAATCCTGGCCTCACTCACAAACTTCCTTACTAAGTAACCAAGAGCAAAAGCGACAGCTGCTATTGCCAATCCTGGAAGAACTAAGGTGCCAAAGGACAAAAGTTTCACCTCCTAAAACTATGTTTAAATTTACTGCTACAGTAGAAAAACGCCGAGGTAACCTCGGCAGAAAAAGAACCGGCCCTACCGAAATGCAATTCAGGCAAAATTTATCTAAACATACGAATTCCGTAGGTAGCCAATTCTATTTTCTCCCAACGGTATTCTAAAAACTTTTTTATGGAGTGTCAAGGTTAAGCACACGCCGGTACGTTGCAGCCCATAACAACAAAAAGCCGGGCGACAATAGCCGCCCGGCTTTTTGGCACGCGCGCTGTACAATATGGCTAGACGGCAACAACCTGTTTAACTTCCGGAATAGCCTGCTTGAGCGACCGCTCAATGCCCTGCTTTAGGGTCCAGGTGGCCATCATTCACCCGTGACAGGCTCCTTTCAACCTAACTTTCACTATCCCGTCCTCAACCGCTACTAGTTCAACGTCACCACCGTCGCGCTGGAGGAACGGCCGTATCTGGTCAAGCACGGCTTCGACCTTATCTTTCACACGTAGACCTCCTTCTGAACTGTAATAAGGCTCATCGTTATTTTATCCTTCACAAGCCCCCTTGACAAGTAAAAGTTCATCCAACATTTACAAGTTGCTCTGCCAGGGCGTGGAAATTGGCTTTTCTTGCGACTGCCACCCGCTTGTGATATTATTCATTGCAAACAAGCTCGGGAGGTCTGGTTTGTTATGACCGATGCCTGGGAACTGGCAGACTATATTGTGATAAAGGCCCTTGAGAACGGTGTAACCATCATGGGACTGACGCGGGGTAAGGATACAAAGTTTCACCATACGGAAAAACTGGACCGCGGGGAGATAATGGTTGCCCAATTTACAGAACATACCTCGGCGATCAAGATCCGCGGGCGAGCCGAAGTGTACACCAAACACGGCATGATTTTAACCGAAACCTGATCAATATCATTTTTAGAAAAAAAAGGAATATCTACCCCCAGGAGCGAAGAAGTAGGTGGATATATACGTTTGAGCAGGGGGCCAGGTATCCGTGTGGGCGGTAGTATATATTGCACCCAGCAAGAAGATCGCCGAACAGATTCAGGATCTCTTACAGCGCGAAGGAGTCCTTGTTAAACTGCGTGGTTATGGTTTTGATCAGGATGAGAACTCTTTTGTTGAAGTCCTTGTGCCCGAGGCCGAAGCCGGTGAGGCCCTTGAACTCCTAAACGCCATCATTTAAGTAGCGGCCCCGGTCCGTAAGCGCGCCGGGGAAAGGAGGTTTATTTTTGGTTTTGGATCTCTTTAAAAAATCAAAATACATTACCCTCAGGCGGGAAGGCAAAACCGAAATCCCTGACGGCCTGTGGGTAAAGTGTCCGCGCTGCAATGAAATTTTGTATACCAAAGATTTGGAACGAAACCTCAAAGTATGCCAAAAATGTGCTTACCACTTTCGCCTTTCTGCCCCGGAGCGGTTAAAGATTACGCTTGATCCGGACTCTTTTCATGAGTATGATTCTCAGCTCGAAACAGCCGATCCGCTGGAATTTCCACAGTATAAGGAAAAGGTAACGAATGCAAGAGAAACAACCGGTCTTCGGGAAGCAGTGGTCATTGGGCAAGGGGCTATCAACGGGTATCCCCTTGTAATTGGTGTTATGGATGCCCGCTTCATTATGGGCAGCATGGGTATCGTAGTGGGGGAGAAAATTACCAGGGCTATCGAACTGGCTCTGACCAAGAGGTTGCCCCTTGTAATATTTTGTGCTTCCGGTGGCGCGCGGATGCAAGAAGGTATCTTATCGCTCACGCAAATGATAAAAACTTCGGCCGCCCTGGCGCGTTTTGATGAGGCCGGTCTCCTGTATATCTCGGTGCTCACCGATCCCACGATGGGTGGCGTCAGCGCGAGCTTCGGTTTTCTTGGGGATATCATTCTTGCCGAGCCCGGGGCACTGATAGGTTTTGCCGGACCGCGGGTAATTGAACAAACTATCCGGCAGAAACTACCCGAGGGCTTCCAGCAAGCTGAATTCCTGCAAAACCACGGTTTTATCGACCTGGTTGTGCCGCGTCCCAAAATGCGCGAGACCCTTACCACCCTCTTAAGCCTGCACTTGCAGGAGGTTAAGTAATGCCGACAATTTTCGAATTCGAGAAACCGGTCGTCGAGTTAGAGTGCAAGATTACCGAGCTAAAAAACTTTGCCCGGGAGAAGAATCTTAATCTGGACGAAGAAATATCCACGCTGGAACGCCGTCTGGTTGCATTAAAGGCCGAGATCTACGGCAATCTTACACCGTGGCAAAAGGTGCTCATGGCCCGTCACCCCGAGCGTCCAAGCACTCGTGACTATATTGAGCGGCTATTTACCGATTTTATCGAACTACACGGCGATAGGTGCTTCGGCGATGACCCGGCGGTTATAGGAGGCATAGGCCGGTTTGAGGGTTTACCGGTGACGGTAGTTGGACACCAAAAAGGACATGATACTAAGGAGAACCTGGCCTGCAATTTCGGTATGGCCCATCCTGAAGGTTGTCGCAAAGCTTTACGGCTTATGTACCAGGCAGAAAAGTTCCGGCGGCCGGTAATCTGTTTTGTCGATACGCCCGGCGCCCACTGCGGTATCGGCGCCGAAGAGCGCGGACAGGCTGAAGCGATTGCCAGGAACATAAGAGTAATGAGTACATTAAAAACACCCATAATAGTAATAATCACTGGCGAAGGTGGAAGTGGTGGAGCCCTGGCTTTGGGCGTGGGAGACTGTGTCTTAATGCAAGAGCACGCCATTTTTTCTATAAGTTCGCCGGAGGCCTGTGCCAGTATTCTCTGGAAGGACGCCAGCCGGGCCCGGGAAGCGGCGGACGCACTCAAGCTAACCGCTGACGATCTTCTGCGTTTCAGGGTAATTGATGAAATAGTACCTGAACCACTAGGTGGTGCTCACCGTCAACCGGCAGAGGCAACAGAAATTTTGCGCAAGGTGGTGGCCGATAAACTTGAAACCTTAAAAGCTTTCTCAATCGAGGAGCTTGTGTCCAGGCGCTATCAAAGATACCGTGGCATCGGTACTGAGTTCTTGCAGGAGGTCACGTAATTGCAAAGGATCGGGGTCCTGACCAGCGGCGGCGATGCACCGGGGATGAACGCCGCCATTAGAGCCGTGGTCCGCAAGGCTATTTACCACGGGCTTGAGGTCATAGGCATAAAGCGCGGGTTCGCCGGCTTTATTGAAGCTGATATGGAGCCAATGAACCTTGGCTCCGTAGCTGACGTTATCCAAAAGGGCGGGACAATCCTCCGGACAGCGCGTTCCGAGGCGTTCACCACCCAGGAAGGCAGGGCCAAGGCCTGGGACAACGTAGAGCGGTTTGGGTTACAAGGTCTTGTAGTGATAGGCGGCGACGGTTCATTTGCAGGTGCAAAAGTCTTTTTCGAAGAACACGGACTGCCGGTGATCTGCATTCCTGCCACGATCGACAACGATATTCCAGGCACGGAATGGGCGATTGGCTTTGATACGGCAGTAAACAACGTGATTGATGCCATTAATAAGATCAGGGACACGGCCACCTCGCACGAGCGAACGTTCATCGTCGAGGTTATGGGGCGCCGCTCCGGATTTATTGCCCTGATGGCCGGCCTTGCGGGCGGCGCAGAATCCATCCTTATTCCAGAATATCCTTTTGATATTGGTGAAGTGTGCAATAAACTCATGCGCGGTTACCGCCGGGGTAAATTGCACAGCGTAATTATTGTGGCCGAGGGCGCCGCAAGTGGTTTGGATGTAGGGAGCGAGATCAAGGCCCGTACCGGCTTCGATACCAAGGTGACTATTCTGGGCCACATCCAGCGCGGAGGTACACCCACCGCTTTCGACCGGGTCCTGGCCAGTCGCTTGGGAGCACGAGCCGTTGAATTGCTAATAGGAGGGGCGCGGAAGAAAGCGGTGGGCATGTCTGCCGGTCGTATTGTCGACTACAACCTTGACGAAGTTTTCACGCTTACGAAAGAGATAGACCTCGAAATATACCGGCTGGCGTCCATACTCTCGATATAGGAAGGACGGTTACCGTGCGCCATACCAAAATCGTTTGCACAATAGGACCCGCCAGTGAAACAGTCGATATACTGAAAGCCCTGCTTACGGCAGGCATGAACGTCGCGCGACTGAATTTGTCACACGGTACCCACGAGGATCACAAACGGCGCGTTGAGACCATCAGGCAGGCAGCGGCTCAGGTAGGCAAAAACGTGGCCATTCTCTTTGACCTTGCGGGACCCAAAATACGCCTCGGCAAGCTCGAGGCACCAGTCTATTTGAAAGCCGGTGACAGCCTCACCTTAACGACCAAGGATATAGAAGGCAGCCGCGAACAAATTCCCGTCAATTACCCGGGGCTGCCGCAAGATGTTAAGCGTGGTGACACGATACTTCTCGGTGATGGCGTCGTTTGTTTAAGGGTACTCGATACGGGTCCTGACTACGTACTCTGCCGGGTGGAGAATGACGGCGAGATATTGAGTCACAAAGGCGTTAACTTACCAGGTGTTAAGACGAGCCTCCCATCCCTTACCGAGAAAGACGTGAGAGATTTACATTTTGCTGTAGAAGAAGGCGCGGATTTTATAGCCGCGTCTTTTATCCGGAAAGCGCAGGATGTGCTTGCCGTACGCAAGATACTCGAAGATGCAGGGGCGGCTGACATCCCGATCATCGCGAAAATCGAAACCTGGGAAGCGGTAGAGAAAATCGAAGAGATAGTTAAAGTAGCCGACGGCATTATGGTTGCTCGGGGCGATCTTGGCCTCGAGGTGGGCGCGGAAGAGGTGCCACTCATTCAGAAAAGAATCATCGCCAGATGTAACCGCCTGGGCAAACCTGTTATTACGGCGACGCAAATGTTGGAATCGATGATCAATAACCCTCGCCCCACACGCGCGGAAGCCAGCGATGTGGCGAATGCCATAATGGATGGTACAGACGCTGTAATGCTTTCTGCGGAAACGGCTGTCGGCAAGTACCCGGTAGAAGCGGTAAAAACGATGGCGCGCATCGCCCAACGCACAGAAGAAGAACTTCCCTACGCCGAATTAATAAGGCAGCGCAAGGAATTCTCAAAACATACCGTAACAGATGCTATAAGCTACGCCACCTGCGCCACCGCTACCGACCTGGGAGCAGCAGCCATCCTTACCTCGACGGAGACAGGTTACACGGCCCGCATGGTTTCTAAGTACCGGCCGCGTTGTCCCATCATTGCCGTAACACCTCATGCGCCGGTTTTGCGCAGGTTAACCCTTGTGTGGGGCGTGGAACCACTACTCGTGCGTAAGATTTCAAATACCGACGAAATGATTGAAACAGCCATCGAAGCTGCACTTGCCGCCGGCTTCATTAAAGGGGGCGACCTGGTGGTGATTACCGCAGGTGTCCCGGTGGGCGTCCACGGCACCACCAACCTGCTTAAAGTACATACGGTTGGCAACATTCTCGCCCGCGGCGTAGGCATTGGTCCAAGGGCTGTAACCGGCACGGTACGGATTGCAAGAACCGCGCGCGAAGCAATAGCCAAGGTTGAACCCGGAGACATCCTGGTAGCAACGGCGACCGACAGAGACTACATACCTGCTCTGGAAAAGGCAGCAGCCGTCGTAACCGAAACAGGTGGCCTTACCTCCCATGCCGCAATAGTAGGGCTTGAGTTTGGTATCGCCGTGGTTGTAGGTGTGGAGGGAGCCACTGCTATCTTACCTGATGGAGAGAAAATTACCGTAGATCCGCAAAGAGGCTTGATATACGCTGGCATCGCAAGGGTCTTATAAACTGGCTACGCCTGGCCGCCCAGAGGCGGCTTAATATTTTTTAACCCGGGAATGCTAACGGGGGTGAGCTAATCTCGGAAGATACGTTGTAGGAGGGCATATCCTGCTTGAAGGACCTCATCCTTTCTTACCTGAGCACCCTCGGGTTGGCAGGGATTTTTCTTGGCATGATCCTGGAAGCGCTGGGGATCCCGGGTTTTCCGGGTGGCATTCTCGTCATCCTCGCCGGCTTTCTGGTCCACGAGGGCGTTCTCGATTTCCACAGCGCGCTGGTCGCGGCGTTTACCGGCAATACAGTTGGGGCCTCTGCCGCCTATCTTTTGGGCCGCAACATAGGCGAACCATTTTTTATACGATACGGGAGGTACCTTCGCATGCCTCCCGGAAAGTTACAGGAGGCCCAGGAGTTGCTTGCGCGTTCGGCCGGCACCTTTCTTGTCGTAGGACGGTTTATACCCGGGCTTGGTAACATCACCCCGTATCTCGTTGGCCTTGCCAGGTGCCAGTTTGGAACATTTTTAGTCTACAATTCCATTTTTGCTCTGGCGTGGGGAAGTCTATATCTCAGCCTGGGTATGCTTTTCGGACAACACTGGCCCAGGATATGGGCCCTATTACAAACACCAATAATCGTCATCGCCGCTATCATAACCGGCATGTCTATCCTCTACTACCTGTGGCGCAGGAAAATGCTTAACCGTGGCTCCTAGGAAAAAAGGTAGTTGCGCAATGATTAAGAAAAAGCACGGGACCTTTGGGAGGGGACCCGTGCTTTTATTTGCTTTCCTGGTGCCGAAGGTGGGAGTCGAACCCACACGGGAGCTAAGCCCCAGCGGATTTTGAGTCCGCCGCGTCTTTCCCGAACCCGCAAACCCGCACCGCTACTGCATTTTCCCTTCCGGTTGCCTCGCCAGACTCAACGGACTCGCCACTTTGCAACCGCCGGAACGAGAGCGAGTCCTTTGCGGTGGTTACTTCGCCGGTGCTGTACAAATTCCTTCTTCCCAAGTTGAGAGACTTCGTGGTAAAATGCCCCAGGGGTGGCTGAATGTGCTGACGCAAGCAAGAATTGCAAGGTTAAAGCTGAACAAGACGGTTGCGGCTTTGGCGAAGGAAACCGGCATTCCCGAGCGTGCTTTGTACCGCTTCGAGCGTGGGCAGGAGCGGCTTTCCCCTAAGCATTGGCAGCGGTGCTGCCAGGCGTTGGGGGTTAAGCCGGAAGAGATTTTCCTGCCTGAACCCTTCGCGGGGTGGCCGAAACCGGCGGAAGGGTAGGGTGGCAGAATGCTGAACTACGGCGGTCGCGGCTTGGCCGCTTTCTCCCGCTATCAGGAGAACTACCTGAAGCAGGTCGAAAAAGCGTTCGGTCCTTTAACGTCAGCCAATAGGCTGGTGACAGCAGCCTGGCGAGACATTGGTCTTGGTTTGGCTGCGTTTGAGAACTGTGCGAGGCAGGTTGAGCGGACGCAGCGAATGCTTAACAGTTTGACGGCGGCCCCCAGGCTAGCAGCAGCAATGTGGCAGCAGGCTTTTGAGCGGGTAGTTTACCCGGCACGGGAAATGAGCCGAAGCGTTGAACGGGTAAGGCGTATCCTTGAACCTTTTGAACGGGTAAGGCGTATCCTTGAACCTTTTGAGACAACAGTTAACCGGTTGGGGTACGTTTTCCCTGTTTCTGATTTGGCGGAGCGTTGGAGGAGCATTCATATAGCCGCTTTCCCGCCTTCAATCCGGTGGATAGAGGAACATTACGAACGCCTGCGGCTGCTGCCGTTTTACCTGGCGTGGCGGGCATTGCAGGAGGGCGACAGGGAAACCGTTGACTACTTCCTTGCCGAGTGGTGCGATATGCCGAGGCCGACACCAGAGGCTTATATGGCTTTATGGAATGTGCTGCGGGAAGGCTACTGGCGGCGTGCGGAAAACCCTGCTGGTTACGTTAAGACAGCCGTCTGGTGGCAAATTAAGAAGCAGTTATTTGGTGACAGGTTGTTGGCGGAAGAATTAGACAAACGCAGTTTAGAGGTGGTCTCCCTTGACAACCTGCCCGAAAGTGGGGGAAGGCTTTGGACGCCAGCTAAGGAAGACGGCATTCAAGCCGTTGAAGAGCGGCTACTTATTGAGTGGGTGTTGAAGCAAGTCAAAGACCCGCACGACCGCGAGGCTTTGCTGGCGTATTGTCTCGGCTATGCTGAAACCCTGCGGGACGCCTTCGGCGGCGACAAAAACAAGCAGGACGCGGCAAGAAGGCGGTTCAAGAAGCTGGCCGAGCAGTTGGGACCGCTGCTGTTTAACTGAAAACCCCAACCCACCGAATCCCCCGGAAAAAAATCCGGGGGATTTTTTATTTTCCTGTCGCCTTTTTCCCGCTTCCCCAACACTTATTACGTGAGGGGGAGGGGAGCGATGTTCGAGGTACTCCTGGTACTCAAACCGTCCTTCGTTGGCGAAAGCATACCTATCGCCAAAACCGACGATCCTGATGCGGTGGCGGCGGTGAAATCGGCCATCGTCACCCAGGCCGTGAAGAATGTGGCCCTATGGGAGCTTGACCCTGCGGCCAAGCGGGTGGCAATGGCCGAACTTCGGCGGTTGAAAGAGATTTTGAGTTTAGACGAGGGGCAAAAGCCACTGACGAACTGACAAAAACGCCGGGTGCTAACCGGCGGAACAACTAAAACCCCGGCGTGGTGCCAGCAGGAGCGGGCGAGGCCGGGAACCGCAGAAGCGGTGGGGAAAAGGAGGAGGGGCATATCATGCCTTCCGAGGGAAAAAAGCGGCGGTGGCGGGAGAAAAGACGGCTTATGCGGCGGCTGGCAAGACGGCTGGCTGCCGAGGCGAGGTTTCGGGAAGAATGCGGAATAATTGACCCTGTTCTCGCAGCAGTAACAAGAAGCGTGACGCGATAAAAAAAGGCCGGGCAGTATAACCCGGCTTCGCAATTTAAAAAGGGGGTTTCCAAGTGAGCAAGCAAGCGATTCGCGTCAAGGCAATGGTCAACGGCGTGTGGCGTGTAGTCGGCACGCTTCGGGGCAACGTGTTCGAGCAGCGTATAAAGGAGCGGGACATACTCAAGATTCGCGGTGCAGCGGGTGTTGATTTGCGTTATGACCCGCCGTTGCGGGAGGACACGGTTATCCGGCACAAAGTCGAAGGCGGTGCGGTGTACGAGATAACGCTGCGGGAGCTGCTTTCACACGCAAAAGCGAGGGTGGAAAGAATCGGCCCCCTGCACCCGCAGCGGGTTTATTTGAGCTACAAATACTGGCGGCGTGTTGACGACAAACGCGAGCAGCTTAGACTTTTCGCGTAGCAAAAGCGTGGTGATGCAGAATTGAGAACAGCAACAGCAAAGGAGTTTTCGGCCCCGGCCCCAAACCGGGGCCTTTTCATTCCCGGCCTCTGGTGGCAACCGGCACGGGTGGCCGTTCACCAGGACGGCAACTGGAAAACGGTCCGTTACCCACAGTATACCACAAAATGTTTAAGCAGGTTAAGTATCGCGATTTTGCCGGTTGGCATTGACGGCCGGGCCTACTTTGTCGGGTGGGACATTGACGGCGGCCCCCAGGGCGTGCAGGCAATCCTGGCCGCGTTGCCGAAAGAGTGCAAACCGCTTGTTTCGGCGTCCGGCAAGAAGGGCTGGCACGTGTGGGTTTTTCCTGACCGGCCCCTTTCCGTGCAAACCGCCATTCGGTTCGCTAAGTCCGTTCGGGAAATGGCCGGTGTCTCCTGCGAGGTTTTCCCTTCGAGCCGGCGGAGTCGGTGTTTAAAATGGCCGAGCAGCATACACCCGGAAACCGGGGTGCAGGAAGTGTTTGTCCCGCTTGACGACCTTAACGACACCGACCGGCTGGACACCCCGGCGATTCTGGAACTGCTGGCCGAAGGCTACTACCGGACCCCGGCGGAAGTTATCGAGAACTTTGTCCTGGACACCGGGCCGCCGACAGTTGACCGCAATTGCAAGCAGTTGAATGCAATTGATAGCAAATGCAATCAGGTGCAGGCGGTTGAATGCACGCGGTTGCAGGTGGGGGAAGCAAGCCGGTGCGTGCCGGACGGCACGAACTTCGCCACGCTGCCGGAGGTGGCTTTCGGCCTGGCCGCACTCGCCGGGAGAAGGGTTAACCGCATAGGCCAAGCCTTCCGCTGCATTCTACCCGGCCACCGGGAAAGGCGGCCTTCGGCGGCCTTCTGTTACGGCGACAACGGGACAATTGTCTACCACGATTTGCACCACGCAAAGCACGGCACGCCGGAAATCCTGACCCTCGGCGAAGCCTACGCCGCCGTTGTCACCGGCGAAATCAGGAAGCTGCGTCCGGTTGATGGTTCAAGGTGGCTTTGCAGGCTTGCGTTGCGTGTTGGCTTCCGCAATCAAAAAGCCGCGTTCGCGGAAGAAAGACTCAAGGCTTTAACTCCAATTCTGCATTCAATTCATGGTGGTTCTAAGAAACATGCTCCCCAGAAAGAGGGTGCTATATATTCACCAGTTGGTTGTAAAGCCAATGCACCAGTTGGTTGCAAAGCCAGGAAAGACGAGGCTTCAAGGGATTCAGTGCTTGAAAAAGTGTGGCAAGTTTTCTGTGAAGAAGCAATGCTTTCGGCAATGGCCGGCTTTGAAGAGGTGAAACTGTCGAAGCGGTTTCTGGCTGAAAGGGCTGGTATTCCTGGGGATATGGCAAACCGGGCGATTAACCTTCTGGCCGTGCTTGGGTTCATCGAGAAAGTGCCCGGAAGCGGCGGCGAGAGAGGCGACCGCTTTATCCTGGGGGCCGTTAGCGAGGAAGAAGCACGGCGGCGGCTAAAAGTGCTGTTCCCGGACGGAAGGGTTAACGTGCGGGCCTTCAACCGGCGGCTGGTGGCGGCAAAACTCGGCGAAGAGCTAGCGGCCAGGGTGTTCCGGCGGGTTTCTCAAACCCCCGGTCAAACCGTTACCGAAACCGTTACCGGAACGGTTACCCAAACCGTTACCGAAACCGTTACCCGAACTGTTGACAGGGCAGCGGAAATGGAACGGGCGGCGGCAACAAACCCGTGGCTGCGTGCGATTTGGGAAGCGGACAAAGAAGGCGACAGCGAACGCGTCAAACGGTTGTTGCGGGAATACAATGCGGTAATCCTCTCCCGAAAACGCGGGTGTGCTGATACCGTACCTGTACTGTACCTGTACTGTACCTGTACTGTACTGATACTGTACCCGTACCGTGCTGATACCGTATGCATTCGTAACGCATTCGTTACCCGTACCCTAGCCGCACGGTGCGGTATGCTTCGGGCGGCGGGATTAGGGTTAAATCAATGGGGAAATTTGGACCCTATCTTGACCCCAATCCCGGAGGCAATAAAACCGAAAGGGGGAGAAGGCGGAATGCTAACGAACCTGCGTTTCCTGCGTCTCAAGAAGGGGCTGCGGATGAAGGACGTGGCGGCTGAGCTTGGCATTAACGAGACGTGGCTTTGCCGGGTGGAACGCGGCCAGAACTACGTCCCCCCGCACTGGCGGGAGAAGCTGGCCGCCTTCTACGGCGTGCCGGTGGCCGAAATTTGCGACGCGGAAACCGGCTGGCCGGTCCTGGTGGAAAGGGAAATGCCAAAGCTGGTCCGGCGGCAGGCGTAAGGCCAACAACTGTTTGGGGGTGTCAGCGGGTGGGCAAGGCGGGTTCAAGCGTCATTCAGTGGACCGACTACGAAGGCTACTTCTACCTGGAGACCAGCAGCACCAAGCTGGTGGAAACCCTGGGGGCCGTGGGCATCAGGTGGCAATACCGGGACCCCGAAACCGGCCTTTACTACTACAAGCTGCCCACGGCCTGGCTTCGGCTGCGAACAAAGCACGGTCTCTTGAAGCTTGGCTGGTATCCTACGAAGCACCAGAAAGGCGTCCTGGCACTCTTTGAGGACAGGCCAAAGTTGGAACTGGTGAAGTGAGACCTTCCAGAATGGCCTGTAACGGCCTTCTAACTTTCCGGGAATACTTTTTACTCTCCCAGAAGGAAAACGTGGCCTGCAGGCCAAAATAACGCGAATACGGGGTGCTTGCGAAGTGGCTGTGGAGCAGGTGGATGGCGTCGCGGGCCCCGGCGGAGTGGCTGGCGGAAGAGGAGCGCGAGTCGCTACCGATGGGGCTACCACGTCAAAGGAAAAGAAGAATCGGGGCCAGACGCAGGTCCGGCGCGGCTACCGCGCGGAGAAGATGGTGGAAGCGCGGCTGCGTGAGTTCGGCTTCCAGCGCGTACCGCTTTCGGGACGGCTTGGGGGGCGGTACTCCGGCGACCTGCGGCGGGAGTCGAACAGTTGCTTGCGCGTCATCGAGGTCAAGCGGCGGGCCGGGGCGCAGAAGCAGTTGCGATCCTGGCTCGCCCAGGGTGACGCGGACGCCCTGGTGCTGGTGCCTGGCAACGGTGCCGAGCCGCTTGTCGTGATGCGGCTGGAGAAACTAGAGCAACTGCTAAGGGAGGCGGCTGGCAATGGCGGCGCTTGAGCAGTACCTGCAACAGTTTGCCACGCTTCTCGAAGCCGAGCGCGCTACGAACTGGTCTTTAGGGGATCTGGTGGCCGAGGCCGTGCGCGAGTTCGGGCGGGGCGTCATCGGCAAGTTCGCGGAAGTTGCCCGGTGTTCGGCTGAGCGCATCCGTCAACTGGTTAGGGTCAGCGTGGCCTTCCCGCCTGGGGCACGTTATCCAGACATCCCCTGGAGCGTGTACAGGGAAGTGGCGAAGGCGGCGAAGCGGTTGAATCAAGACCCGCAGGAGGTGTTGCGGACGGTGCTGGACAACGAACTGAGCCTGGCCGACATCGCGGCCTTGGGAAAGGAGAACGCGCCGAAGGCCAGGCTGTCGAAACGGTGCGACTACTGCAACAGCAAAGTCACGGTGGAAGCTGATGGTGCGCTGGCGGGCAAGTGGATATACTGCCCGGTTTGCGCGGCGGACGGGCAACAACACCTGTTGGGGGTGCTGGAAGTGGGGAGTTGAACTGCCCGGTGTGCAGACAGCCGATGCACCGCGTGTATTTCGGGGACGAGCAGGTATGGTGGCGGTGCATGCGGTGCGACTACGTGTACCAAATCCACCTGCACCGCTACGAGAACGGCGAGCTGGTGCGGGTGTGGTGGAGGAGGCGCGGATGCACTGCAAGCAATGCGGCGCAAAAGTAGTGCGGGGCTGGCTGAAGCGGGGCAGGACGAGGGTCTGCCGGGTGCGCCTCTGCACCAGGTGCGGCCGGGCGGATTACCTGGACGAATTCGGATACCTGCGCGTGGTATGGAGGGGCAAATGGAGACTGGCGGTCTGATCACTATAAGAGAGTTCATCGCTACCTGTGCTTTTTAGTGGATTGGGACCGGCTGATGCGGGAGCCGCCGAAGCCCGGCCTGGCAGGAATCCTGCCGGAAGAAGAAAAAGCCCGCGTCGCGGGATATGCAAGCGGCCTCTTAACATCAATACCATATCCTTGCGAGGTGGGCAAGGTTGCGCTTAAAACGCGAGACGTACCGGCACGTCGAGGCGGAGATCCGCGATTACAACGAGACGCTAAAGGAAATACAGGAGCTGCGCCGCCGCATTATGGAGCGCGGCGAGAGCAAGGACATCGCCGCCGTGGTGAACGGTGCGGGCCCGGGCGACCCGACTGGCGTGGCCGCTGCGCGGCTGGCGGATTCGGTTCTGCTGCGGGAGATGGAGCGGATCACCGAGGCAATTCGGCAGGCGTACAAGTACGCCGACGACGAAACGAAGCTGGTTCTTTGGGGTAAGTACGGGCTGGCGCTGGACGGCTACGAGCCGCCGCCGGAGATAAAAGCGAACATGGCCGGCTACAACGGCTACACGATGGACCACGCCGTGTTGGCAGATAAGTTGCGGATGGCAGAGAGAACGTTTTATGAGAAGCGGAGCGGCTTCATCAAAGCGGTGGCGGTCAGGTTGGGCTGGAGGTAGTTTGCAGAAATCTTGCAGAAATGAGGGTACTTTTCATGCTAGAATACTACTAGGGACGCGCCCGCGGGGTGCAAACAATTGTTTGATCCTTGACAAGCCGCGCAGTAAAGCAAGAAAGCCGCCATCACTTGGGCGGCTTTCGCGTTTAGTAAGAAGAAAACCCGCTATGATGCGGGCTCTTCCGAATTAACGAAGAACCGCACGGCCTGCGGGCACCTGGCCGCCAGTTCTTCGTAAAAGCGGCCCACCAGTCCGTGCGAACTGGCCGCGAGTGTTCTTTTGTATGCGGCAACCAGCTCAGCAGGCAGTTGGCCAGCTTGATCCATAATAGCTCGGATAGTCTCAACTGCCTTATCTACGTCATCACGGGCCCAGACGCGGGGCATCTCGTTTCACCTCCTTAGGTAACTTTGGAATAAAAAAGGGGACAGGCCCCGTGCGGTTACGAGAAGTAGCCGCACAGGAACCCATCCCCTAGCAAGGAATTGATGATGAAGGGTAGGGACGAGTACCCAAAGATCCGGTCGACCAGGGAGGGCGCAAGCGTCCCCTCCCGTGGGAGGGTGTACCCCTTCACCTTCCACGTATAACTGCTGTAACCCTCCGGTCCGTGTCCGCCGCTGGCATGGACGTACTCTACTTCTACTTCTACGTTTCGATCTTCCGGCGGGACAACGGTGTCCAGCGCGGCACCAATTCGCTGGACACGACCGGGCATAGCAAAACCCCACCCGGCCTTCATCCGATCGATAAATTCACCAAGAGTCATTTTCATGATTTTACCCCCAGTCCGTGTTAGTCCATGAATGTGAGAGAACCTTTAAAGGCCCGCTTAATGGCAGCGTCCACTGCCGCGACCAGCCAAGCGGGCACAGCTGGCCCGGGTTTCACGGGTTCAATGTAGACGTTCAGCCCGCTAGCCCGGAGGCGGGCCGCTTCCGCTTCTGCCTCCGCAAGGGAGGTGAACACCGGACGTCGAGGCGCCACCTGGACGCCGTTACTGCGGGTTGCAATGACCGTATAGTACATTCTCCCTCCTCCTGCCGGGCGGGTATTTCTAACGCGCCCCACACGAGCCCGACGGCGCGTATTTGTTGAAGCGCCAACCGCGCTCCCCGAAACCCCCGCTGCGCAGGGGCTTCAGGCAGGGCAGTTAGCCCTGCTACGGGTTACGGGTGGTTAGCCCTGCGGCGTGGGCAGCCGAAGGAAATTCTACCAATACTCGCCAGCCTGCCCACGTCAGGACAGGGCCAACGAGTACCTCCCCGCCTAACCGCCTGACTAAATCCTCCCACGCTGGCGTACAGTAGGGATGGGAGAAATGATCTTCCGCATCGCACGCTGCGGGGAGAACCCGGACGCAGTCCGGGTTTTTAACCTCTGCAACACCGAAGGGAAGATCGGAAGAGCACACGTCTGAACTCCAGTCACATGTCAATCTCGTATGCCGTCTTCTGCTTGAAAAAAAA
>ENA-ORXB01000359-ORXB01000359.1-sediment-metagenome-genome-assembly--contig:-NODE-359-length-96699-cov-7.680270_pt1 | contig 96699 bp, 94 predicted proteins | sample MGYA00237863_ERZ511475 | MGnify/ENA primary metagenome ERZ511475 (study PRJEB26305, sample SAMN06343858) | sediment metagenome | isolation source: hot spring sediment | place: Canada: British Columbia...
GTATTTTTGGACAAAGGCTAGGCGCGAGCCGGTACGCCTTTTCCTACGACGGGTGCCTTTTTGGCCGCATGCTCCTCGGGGAGGATGTCAAAGTTCTCCACGATGAAGCAGTACGCCAGCACGGCAATGGCGATGAGACCGGCGGTGACGGTAAACTCCATCCAGGACGGGAAGTAGGAGCCGCCCATGGCCTCCGCCATCCCGGTGAAGACCACGTTCAGCCGGTTCAGAATCACGCCGCCGACCACCAGCGCCGAAGCCGTGACCAGGCCGGTCGGGTTGTTCCTGATGCTCGGCGTGGCGTACATGATGATCGGGATAATCACGCCGCCGATAATCTCGAGCAGGAACAGGTTGCTGGCCGTCGTCCCGGCAAACATGTCGCCGAAGTGGCCGCGGTACAGAAGGTCAACAACCTTGAGAACAAGGTAAAAGATCATCATCCACATGCTGATCTTTACCAGGCTACTCAGTACCGGCATCTCCAGCTCCCGGTTGTACGCCTTAGCCGCCAGGGAGCCTTCCAGGACGCACATGGCCGGTCCCACGAAGAACGATGAGATGAGGAAGAAGATCGGGATGATGAGCGACCACCACAGCGGATCCAGCCGGTCGACCGCCACGATGTAAAGGCCGCCCAGCGAGGACTGGTGCAGCGTCGGCAGCATGATACCGGCGATGAAAAGTCCCGGTATAACTGCGTCGAAGAACCGCTTCCACGAGGCCGCCTTTACACGCTCGAAGAAGATGTGACCGAACTCCAGCACCTGCACCGCCGTGTAAAGCGAGATGCACCAGAAGACCTCAAACAGTATCGAGTGCCAGCTGCCAGGGTAAACGAGGAACGGACGCCAGAAGTTGTACCAGCGACCGATATCCATAAAGAGGCCAACCAAGCATATGATGTAGCCAAGCATCGAAGTTACAAGCGCCGCCCGCGCAATCGGCTTGTACTTCTCCTTGTGCAAGATGTGGACGATGAATGCCGTCGAATAGCCGCCGCCGGCCAGCGCGATACCGATCAGCACGTCAAAGCCGATCCACCAACCCCAGGGCCAGTTGTCGTTAAGGTTGGTTGCCGCGCCCAGGCCGTAGCCCAAACGGTAAATCATTACGCCGACCGCCACAAGGGAGATCAGGATCAGCACCCACCTGGTCGGGGTCAATCTAAAGGTCCATCTGTCCTTAGCCATTGGCCAATCTTCACCTCCTCAGACCTTTCACCGGCTTAGTGCCCTTCTTCGGCTTCGGCGCGACGCTTGGTATACAGGTACAGCGCCGTCAGGATCGCCGTCCACCCTGCGGCAACCGGCAGCGTCCACTTCGTAACGCGGCCCGTCCAGTGCGGGATGGATTCCTTCGAAACATCCGTGCGGAAGCCGATTTCCTCGAACGGAACATCGGAGATGTACAGCCACGACGTGCCGCCGTATTCGTGTTCGCCGTACACGTGGTTGACATACCTGTCCGGTTGCGCGGCAATGCGGGCCTTGGCCTCCTGCAAGAGTTCCTCGCGTTCCCCGAACTTCAGTGCGCCGGCCGGGCAGGCGCTAACACATGCCGGCTCAAGGCCTTGCCCAAGACGATCGTATTCGCCGCCCGGATCGAAGCAGAAACGGCACTTCTTAACTTCCGGGAAGACCTTATCCCATTCGAACTTGGGAACGCTGAACGGGCAGGCCAGCATGCAGTACCGGCAACCGACGCAGCGGTAGTAGCGGTAAAGCACGGGACCCTGTTCCGTCTTGTAAAACGCATGCACGAAGCAGGCCGACTCGCACGCCGGCTCCAGGCAGTGACGGCACTGCTCCTTCACAAACCGCCACTGGACCTTGTTGCCTTTTTCCGTGACGTAGTACTTGACGACCGTCCAGTTGGTTGCCGACATCTCAGGCGGGTTATCCCACGTATTGTTGAACGTGGTTGGTGTGGCCGGTAGGTTATTCCATTGTTTACACGCCACCTGGCAGCTGCGGCAACCAAAGCACCTGCTCAGATCAACTAGTACCCCTTTGGCCACTTACTTACACCTCCACTCTTAAACTCCCTAAGCCTTCCTGACGTTGCACAGGAAAGCCTTGTACTCCGGGATGTTGGTATTCGGGTCGCCTACGGACGGCGTGATGTCGTTGGCCGTCGCCCCCGGTCCCAGGCCCTGGTAGCCCCAGTGCCACGGCATGGCCACGATCTCTACCTCCTGGCCGTTTACCTGCAGCGGGCGGACGATGGGTAAAACGTTTGCCTTGCACGTGATCTTACCCCGTGCCGTCTCGACTACCACCCTGTCTCCGGGGTTAATGCCCAGTTTCTGCGCCAGTTTCGGCGAAATGGTGACGAACATCTCCGGCATCAACTCAACCAGCCACGGGCAGTTCCGCGTGACCGCGCCGCTCTGGTAATGCTCAACGAGCCGGTGCGTGGTAGCCACGTACGGGAACTCGGGGCTCGCCATAGCCGCCAGCTTGGCGAATTCGCCCTTGTACTTCGTCGCCAGCGGGTTGGTCTGCTGCTTGGACATGATGTTCTTGACGGGGCTCTCCACCGGCTCGTAGTGCTCCGGCAGCGGACCGTCTTTCATAGGAGCCGAGAAGAGCCGCGCTTGCCCTTCGGCAAGCATAATGAACGGCGTCTTTGCCGACTTTTCCGGCGGTACGGGATCACCGGTTTTCGCGTCCTTGGCAGCAAAGTCCGGCACGTCGTTGGTGACCCACTTGGTGCCGTCCCAGGCCACCAGCACGCGTTTCGGGTCCCAGGGCCTGCCCGCCGGATCGCACGAGCAGCGGTTATAAACGATGCGGCGGTTCAAAGGCCAGGCATACGCCCACTTCGGGTAAAGCCCGAGACCGCTCTTATCGGTGCGGTCGCGCCGCTTGCAGTTGGGCACCTTGAGGTCGGGATCGGTAGCCCAGTAGCCGCAGTAAATCCAGCAGCCGCAGGCCGTCGACCCGTCGTCCGCCAGCTTGGCAAAACTGGCCAGCGGCTTGCCGTCGGCCACCGTATAACCGTTGATCTCCAGCGCGACCTTTTCGATGTCCGGCTCTTCCTGGCCGGGCTTGTCGTAGTTCCAGACCATGTTGAGAATCGGGTCCGGGAACTTGCCGCCGCCCTGGTACTCCTTGCGAATGGCCTTGAACAGCCGGTCGGCAATCCACAGGTCTGACTTCGCGTCTCCAGGCGGCTCCACGGCTTTCCATCGCCACTGGATCCAGCGGCCACTGTTGGTGACGGTTCCCTCCTTCTCGTAGGAAAACGCCGCGGGCAGGAAGAAGACCTCGGTCTTGATGTCTTTCGGGTTCACCCCGGGCTGCTTCCAGAAGGCCGCCGTCTCGGTCTCGAAGAGATCCATCACCACCAGCCAGTCGAGGTTCTCCATGGCTTTCCGCTCGGCCGCCGCCGAAGGACCACCGACCGCCGGGTTCTGGCCCCAGGCGAAGAAGCCCTTGATTTTGCCGGCTGCCATGTCCTGGAAGATGGCCATGTGCGAATGGTTCTTGCCATCCGTCTTGGGCAGCCAGTCGAAGCAGAAGTCGTTCTCCTTCGTGGCCTTATCCCCGTACCAGGCCTTCAGCATGCTGATAACAAACTTGGGGCGGTTCGACCAGTAGCCGGACTTGGGCGTTTCCTTTTCCACGTAATCCTTGAGGGTCGCGTGCTTCGTCGCGTCGGGAACAGGATTATACCCGGGGATGTAATGGAACAGCATCGCCATGTCGGTCGAACCCTGCACGTTCGACTCGCCGCGCTGCGCGTTCACCCCGCCGCCGGCAATACCCATGTTGCCCAGGAGCAGCTGGAGGATGGCGATGGCGCGCACGTTTTGCGAGCCATAAGTGTGCTGGGTGACGCCCATCGCGTAGATGATGTTCCCGGCCTTATCCGGTTTACCGGTGGAACAGTACAGTTCGCAGACCTGGCGGTAAATATCTTCCGGTGTACCGGTAATCTGGCAGACGGTCTTGATGTCGTAACGCGCTACGTGCCGCTTGAGGATCTGGAACACGCAGTTGGGATCCTGCAACGTTGGATCCTTCTTGATCTCGTCCCCGTCCTTTTGATACTCCCACGTAGCGGTATCATATGTAGGCTTGCCATCCTTGAGGGCAAAACCGGAGAATACGCCGTCTTCGAACTTAAAGTCCGGGTTAACCAGGTATGACGCGTTGGTGTAGTTTACCACGTAATCGTGGAAATAGAGGTTGTTCTGGATGGCGTAGTTGATCATACCAAGCAGGAAGGGTATGTCGGTACCCGGCCTCATAGGCGCATAAAGATCCGCCTTGGCCGCGCTCTTGGTGAAACGTGGATCTACGACAATGAGCTTGGCTCCTCTTTCAGCTTTCGCCCGGCCAATCCACCGCATCGCCTGCGGGTGGTTTTCCGCCGAGTTGGAACCGATCATCAGGAAGACGTCTGAATTCTTGTAGTCAACGAAGTGATTGGTCATTACTCCTCTACCAAAGGTGTTGGCCAGACCGGCCACCGTGGTAGAGTGTCAGAGGCGGGCGTGGTGGTCGAGGTTGATAACGCCGAGAGCACGCAGGAGCTTGTGCATCAGGTAGTTCTCTTCGTTGTCTATGGAAGCACTTCCCAGGTGGGCTATGGCCTGGGTGCGGTTGACGGTAACGCCTTTTTCGTCCTTCTCTTCGAAAGTGGCGTCACGCGTTTGTTTCACCCGCTTGGCAATCTCCGCGAGCGCCCAGTCCCAGTCTTTCTCTTCCCAGTCCGTGGCACCGGGCGCCCGGTAAAGAACCTTTGTGATGCGCCGCGGGTTCGGTACCCGGTTACCGTTCTCGTCGACGATGGTGTTCGCGTCGGTGAGAGCCGTACCCTTGGGACACATCGTTCCCTCGTTAATGGGATGGTCGGGATCTCCCTCGATGTAAACGACCCGGTCACCCTCGCTATAAATGATGAAACCGCAGCCGCAACCGCAGTACGAGCACACGGTTGCCGTTTCCTTGGCCCGTTTAAGCCTGTACGAACCGGGAACGGGTGTTACTGCCGTCGCCGTTGAAGCAAACGCCGGCAGTGTACCGGCCGCCTCGAAGAGTCCCACACCGGCCGTCCCCAGACCGAGGGATTTCAGGAAATCCCGCCGGCTTATTTTTCTCATGCGCCCCTACTACCCCCTTATTCTGTAAATTCCTGCTCGTCAGTTAACCAACAAGCTTTCTACCTGTATCATCCTCCTTTCGACCTTTTTTCCGTAAGGCCCAAGGGGGCTTGTTTCCTGGGTTGGCCTGTTGCTATCAACATAGCACAGCGCCTGGGGCGTTTTGCCGGGACACGGTTCAAGCCGGTAGACAAATTGTTGTTCTCAATATAACATAGTGCCTGTAGCCTGTCAATATTGCAACCTTGGTACAAGCCGCAAAAGTCTGAAAATTGTTTCTACAGCTTCCTGGGGCGTTCTTGCCCGGACCGGCGGCGCCGTTTTACCATCCGGCGTCCTGGCTTCCCACGTGCCGAGCCCAACCACCGGCTTGTTCATCTTGAGTGCAAGCGCAATTTCGGCCAGGGTACCGTAACCACCCGCAATGGCAATCAGCCCGTCGCATGTGCGGGTAATAATCGCGTTGCGCGCCTCCCCCAGGCCCGTGGCCAGCGCGACGGTCAGGTAGGCATTCCCTTCCGCCGGATCTCTTCCGGGTAAAATGCCAACCACCATGCCGCCGGCTGCGCGGGCACCGCGGGCCGCCGCTTCCATGACACCACCGAGGCCTCCGCAAACAACCAGGGCACCCCGCCGGGCCACCTCGCGCCCCACCTCCTCGGCGAGCGCCGCCTCGGCGGCAGTGCACTCCCCGGCACCGACTATCCCGATGTAGGGTTGCCCTTTAAACACGTTTAACCACTACCCCGCTGCAGTTGTTGGCAGGCTGAGTCTAGAAGGAGGCGTGCATCTCGCGGAAAACCAGGTTGAAGGTGATGATTTCGAGTTTCACCGTGAGGTCCACGTTGCGGACCACCACGTGCTCCGGTACGTTGACGACAACTTCGCCAAAGGTTAACAGGGCCTCCACGCCGGCTTTGACCAGCATGTCCGCTACTTCCTGGACTGCGGGCAAGGGGACGGCGATAATACCTATCTTGACGCCGTACTGCTGGACTATTTCCGGAATGCGCTCCACCGGCAATACTTCGAGATCCTGTATGCGCTTGCCGATTTTCAAGAGGTCGTTATCAAATACCGCGACGATGTGAAAACCACGGTCCCGGAAACGACGATAAGTAGCCAGGGCCGTACCGAGATTACCGGCCCCCACGAGCACCACCGGCCAGGTCTGGGTTAAACCGAGGATCTTGGCAATATAATGCATGAGGTCACGTACGTTATAGCCGACCCCGCGCGTGCCAAACTCACCGAAATAGGCCAGGTCTTTCCGCACCTGGGCCGGGCTGACACCCACCCCTTTGGCGATATCACTTGAGGAAACCGTTACCACGCCCCGCTTGTCGAGCCGCTCGAGAAAGCGCGAATAAACGGAAAGCCGCTGGACGGTTGCCTCGGGGATTTTAAAGGCTTTCATTACCCAGTGCCTCCTGCCTTGACCGAACTTATACGCGGATTCGCCTCAAGTTCAAATTATACCTTTCGCTTGCTCGGGGGTCAATTAATTTCCTTATATTTCGTTCAAAAAATCACTTATCGCCCGGGAGGCCGCCCGCCGGAGCACCCGCACGGCTTCACCACTGTCTCGCGCCCGGAATATCGCCGAACCGGCAACCAACACCCTTGCGCCCGCCCGCACAACCGGCCCCACCGTTGAAGGATCGATGCCGCCGTCGACGGCGATTTCCGCTCCCAGGAGACGTTCCCGCAGGATGCGCGCCAGGGTTTGAATCTTCGGCAAAACCTCGGGGATAAACTCCTGGCCCCCGAACCCCGGATTCACGGTCATTAGCAACACCTGGTCCACCAGCGGCAGGGCATAATCTATCGCCGTCAGCGGCGTTGCCGGGTTAAGCGCCACGCCTGCCTTCATGCCGTGACCCTTAATCATGCGTAGAACGCGGTCGAGGTGCACCGTGGCTTCGGCGTGCACGGTAAGAATGTCGGCGCCCGCGTCTGCGAAGGCGCTCACGTATGCCTCGGGCCGATCGATCATCAGGTGTACGTCGAATACGAGCCGCGTGTGGGGACGCAGGCAGGCCACGACGGGAGGGCCAAGCGTCAGATTTGGTACAAAGTGGCCGTCCATCACGTCAATATGCAGGTAGTCGGCCCCGGCTTCCTCGATCCGTCGCACCTCTTCCCCCAGGCAGGCAAAGTCGGCTGCCAGAATGGATGGGGCGATCTTAATCCGGGTACTCTCGCTCACGTTCCAGCAACTCCTCCAGGAAAGATAGGTAGTGTTCATAGCGAAAGGAGGCCACGTTCCCCGCGGCTACGCTCTCCTTTACCGCGCAGTCCGGTTCGCGGTGGTGCAGGCAACCCGGGAAGCGGCACCCCCCGGCCAGCGCAGCAATTTCCGGAAAATAGGCCCCCAACTCCCGGGCCTTAATGGCCGGAAGATCCAGCACCGAGAAACCAGGGGTATCGGCAACCCAGCCACCGCGGGGCAACCGGAGGAGCGTCACCTCCCGCGTCGTATGGCGTCCCCGGCCTAACCGCGGACTTACGTCACCCGCCCGCAAGCGCAAGCCCGGTTCCAGCGCATTGAGAAGGCTTGATTTACCGCTTCCCGAGGGACCGGCCAGGACCGATATCCTGCCGGCCAGGGCCTCTGCCAGGTTCCTTATACCCAGGCCGGTTACGGTGCTGGTGACCAGGAGGCAGTACCCGGCGCGCTCGTAAACGAACAACCAGGCTGGCTCCTCGTGGTCAGAAAGCAGGTCGGCCTTGTTAATGCAGATGAGTGGCGAAACCCCGGCATCTTCGGCCAAAACCAGCAACCGGTCCAGAAGCACCAGATCGGGCGGCGGCTCGCAAAAGGCAAACACCAGGACGGCCTGTTCCACGTTCGCCACCGGTGGGCGCACCAGGCTGTTCTTGCGGGGCAGGACTTCCTCGATAACTCCCTTCCCCTCCGGAAGGACTCTGATGCGCACGCGATCCCCCACCAGCAGGCGTTCCCGCGTCTTGATGCGCCCGCGGATGAGACACGGGCGCGTGGCAACGCCGTCGTGCACATAGAAGTAGCCACCTAAAATTCTGGTGATTACCCCCTCTTGCAAGTGGAGCGCTTCACCTCCGAGGTTAACAGCTTATCGTAAAGCCTCCTGCCGCACCAGTTTTCCATCCAAGTAGACCAGCAGCATGGCCGGACCGAAGTACTCGACAACCTGCTTCACCGTGTCGCCCGGCGCGTGCGTGCCGGTATACACTTCGCGCTCCCCGGCGGCGTCCCGGACCAGCATCCGCACGGTTTGACTCTTACCGTCCTGGGGGATAATCACTTCCACCCCCACCTGCTTCGCCACGGGTCCCGGACCCGCGCTCACGGCCACCGCTACCACCATTCCTTCATGCGCCGGGACGCCGGGAGCAGGGTTCTGGCGGACAATTCGCCCTGCCGGGTACTGATCGCTCGGCACGGAGGGAGCGTTCTCGGCCAGCGCACACCCGAGGGCTGCCAGTTTCTGCCGGGCCTCCTCGACCGTCAGCCCGACCAGGTTCGGGACAACCCAGGCCGCAGGGGAACCCTTACTGACGTAAAGATTAACAGGCGTACCCCTGGGCTGCATGCTGTTAGGCAGGGGTTCCGTGCGCACCACCAGGCCGCGGGGCACCGTTTCGTCAAAGATCTCGTATTCCTCGCCTGCTTTCAAGCCCGCCGTTTCCAGCGCGGCCCGCGCCTCGGCGACAGGTTGCTGGCGGACATCCGGCACCTTAACCAGTTGTGGGCCCCGGCTGACGGTAAGAAAGATGACCCGCTTTTTCTTAACCCGCTCTCCCGGCAAGGGGTCCTGCTCAACGACGGTTCCGGGATGTGCCTCGTGGTAAACCTCCGAGATACTGTAGCGCATGTCCAGCGCCTCCAGCTTGCGCTTGGCTTCTTCTACCTGCAAACCGGTCAGCTCAGGCACTTCCACCTCCGCTACGTTCAGGTAAGCGTTCAGGGCAAGCCACCCCCCCAGAAGCAAGGCCACGACGCCCAAAACGATCACCGCCCAGCCCCAGGGAGATAATCGTCTTGGCCTGACCGGTTTGTAGACCACGGTATCTTCACCGGCAGCAGGCCCTGACGCGGTTACGGCGGCGGCCAGCTCGCGGCCAAATTCCAGCGCGCTCTGGTAGCGGTCGGCAGGATTCTTGGCCATTGCCTTGAGCACCGCCCGCTCGAGTGCCTGCGGTACGGCCGGATTCTTTATCCATAGGGGAGCAGGCGACTCCTGGACATGTTTGAGGGCTACGGCCACCGGGTTACCACCGTTGAAAGGGACGGTGCCGGTAAGCATCTCGTATAGAACCACCCCAAGGGAATAGATGTCCGACCGCGCGTCGGCCGCTTCGCCCCGGGCCTGTTCCGGGGAAAGATAGTGCACCGACCCCATGAGGTTTTGCGTCACGGCCAGGGTGGTCCCCGTAGCTTCCCGCGCGATGCCGAAGTCGGCCAGCTTGGCCTGGCCGGCGCAGGTCAACAGAATATTGTGGGGCTTTACATCCCGGTGAATAATGTGGTGCTGATGGGCATGCTGCAAGGCATCGCATACCTGCCGGGCTATGGCTACAGCCCTTTCCGGCGCCAGCACCCCGTGCCGTCGCAGGTGCGTTTTTAGATCCTCGCCGGGAACATATTCCATCACCAGGTAGTGGATATCTCCATCCTGCCCCACATCGTACACGTTGACGATGTTCGGGTGGGAAAGGCTGGCCACGGCCCGGGCTTCCCGGTGAAAGCGCCGGACAAACTCCTCGTCGCAAGCAAATTCGCTGCGCAATACCTTGACGGTGACAGGCCTCTGCAAGCGGCGGTCCTGTGCTTTGTACACGACGGCCATGCCACCACCGCCGAGTTGTTCCTCGATGAGATAGCGGTTGGAAAGTATCTTACCGATCATCTTCTTCGATCACCACGAGCACCATGGTAATGTTATCGGGGCCGCCCCGCTCCAGGGCCAGGCCAAGCAACCGGGAAAGAGCCTTATCAAGAGGAAGCGTACCGGCGATCTCCAGAATCTCTTCGTCGCTCACCTGGTTGGAAAGACCGTCGGTACAAAGAAAAACCCTATCGCCGGGAACCAGCGGCAACTGGATGATGTCGGCCTCCACCTGTTCCGCGGTTCCCAGTGCCCGGGATAGAACGTTGCGGTAGGGATGTTCAAAGGCGTCCTCGCTTGATATTTTGCCCTGGCGGACAAGCTCTTGCACCAGGGAATGATCCTCAGTCAACTGCTGAATAGAGTTGCCGCGCAATAGGTAAACCCGGCTATCCCCTACATGGATCACACTCAGCCAACCCTGGCGGACGAGGCAGGCCGACAGCGTGGTGCCCATGCCCGCGTACGTAACGTTCGCCTGCGACAGCTCGTAGACCCGCCGGTTGGCGGCTTCCACGGCGGCACCCAGCAGGGTGCGCGTATCCTCCGTCTCCGCGTGTGCTTCTATCTCGCCGGCCAGCGCTTGCAAGGCAACCCTGCTCGCCACTTCGCCGGCCTGGTGCCCGCCCAGCCCGTCGGCCACGGCAAAAAGGCCTAATTCCTCGCGTACACACAAGGCGTCCTCGTTATTGGGCCGCACGCGTCCCCGGTGGGTCACCGCAGACCAGCGCAAAGGCAAAACCTCCCTGTTTCGGCCGTCGGCTGTCGGACGTCGGGCGTCAGAAAAGACGACCGATTACTGTTCACCCTCTGGCAACACTCTCTTCCAACGGTTTTCGGGCCGCAAACCTGCGACGGAGCTGCCCGCAGGCCGCGTTAACCGAAGCGCCCAGTTCCCGCCGGACGGTTACAGCAATACCCTCTTGTTCCAGTATACGCCGGAAGACCGCCACCCTGCGCGGCCCGGGAGCAATAAAATCCCTTCCTTCCACCCTGTTCAACCGAATCAGGTTTACGTGAGACGGCATACCCCGTACGAGGTTGGCCAGCTGCCGTGCGTGCCCGACGCTGTCGTTCACTCCCGCTACCAGGGCGTACTCGAAGGTAACCCGCCGTCCGGTAGACGCGGCATAAGCCCGGCAGGCCGCCAGAAGTTCTCTAAGCGGATAACGCCGGTTGATAGGCACCAGGAAGTCGCGCAGCCGGTCGTCAGGCGCGTGAAGGGATACGGCAAGGGTGACCGGCAAACCCTCGTTCGCCAGATCGTATATGCGGGGCACAAGGCCGCAGGTAGAAAGGGTAATGCGCCGCGGGCTGATCCCCAGGCCGCGGGGGGCGGTCGCCATGCGCAAGAATTTGCACGTCGCAGCAAAATTATCCAGCGGCTCGCCGATCCCCATCAACACTATCCGCCTTATGTCGGCGCCCGTGTCGCGGCGGATGGCCAGCACCTGGCCGGCCATTTCGCCGGCTGTCAGGTTGCGCACCCAGCCGGCAGCCGCCGACGCACAGAAACGGCACCCCATCCGGCAGCCGACCTGGGTGGAAAGGCAAAGCGAGAAGCCGTAGCGGTACTGCATCAACACGCATTCGATGGCATTCCCGTCGGCAAGGCCCAAAAGGTACTTGACCGCCTCGCCGTCTGCCGCCGCTTGTTTCTCCAGGATGCACGGCAGGCGCACCTCGGCCCGGGTAGCCAGGAACTCGCGCACCGCGCGTGGGATGTCGGACATGGCCTCGAAAGTCGTGACCCCCTTCTGCCAGATCCACGCCGCCAGCTGGCGGCCCCGGTAGCGCTCCAGCCCCCAGGCAACGACCTGGTCATCCAGTTCTTCCGGCAGGAGTTCCAGCAGGTTGACCACCACTAACCGTGCCCCCTCACATCTTGCGGCGGCGCATCCGGGCCACGAAAAACCCGTCCATGCCGTGGGTATGCGGGAGGACCTGGATGTACCCCCGCGCCAGTTCCTGTTCGGGTACCAGCGCCGGCAGGAACGGACGGAGGTCCTCCGGGGAAAAATCCGGATGCCGGTGCAAAAACTTTTCCACCTGTTCCCGGTTCTCTTCCCGCGTGATCGTACAGGTACTGTAGACCAAAACGCCGCCGGGCCGCACCGTGGCCGCGGCCGCGTCGAGGATGGCTTCCTGGAGTTTTACGAGGCCGGGTATCTGAGCCGCCTCCTTACGCCAGCGCGCGTCCGCCCGCCGTCTCAGCACCCCCAGCCCCGAGCAGGGGGCATCCACCAGGGTGTAATCGGCCCACCCGGTGTACGTGCCGGGCAATTCCCGGGCGTCGAAGGCTACGGCCTGCACGCTCTTCACCCCCAGGCGGCGACAGTTCTCTTCGATGAGGGCCAGCTTGTGCGGGTGGATGTCCATGGCGATGATGGTGCCGTCGTCCTGCATGAGTTGGGCCAGGTGCGTCGCCTTGCCTCCTGGTGCGCCGCACACGTCCAGGACACGGCTACCCGAGGCGGGGTTAACCGCGTGCCCGATCAGCATCGAACTCTCGTCCTGCACCTGGAAGAGACCATGCTGATACGCCTTGAGCGTGCGCAAAGAAACGAAGCCGCGTATTTCCAGCCCTTCCGGGGCATACCTGGTTTTTCGCGCCACCACGCCTTCTTCTTTAAGCGCGGCTGCCAGTTGTTCGCGGCTCGTGCGCAGGGTATTGGTACGTACCGTGTTGGGCGCGGTCACGTTGTTGGCCCGGCACAAGGCGATAGTTTCCTCGACGCCAAACTCGTGCAACCACCGCTCAACCATCCAGGTGGGGTGGGAGTACTTTAAGGAAATGTGGCTGACCGGATCGGTCTCCAGCGGGGGAAAGGTGATTTCGTCGCGGTGCCGCACCACGTTGCGCAGCACGCCGTTAACGAACCCCGCCATCCCCGGTGTACCGTATTTCTTGGCCAGCTCAACGGCCTCGTTGCAGGCCGCAGCCGGCGGGACGCGATCCATGTAGAGCAGCTGGTACGCGCCCATCCGCAGGATATTCCTGATCCAGACGGACTGGGCCGCCAGCGGCTTCTGGATGAAGCGTGTCAGCACCCAGTCGATGGTATTCAGGGTGCGGATAACCCCGTAGGCCAGTTCGGTCGCAAAGGCACGGTCTAACTTGGACGGCTGGTACTCCTCAAGGTGCTTGTTCAGGGCAATATTGGCATAGGCGCCGTCCACTTCCACCGCCTTCAATACTTTCAGAGCCAACTCACGCGCCCCTATCGCCTCCACCTGTTCTCTCCCTTACCTTTCGCCCGTATTCGCTTACGTGCCCATGACGGCGCCTACCGGCAACCTGTGCCCGCGCAAAAACGCGCGGCTGTCCAGGCGCTTCCCGCCCGCAGCCTGCAAGGTTTCGATCGCCACGACACCGTCGCCGGTCCGCACCAGGATGCCTCTCGCCTCGTCGGCAGCCAGGATCTGGCCGGGCGTGGCCTCCGCCCGCACGTCCTCAACGACCCGAACGCGCCAGATCTTCAACACCTTGCCGTCCAGCGTTGTGCGGGCGCCGGGCCACGGATCCATACCCCGGACCAGGTTCTTGATCGCGGTGGCAGGTCGCTTCCAGTCGATGATTTCGTCCTCCGGGCGCAGCAGCGGTGCGTACGTGGCCAGGGCCGGGTCCTGGGGCAACCGCGGCGCCTTGCCGGCGGCGACCAGTTCCAGCGTACGGAGCAGGAGTTCGCTCCCGAGGTGGGCCAGCCGGTCGTGCACCAGCCCCACGTTGTCGTCAGGGCCGATGGGTATCGCAGCCTGCAAGATAATATCCCCGGTGTCCAGCCCTTCATCCATAAACATGGTGGTAACGCCGGTTTCCTTCTCGCCGTTGATAACGGCCCAGTGGATCGGTGCCGCCCCCCGGTATCGGGGGAGCAGCGAAGCGTGCACGTTGATGCACCCCGCGGGGGGCAATAACAGGATGTCCCGGGGCAAAATCTGCCCGAAGGCCACCACAATAATGGCTTCCGGGTGCAGGCCGGCCAGGGCCGCAACAACCCCCGGCTCGCGCACCCGCTCCGGCTGCCACACCGACAGGCCGCGGCGCAGGGCGGCTTCCTTCACCGGGGACGGCGCCGGCCTCCCGCCCCGACCTTTGGGACGGTCGGGCTGGGTGACGACCGCCGCTATCTGGTGGCCGGCGTCTACCAACCCCTCCAGTGAAGGAACGGCAAATGCCGGCGTTCCCATGAACACCAGGCGCACACCCTCACCTACTCCCTGACCACCGATACAGCCCGGTCGATGAACAATATTCCGTCCAGGTGATCGATCTCGTGCTGAAGCACCCGCGCCAGAAAGCCTGTTGCCCGGAAGCGCATCTCACTGCCCTTCTTGTCCAGGCACCGCACTACGATCTCCGTGGCGCGGTCCACTTCTCCCCACAGGCCGGGCAGGCTCAGGCATCCTTCTTTGCCGCGCTCCTGTCCGGCCGCCTGCAGGATTTCCGGGTTTACAAGTTGCAGGAGCCCGTTACCGATATCGACCACCACCAGGCGCTTGCTTACGCCGATTTGCGGTGCCGCCAATCCCACACCCTTAAAAGCGTACATCGTGTCCGCCATGTTCGCGAGCAGCCTTTCCACGGCCCCGTCGATGTTGCGTACCGGGGCAGCTTTCGCCCGCAAAACCGGGTCGGGATAACAGAGCACTTTAAAAACTGCCAAGACAAAGCTCCTTTCTGTTTGCGCACTACAGCAAGCTCTGGGGATCGATGTCTATGCTAACCGCAACCTCTTTCTTTAAGGTTCGCGCCCACGTCGCGCATCCCTGCCGGCAGATGGCGCGCAAGGCTGCTCCCTGCTTGCTCTTTAACACGAGGTGCCAGCGGTACTGACCCTTGATCTTGGCCAGCGGTGCCGGGGCCGGGCCCAAAACTATCACCTCGCCGGCCTGATCCAGGTAGCGCTTGCAAGCTTCGGCTGCCTCTTTTACGGCGCCGGGCAAGGGACCCCTGAATATTATACGTGCCAGGGCGCAGAACGGAGGATATTCGAGCTGCCGCCGCAGTGCTATCTCCTTCCTGAAAAAGGCCTGGTAATCGTGGTGTTGCGCCGCCGTGATGCTGTAATGCTCGGGCACGTAAGTTTGCACGATGACTTCGCCGGGTACCTCCCCCCGGCCGGCCCTCCCGGCCACCTGCGTCAATAATTGGAAGGTTCTTTCGGCGGCGCGGAAGTCCGGCAGGAAGAGGGTCGTATCCGCGCAGATAACCCCCACCAGGGTCACCTGGGGGAGGTGCAGGCCCTTAGCGACCATTTGCGTACCGATCATAATGTCGGCCCGGTGTTCACGGAAGGCACCGAGCATTGCCTCCAGTGCCCGCCGTCGCGCCGCCGTATCCGCATCCACGCGCACGACCTTCGCCTGGGGGAAGAGGCTTTGCACCTCGTCCTCCACCCGCTGCGTCCCGGTGCCAAAGTACCGCAGTGCGCGGCCGCCGCACCCGGGGCAGATCTCCGGGACACGGCCCCGGTAGTTGCAGTAGTGGCAGCGGACGAGGCCGCCCCGGTGATACGTCAGGGCGATGGCACAGTGCGGGCATTCCATCACCAGCCCGCACTCGCGGCACAGGACGACGGTGGCGAATCCCCGCCGGTTTAGGAAGAGGATAACCTGTTCATTACGGGCCAGCCGTTCCCGGATTGCCGCCTGCAACCTGCGGCTCAAGATGCGCGGGTTGCCGGCCCGGTGCTCTTCGCGCAGGTCCACGATATGGACCTCCGGCAACGGTCGGCCGTCGACGCGGTGGGGCAGGGTAAGCAGGCGGTAGGAGCGGTTGCCGGCGGCCCGGGCAAAACTCTCCAGGGAAGGCGTGGCCGAACCAAAGACCACCGTGGCACCCGCCAGGCGCGCCCGCGCCACGGCCACCTCGCGGAGGTGGTACTTTGGGTCATCTTCCTGCTTGTACGAGGTTTCGTGCTCCTCGTCCACCACCACCAGCCCCAGGTCGCGCACCGGGGCAAAGACGGCCGAGCGCGCCCCCAGGACGACCGTAGCCTCTCCGTCCGCCACCCGCCGCCACTCGTCGTGGCGCTCTCCGCTACCCAGCCTTGAGTGGAGCACCGCCACCCGCTCCCCAAAGCGGGTCTTGAAAACCTGCACCAACTCTGCCGTGAGGGCAATCTCCGGCACGGTGACAATGGCCTGCCGCCCCTGTTCCAGGACGTGCTCGATGCCGCGAAGGTAGACTTCCGTCTTGCCGCTGCCGGTCACCCCCCAGAGGAGGAACACTTCGCGTTTGCCCGCTTCAAGGGCACGGGTGATTTCCCGAACGGCGTAGGCCTGGGCCGTCGTCAGCCGGGGGCGCCGGTCGGCCACCTCGCAAACCGGGTACGGGTTCCGTCGCAGCGTACGGCTCACCGGTATCAGCAGTCCCCGCCGCAGGAGCGTGTCGACGACGCTTTCGGAAACACCCGCCCGTGCTGCCAGCCGGGCACGGGTGAGCCCGGGTTCGCTCTGCGCCACCTGCCACGCGCGGGCCTGCTTGGGTGCCCGCGCCAGCGCCCGGATCACCTCGGCCGCGTCGCCGGCCGCCATCAGCACGACCGCCTTGCGCTCCCGGATGCCCCGTCGCGGCGCCACGACACACTGCAATGCTTCGGCGGTCGTGCACAGGTACCGCTCCGCCAGCCACCGGGCCAGGCGGTACAACTCCTCGGTAAAGGCCGGCACCGCGTCCAGGACCCTCTGAACCTCTTTCAGGGCGATCCCGGGGGGCGGGGCCGACAATCCCACCACGTATCCCGGCAAGGTCCGCCGCCCAAAAGGCACCTGCACCCGGACACCGGGCTTGACCGTGTCGTGCAGGGCAGGAGGAATGGCGTAGTGGTAAGTCCGGTCCACCTGCGCAACCGGCAGCTCCACAATTACCTCGGCACAAAGAAGGCCAGACATGTCAACCCCTCAGCAACCTGACCTCGTCCAGGATCCGGTGGGCCAGGACGTACTTGTCCATTAAGGGCAACGCCTGCGTCCTGCCATCGGGGAAGGCAAAAATCACCTTGTTGGTATCGCTCTCGAACCCTGCGCCGGGAACGGTCACGTTATTGGCCACTACCAGGTCGCATCCCTTGGCGCGCGCCTTGGACACCGCCAGCTCGGTTAACCGTTCAGTCTCGGCGGCAAAACCGACCACTACCTGGCGGGTCTTCATCTTGCCGGCCGCCGCGAGGATGTCGCGCGTGGGGACCAGCGTCAGTACCAGATCCGTTTCCTTCTCCTTCTTGATCTTGCGCCCGGCTCTTTCCGCCGGCCGGAAGTCGGCTACCGCCGCTGCCATTACCAGGACGTCACAGGTGGGGAAATGCGCCATTACCGCTTCGTACATCTCGTCTGCCGTTTCCACGTGCTGCACTTCGACGCCGGCGGGCGCCGGCAGGGCCGTAGGACCGCTTACTAAAACAACTTGGGCACCCCTGTCCCGGGCTGCCCTCGCTACCGCGTACCCCATCTTGCCCGAACTGCGGTTACTGAGATAACGGACCGGATCAAGCGGCTCGCGCGTAGGTCCGGCGGTTACCAGGACCTTCAGGCCGGAAAAATCTCTGTTTTGGGCGAGGAGCCGGCTTACGTAAGCCACAATGGTGTCCGTCGCCGGCAGGCGGCCGGAACCTTCCTCCCCGCAGGCCAGGCGGCCCGCCTCGGGGTGTATGAGGTGGCAACCGCGCCGCTCGAGAACGGCAAGATTCTCTTGCACGGCCGGGTGCCGGTACATCCTGGTGTTCATGGCCGGGCAGAAAACCACCGGCCCGTCAAAGGCCAGCAACAGGGTGGAAAGCAGGTCATCGGCGACCCCGGTGGCGGCCTTGGCGATGATATTGGCGGTTGCCGGCGCCACGAGCACTAATTCTGCCCAGGCAGCCAGGGTTACGTGCTTTACATCCGCCCCGCCGTCAAACAGAGACGTGTGCACCGGGTTACCGGACAACACCGCCAGCGTCAGCGGCGTAACAAAGTTTTGCGCGGCCCGCGTCATGACTACCTGCACCTCTGCGCCTGCCCGGCGCAGGGATGAGGTGAGCTCCGCCGCCTTATAGGCGGCAATGCCGCCGGTAACTCCAAGCACGATCCGCCTCCCGTTAAGCATACGTATCTCCCCCGGATACCCTATTTTCTGCCGGGCGGCGGCAGACGTTTCACCCGGATCTTTCCCTGCGCAATCTGACGCAGGGCCGTAGAAACCGGCTTTTCGTTGCCCTGGATTACGCCGGCGTTACTCTTCTCGGTTAGCACACGTGCCCTTTTCGCGGCCATAACAACAAGGGCATAGCGACTCTCAGCCTTGTCGAGAAGTTCGTCCAAAGATGGTTCATTGATGGCCACACGAACTCCCTCCATATTCACTGGAAAATGCCTTTCACCTGCCTATACTCTTGTTGCCGGCACTTTTCCGCCGCCATGATCGATATTATTTCCGCCACGGCACGGTCAACCGCATCGTTGACCACGACATAATCGTAATCCGGTACCCGTTGTATCTCCTTCAGCGCCCAGACCAGCCGCCTTTCCATCGCCTGGGGCGAGTCCTTCCCCCGCGCCGCCAGCCGCCGCCGCAGTTCTTCCATCGACGGCGGCAAAACAAAGACCAGCACGGCGTCCGGGAAACTTTTCTTCACCTGCAACCCGCCCTGAACATCGATTTCCAGGAGAACGTCCTGACCCCGGCGCAAGGCTTCGAGTACCGGCCGGCGTGGCGTGCCGTAACGGGCGCCGTGCACTTCGGCCCACTCCAGCAATTCACCGCAGGTTACCATTCTGGCAAACTCTGCTTCAGAAACAAAAAAATACTCAACCCCGTTTCTTTCGCCAGGCCGCGGGGAACGAGTAGTGGCCGAAACAGAGAGGCGCAGGTCCGGAAGGCGCCGCAGCAGGGCCGCGCAGATCGTACCTTTGCCGACCCCGGAGGGCCCCGAAATCACCAGCAGGAGCCCCTGCATCTCTAGAACGTGATCAGGCCTCCTCCGGTGGCGATGCCGGCTCCGACTTCGCGGTCAGACGGTGGGCCACCGTCTCCGGCTGCACGGCGGAAAGGATTACGTGGTCGGAATCGGTGATAATTACCGCACGGGTCCGCCGGCCGTAGGTGGCGTCCACGAGCATGCCCCGGTCGCGCGCCTCGGTGATGATGCGCTTGATCGGTGCCGACTCGGGACTCACAATCGCAACGATCCGGTTCGCGGCAACAATGTTGCCGAACCCAATGTTGATGAGCTTGATATCCACGGGGACCCCTCCTTAAAAATTTATTCGATATTTTGCATCTGCTCCCGTACCTTTTCCAGTTCGGTTTTGAAATCTACCACCAGGCCGGCGATGATCTCGTCCTGGGCCTTGGCGCCTGCGGTGTTAATCTCCCGAAACATTTCCTGGGCCAGAAAATCAAGTCTTCTGCCGACCGGACCGCCGCCGCCACCCAGGCAATCCTTCACCTGTGCGAGATGGCTGCGGAGGCGCACCAGTTCCTCGGTGATATCGGCGCGTTCCGCGAGCAAGGCCACCTCCTGGGCCAGGCGTACCGGGTCGGCCAGCCCCTCGCCCAGTTCCGCCACTCTGTCGGCCAGGCGCCGGCGGTAGGCAACCGGTACCTCCGGCGCACGCCGGGCGATGGCCGCCACTATTTGCTCCAGGCGCGCCAGGCGGGCCAACAGGTCCCGGCCCAAAGCTTCGCCTTCCGCCTCGCGTGCCGCCGTCAGCACCGCCAGTGCCGCCTTAAGCGCTTCTTCTACGGCCGGCCACCAGGTCGCGGCCTCCTCGGACGAAGGCTCCGTCGCGAAGAGATGCGGTAAACTGAGAAGATGTTCGAGCTTGATCGCGTCCGGCAACCCTAATATAGACTTAACTTCTTCCAATGCCTTATAATACGCCAATACCAGCACCTTGTCAACTTTTACCGTGCTTAAGTTGCCTTCTCCTTCTTCTACGGTCAAATATACGTCGACACGCCCCCTGGCAACGTGCGCCGCCACCAGACGGCGGATTGGGTCTTCAAAGGCCAGGAGAAACCGGGGTACGCGCACGTTTATCTCGCAAAACCTGTGGTTAACGGACCTGACCTCTACCGTAAATTTGCGCCCACCGGCCAGGGCCTCGCCCCGACCGTACCCGGTCATGCTGCGGAGCAAAACGTCACCACCTGCGGCTTACTTTTAACGTCGTCTGCCGTACACAACTTGTTTTCGCCCTATTTGGCGCAATTCCTGCCTGAAGCAAATTATGGCTCTCGCTAAGCGATTTCCTTCAGAACACGCGTCAGGCGGTCAAGGCCTTCGCCGATGGTGGCTCTTGAGGTAGCGTAGGAAAAACGGATGCAGTTGTCGTCTCCAAAAGCCACGCCCGGAACCACGGCCACCTGCGCTTCCTCGAGAAGAATTTGCGCCAGGTCCGTGCTGTTCGCGATGCGCTTCCCCCTGTACGCTTTCCCAAAGTAAGCGCTGAAATCGGGAAAAACGTAGAAAGCGCCCCCGGGCGCAGGGCAAACGACTCCCGGCAAGGCCTGCAGGCGCTCGAGGATGTAGACGCGGCGGCGGGCAAAGGCGGCAAGCATCTCCTGCACCGGTTCCTGGGGGCCGTTAAGGGCCGCTAAAGCAGCCGCCTGGGCAACAGAAGTGGGGTTAGAAGTGCTGTGGCTCTGCAGCCTGGTAATGGCGCGAGCCACTTCCCGCGGCGCACCAAGGTAGCCGATGCGCCAACCGGTCATGGCGTAAGCCTTGGAAACCCCGTTAATCACCACCGTTCGCGCCTTGACCTCCGGCGCGACAGAGGCAATGCTCACGTGCCGGTGGTTATCGTAAACCAGTTTCTCGTAGACTTCGTCCGCAATAATCGTCAGGCCCGCAGACAGGGCAACCTCCGCCAGGGCCTCCAGTTCACGGCGGCTGTACACCGCCCCCGTCGGGTTGGAAGGCGAGTTTAAAATCAGGAGGCGGGTCCGCGGGCCGAGCGCCACGCGCAGCTCCTCCGGCGTCAGCTTGAACCCGTTGGCGAGCGAAGTGCGCACCACCCTGGGTAGGGCGCCGGCAAGCTTGACCTGCTCGACGTAACTAACCCAGTAAGGGGCGGGAATAATAACTTCGTCACCCTCGTCGCAGAGCACCTGGATGGCGTTGTAAAGGGAATGCTTGGCCCCTACCGAGACCACAATTTCGTCGGGGGTGTAATTCAGGCCGTTATCCCGGTAAAACTTGGCCGCGATGGCTTCCTTGAGCTCCCGGATACCGTCTACAGGCGTGTACTTTGTCAGGCCCGCGGCCAGCGCGGCCACCGCGGCCTCCTTGATATGCTGCGGCGTGTCGAAATCCGGTTCACCGGCACCGAAGTTGATGACCTGGATGCCCTGCGCCTTCATTTCCTTGGCCCGCGCGTCAATCGCCAGGGTAGGTGAAGGGCTGATGGCGCGCGCGCGTTCGCTAAGTTTCATTGTGTTACAAGAGACCTCCCGGTTACGTTTTGACGCTTTTAACATTATAACACTTATAACACCCAGCGCCTCAGGACGCGACGCAACCTGTCCATCGCCTCCCGCAGGCGGTCGTCGGGTACGGTGAGCGAGATCCGGCAATATCCCTCTCCGCGCGCACCGTAACCGGTTCCGGGCGTTAAAACCACCGCCGCCCGCTCCAGGACCATTTCGGCAAAAGAGGCCGACGTGTATCCGTCGGGTACAGGCAACCATATGTAAAAGGTGGCTCTGGGTTTGGGAATCTGCCACCCCAGTGCGTACAGGGTTTCGAATACCAGGTCGCGCCGGCGGGCGTAGAGGCGGCACATCCGGTCCGTGGCGTCCTGGGGGCCGTCCAGGGCTGCCGCTGCCGCCAACTGGATGGCCTGGAAAACGCCGGAGTCGATGTTGGTCTTGAGCCTGCCCAGGGCCTGTACGGCCTCCGCGAGCCCCGCCACCCAGCCGATACGCCAGCCCGTCATGTTGTAAGTCTTCGACACGGAGTGGAACTCGATGCCCAAATCCCTGGCCCCCGGCACCTGCAGGAAACTGGGCGCCCGGTACCCGTCAAAGCATATCTCCGAGTAGGCGGCGTCGTGGCACACCAGGATGTTGTACTCCCGCGCAAAGGCTACCACCTCCCGGAAGAACGCCTCGTCGGCCACGGCCCCCGTGGGATTATTCGGGTAGTTGATAAACATCAGCCGCGCCCTGCGGGCCACGTCGCTCGGAATGGCGCCCAGGTCCGGCAAGAAACCCCGCGCCGGATCAAGTGGAAAGTAGTAGGGCTCGCCGCCGGCCAGGATCACCCCCTGGCTGTATACCGGGTAGCCGGGGTCGGGAACCAGCACCACGTCCCCGGGGTTGACGTAGCACCAGGCAATGTGGGCGATACCCTCTTTCGAGCCGATGAGGGACACCACCTCGCGCCGCGGGTCCAGTTCTACACCGAAGCGGCGCGCGTACCACCTGGCCACCGCCTCGCGGAGCACGAGCATCCCTGCCGAAGAAGGATACTGGTGATTGGCCGGGTTCTGCACCTCCCGGACGGCAACGTCCACAATATGCGCGGGCGTGGGGACATCGGGGTCGCCGATCCCCAGGCTGATGACGTCAACCCCCTCTTCCTTTTTATGCGCAATGAGTTCTTCGATGCGGGCGAAGAGATAGGGCGGTAGGTTCTTGATGCGTTGCGCCTCTTCGAAACGCATTTATACACCTCCTATTTCAAAGCGTTCCGGGAAGTTGGGATTTGGCTCCTGCCCGCCAAGCTCCCAATCCCGCTCATCCCAAAGACAACTTCAACTCCCCTTCGAACACCTCCTCCGCCGGCCCTGTCATGTAGACGTGCCCCTCCGTAGCCCAGGCGACCTCCAGGTCGCCCCCGGGAAGGTGCACCGTCGCCTGCCGCCCACTGCGGCCCGCCAGGGCCCCCGCCACTACCGCAGCGCAGGCTCCCGTACCGCACGCCAGCGTCGCCCCGGCCCCCCGCTCCCAGACGCGCACCCGCAACTCCCGGGGGCCGAGTATCTGAACGAACTCCACGTTGGTCCGCCGGGGAAACGCAGGGTGGTTCTCGATCGCCGGGCCAACAGTCGCAAGGTCGATGGCCTCTACGTCCTCGACGAAAACGACGGCGTGCGGATTACCCATGGAGACCGCCGTAACCCCCATGGTGGTACCCGCCACCGCCAGCGGTTCTTCCACCACCTGTCCGGGCGGCCCCGTCATGGGAATCTCGGCACGCTCCAGGCGCGGAACGCCCATATCTACCCGCACCGCTATTACCCGGCCATTCCAGACCATGAGCCGGCACTCCACAACTCCGGCCAGCGTTTCCACACGGATACGAACGTCCCGGACGTAACCCCTTTCGTAAACATACCGGGCCACGCACCTGATGGCGTTACCGCACATCTCCGCTTCCGAGCCGTCGGGATTAAAAATGCGCATCCGGATGTCCGCCTGCGCGGAAGGTCCGATAAGCACCAGCCCGTCAGCCCCGACGCCGAAATGACGGTCACAGATACGCGGCGCCAGCCCGGCCGGCGCGCCTGGCAGGGTCGCGCGCAGACCGTCGAAGATGACAAAATCGTTCCCCAACCCGTGCATCTTCACGAACCGCAAGCCATTTCCCCCCGGATGAGCGCCAGGACCAGCCGCGTGGCGGCCACCATGTCCTCCAATGCGATGAACTCGTCGGTGGTGTGCACCTTTTGCATGCCTATGGCCAGGTTCACGGTGGGTATACCGTGGTGGTTGAAAATATTGGCGTCGCTGCCGCCGCCGCTCTGCTCAAGGTGCACCGGCAACCCACAGGCGACGGCGGCCCGCACCGCCGCCTTCACCACCGGGTCCTCCGGCCGCAGCGCAAAAGATGGATAAAGCAGTTCTACCGTTATCTCGGCCCGCGCCCCGGCCCGCTGCGCCCCTTCCTCTATCTGCCGGCAGATCTCGGCGGTAGCCCGCTCCCGCTTGGCATCGTCCAGGCTGCGCGTCTCCCCGCGGAGCACCACGCGGTCGGGAACGATGTTCGTCGCTTTGCCGCCGGTAATCTCACCTATGTTGGCCGTGGTCTCCTCGTCAATGCGGCCCAGACGCATCTGGCTGATGCCCAGGGCGGCGGCGTAAATCGCGTTGATCCCCTTTTCCGGCTCGATACCGGCATGCGCGGCGCGGCCGATGATGGTGGCCGTGATGCTGTCCTGGGAAGGAGCGCGGACTACGATGCGCCCCGGGGAACCGTCGCCGTCCAGGATGAACCCCATCCGCGCCTGCAGCATCCCGAAATCCAGGTTCTTGGCTCCCAAAAGTCCTATCTCCTCGCCGACGGTAAAGACCAGTTCCAGGCCCGCTGGTTGCCACCCCTCTTCCCGCAGGACCCGGATGGCTTCGACCAGGATGGCGATTCCCGCCTTGTCGTCCCCGCCCAGGATCGTATCGCCCCGGCTTTTCACGATACCATCCTGCACCTGCGGGCGCACGCCCCGACCGGGCTCGACCGTATCCATGTGCGCGCAGAAGACAATCCCGGGGCCGCTTCCCGGCCACCTGGCCAAAAGATTTCCGGCCGTTCCGTGGCAGGCCTGCCCCGCGTTGTCCTCCCTGACCTCTAACCCCAGGTCGCGCAAAACCTGGCTAAGCCAATCGGCCAGGGCCCGCTCTTGCCGCGACACGCTGTCAATGCGCACCAGTTGTAGGAAGGTATCCAGAAGACGCTGCCTGTTGACCAGCTTCAATTCCTCCTAATCCTTAATCCCACTTTCTTTCGTCCACCAGGATGGGGTCCCCTTCCTTTAGGGTTCCCGGGTAGACGATTTCCACACCTACCGTGAGGCGCAGGCACTCTTTGGCCTGCCGGATAACTTCGGCGGTATCCGGCAGGGGACCACCCGGAGCCGGCTCAAGCCTGAGCGTAAGAACGTCCTTAAAACTGTCATCCCGGGTCACCACCGCCTGGTAGCAGTTAACGCCCGGAAAGCGGGCCATAAGCTCCCGGACCTGGCTCGGGTACACGAACAGGCCCCGCACCTTAACGCCTTCGGACGTCCGCCCGTAGATGCCCTTCAGGCGTGGTCCCGTACGGCCGCAGGGGCAGGGTTCACCGACCATGATGCCAAGGTCACCCGTGCCAAAGCGTACCAATGGGTAAGTCGGGTTAAGTAGGGTTACCACCACCTCACCGGGTGCACCGTAAGCAAGTCGCTGCCCCGTATCGGGGTCGACAATTTCCATGTGGACGTCCCGGGCCAGGTGCAGGCCCGTGCGGGAAGGACACTCGTATGCCAGGCAACCGGCGTCGGCCGTCCCGTATCCTTGCAATACGCTGATGCCGTACGCGTCCTGGAGGGTCTGCCTCAAGGTCTCGGGCAGCTTTTCCGCCGTGACAAAGGCCTTGCGCAGCTTTATATCTTCGTGCCACCGGTACCCGAGTTCCGCGGTTTTCTCCACCAGGGAATACAGGAAGCTTGGCACCCCGACGTAGCCGGTGACCCCGACATCCTTCATCGCCCGCACCAGCAATTCCGCGTTGCCGACGCCTGTCGGCACGACCACCGCGCCGAGAACGCGCAGGGCGCTGTCGAACATCATCCCGGCCGGTGTCAGGTGGTAAGAAAAGGCATTGACCACAATATCGCCGGCCCCAAACCCGGCCGCGGCCAGTGCTTCTCCCCAGCGCCAGTAGTCCGCGACCGGCCCCTGCGGGTCGTAGATGGGGCCGGGAGAAATGTAAATACGCTCGAGGTCGCGTACGGGGACGCCGAGTAGACCGCCGAACGGCGGGCATTGTTGCTGCAAAGATACGAGTTGGGCCTTGCGCATTATGGGCACCCGCGCCAGGTCCGCGAAGGAGGTCACCTCGCCCGGTTCCAGGCCGGCCGCCGCCAGGCGTTCGCGCAGCGAGGGCACGCGTGCGGATGCCTCGACCAGAAACGCCTGCAAACGGTTCAAGAAAGCCACCTCTTCCGCCGCTTGTAGTGTTTAACGTCCCTGTAGCTCTTCTTCCCCAGTTCCGTCAACCCCAGATAGAACTCCCGTACGTCCTCGTTTTCCCTGAGCTTCTCTACTTCGCCCTCGAGAACGATCCGCCCGTTTTCCATTATGTAACCGTAGTGGGCAATGCCCAGCGCAATGCCGGCGTTTTGTTCGACCAGCAGGATGGAAGTTCCTTCCTGCTCGTTAATCGCCTTGATAATCCGAAAGATTTCCTGGACCAGGAGCGGAGCCAGCCCCAGCGACGGTTCGTCCAGGAGCATTACCTTGGGCCGCGCCATAAGCGCGCGCCCGATGGCCAGCATCTGCTGTTCCCCGCCCGAAAGGTAGCCGGCAATGCGGTGTTTGAGCTGCCGCAGGCGCGGGAAATAGCTATATACTTTTTCCATGTCCTGTTTTATGCCGTGCCGGTCGCGCCGCGTGTAAGCTCCGGCGAGGAGATTCTCTTCCACGGTCAGGTGCTCGAAGACGCGCCGCCCTTCCATTACCTGAAAAATGCCGCGGCGCACAATCTCTTCCGCATCCAGGCCGGAAATCTTTTGCCCCATAAACTCGATCGTCCCGTCGGTAACCTCGCCGTTCTCCGCCTTCAAAAGGCCCGATATGGCCTTCAGGGTAGTCGTCTTGCCGGCCCCGTTCGCGCCCAAAAGGGCCACGATCTTCCCGTGCGGGACGGTGAGCGACATACCCTTAAGCACGAGGATTACGCGGTCGTAGATTACCTCTACGTTGTTGAGTACCAGCAACGAAGAACCCCCCACGACGCGGTCAAAAAACAGTGCCGGCAAGGGGGAGGCGTTCCCCCTGCCGGGCACGGGTGCCAACTACTGCTTGTAGCTGAACCAGTCGGTCACGTAAACGAACTTTCCGTTCTTAACTTCGGCCAGGCGCACCTGCTCCGTCCCCCGGTGACTGGTCGCCGTGAAGGTGAGAGGCGCCCCCAGGCCGCCAGGGCTGAAATTGTTAAGCTGCTCCAGTCCCTGCCGCACGCCCTCGCCGGTAAGATTGTCGCCGGCGTTCTTGATCCCTTCGGCCAGCACCAGCACCGCCATCCAGCCCTGCACGAACTTCTGGTTGATGTCCTTAAGCGACTTGTTGTTCCTGGTCAACCAGGCCTCGATGTCCGCCATCGCCGGAACGTCTTCCCCCGGGAAGCAGAACGGGATAACGCCGATATACCCTTCCGCGGCCTCGCCGGCCAGCTGGATCACCTTCTCGTCGGCCGCCCAGTTCAGCCCGATAAACCTGGTGGTAACCCCAACTTTCTTGGCGTCCTTAAGGGTGGTGGCGGCCAGGTTGGACGTGCCCTGAATGATGGCGAAGTCGGCCTTCTTCTGTTTCAGGTCCAGCATCTGGGTGGTGGCGTCCAGCACCTTGAGTTCCATTACCTCGTCGGCGACGACCTCGAAGCCGTTTTCCTGCGCGAACTTTTTCGCGTCGGCGATCGGTGAGGTGCCGAACGGCGTATTGTTGTAAACAAAGGCCACCCGCGGTTTGCGGTTTTCACGCCAGTTGTCCTTGATCCACTTGAGCGCGGCGCGCGCCTGGTCGGAGTAAGAAGCGGCAATCAGGAAGTTGTACGGGCACTGGTTGATATCGAGCAACCCCTCCGAGTAGGACCCGGAAATGTACGGGATCTTGTCCCGGGCGATGATGCTCTTCAGAGCCTCGGTGTCGCCCGTGCCCCATCCAAGGATCGCCACGACCTTATCCTGTTGCACCAGCTTGTCGTAGATCTCCTTGGCCCGCTTGATATCGTAGGCGTAATCCTGCCAGATCAACTCGATTTGCCGCCCGTTGATCCCGCCTTTGCTGTTCAAAAACTCCACGCACGCCCGGGCGCCTTCGGAATAAGGGGTGCCAACGTCGCCCGTGCCGCCCGTAATGTCGAAGATACCCCCGATCTTTACCTTCTCCTGCGGCTTGGGGGCCGTTTCTTTACCTCCGGCGCACCCGGCGGCCGCAGCGAGGGAAACCAGCATGCCCGCCGCAAGCAGCACGGCAAGTAACCTCTTAAACAAACCCATCACTCCTCCTTTCACAAATTAGGGAACAGCCCTTCACCAGAGCAACCGCGTGGCGCCGGCGACCCCTCCTTCCGTATCTCTCTTTAAGAATCCGTCCCGGGGGTCGGCCAACGCTCAATAAGAAAAAGGCCACAGTTTGAAGTAGTCTTTAATATTCTTCCAGAGCTTGGCGAGTCCTTCTGGTTCAAAAATGAGAAACAGGATGATAATCAGGCCGAAAAAGGCGTGCTGCAAACCGAGCATGATGGTTTCGATGCCCGGGATGCCCGCCGCCAGGTAGCCGGCAGCGCCGCGCAGGATAATGGGCAAAAGAATGATAAAGCACGCGCCGTAAACCGAGCCCAGCACGCTCCCCAGCCCGCCGATAATAATCATGGCCAGGTATTCTACAGACACCGCAATCGTGAAGTGCTCGGGGCTGATCACTTCCATGTAATGCCCCCACAGGGCGCCCGCGATGCCGGCGTAAAAAGAGCTGACGGCGAAAGCCAGCACCTTGTACTTAAAAAGGTTGATACCCATCACCGCCGCCGCCAGGTCGCGATCCCGGATGGCCATAAAAGCACGGCCTACCTTGGTCCGCATAAGATTCATGGCAAAAACGATGGCCGCCACCGCCAGTGCAAGCACCAGGTAGTAAAAGCTCTGGTTGGTGTTGAGGACCAGCCCGCCGATGCTCGGACGCGAGACGACCATCCCGGCGGCACCGTTGGTAAGGCTGGTCCAGTGGACGATGACAAACTCGATGATGATCTGGGCCGCGAGGGTGGCGATCGCCAGGTAAAGTCCCTTCAGGCGCAGCGAGGGGATGCCGAAGGCCGCCCCCACGGCCGCCGTCACCAGGCCGGCGACCGGCAGGGCGACCCAGAAGGAGAACCCGAGCTTCGCCGTCAAAATTGCCGCCGTGTATGCCCCGACGCCCATAAACGCGCCCTGGCCGATGGAGATCTGACCGGTAAACCCGGTAAGGATGTTAAGACCGACGGCGCCGATGGCCGCGATGCCGATCAGGTTGGCTACCCCCACGTAGTAGGGGTTGACCACCCAGGGAAAGACCAGCAGCAGCGCCACGAGAACCAGGACCTTAATTCTCGCCGCCGGCGCGGACAGAATGGCCATATCATGCCGGTAGGACGTGTGATAAATGCCGCAGTCCATTACCAAAGGGTTTCTGACCCGCATCTCGGCTTTACACCCTCTCAATGATCTCCTTGCCGAAGAGCCCGTAGGGGCGGATCATAAGCACGATGACCAGGACCACGAACGGGATGACCTCCTTTACACCCCCACCGACAAGAGGATCAAGGTATCCCCCCACCACGTTTTCCAGCAGGCCGATGATGATACCGCCCAGGACGGCCCCCGGAATGCTGTCCAGACCGCCGAGGATGGCTACCGGCAGCACCTTCAACCCGATCTGGGCCAGCGAAGAGTTGACCCCGTTGATATTGCCCAGCAGGATTCCGCCGATGGCTGCCACCACGGCCGCGATCGCCCACGTAAGGCCGAACACCTTTTTCACGCTGATCCCCATGGAAAGGGCCGCGGTCTGGTCGTCGGCGGTGGCACGCATCACAATTCCGGTACTGGAGTACTTGAAGAAGGCCGAAAAGACCACGAGCAACAGGATGGAAAGGCCGAGCGACCAGAGGTAAACCTGCGACACCGCCGCCGGGCCGAAATGCACCGGCGCCGTCGGGAAGACCTGGGGGAAGGTGCGCGTCTCCGTACCCCATATGACCTGGATCAGGCCCCCGAGAAAACTGGACAGGCCGATGGTGGCCATAATCACCGCGATAACGGGCTCACCGATAAAGGGACGCAGGATGAACCGCTCAATGGCGAGTCCGAGGACAATGCTGCCCACCAGGGCGCACAGGACGGCAAGCAGAAAGGGGACGTTATAAGTCGCGGCCAGGGTGAGGCTTACGTAGGCCCCGACCAGCAACAGCTGACCCTGAGCGAAGTTGATGACGTCGCTGGCCTTGTATATAAGGACAAAACCCAGGGCGACAAGCGCATATATGCTTCCCACCACCAGCCCGGTAACGAAAACCTGGAGAAAAAAGTCCATACCTATCCCCCTCAGGCAACCGTAATAACCTTAAGCGCCGTACTGACCAGCGCCTCGTGGCCGTCCCGGTAACGCACCCGCGATTCAACGCCGATCGTCTCCCGCTCCGTATAAAGAGCCTCGATTAGCGAGCGGTATTTCTCCTCCACAAACCGCCGCCGCACCTTGCGGGTCCTGGTAAGCTCTTCGTCGTCGGCGTCAAGCTCCTTGTGCAGGATGACGAACTTCTTGATCCGTACGGGTTCGGGCAACTCCTTATTCACCCGCAAGACCTCGCCGGTGACCAGGTCCAGCACCTCCGGTTTCTGGCTCAGGTCGATGTACGTGGTATAGGCAAGCTGCCGCTTTTCGGCCCATTTACCGGTGTTGTGCATGTCGATGTTGATGAGCGCCACCACGTAAGGCCGGTCCTTGCCGACCACGACCGCCTCCCGTACGTAGGGGCTGAACTTCAACTTGTTCTCAATGAACTGGGGAGAGAATATGCTCCCGTCCGCCAGGCGCATCACGTCTTTCAGGCGGTCGATAACCACCAGGTGACCGTTTTCTTCCAGGTAGCCGGCGTCACCGGAGTGGAGCCAGCCGCCGGCCAGCGTCTCCGCCGTGGCCTCGGGGTTCTTGTAGTACCCGATAAAGACGCTGGGGCTCCTGGAAAGGATCTCGCCGTCTTCGCCGATGCGGATTTCCGTCTCGGGAATCGGCAGCCCTACGGTATGGGCCTTAATGTCGCCATCGCGGTGCACCACCGAAATACCGGCAATCTCCGTTTGCCCGTAGATCTGCTTCAGGTTGACGCCCAGGGCGTGGAAGAAGCGAAAAATGTCCGGGCCCAGGGCCGCGCCGCCGGTATACGCCCGCTTGAGACGCACCAGCCCCAGATGGTCCTTAATGGCGCTGAACAAAACGAAGTCGGCGACAAAATACAGCGCCCGCAACCAGAACGGAAGCGGTCTTTTCGCAAAACGATAGTCCGCCACCCGGTAGCCCACGGGCATCAGGAGGCGGTACGCAAGGCGCTTGAAAAAACTGGCGTCCTCGATTTTCACCATAACCCGGGATACCATGTCTTCCCAGATCCGCGGCGGCGAAAACATGACGTGCGGTCCGATCTCGCGCAGGTTTTCCCGGACGGTTTCCGGCTCTTCGGGGAAATTGACGGTAACCCCGGCCCAGAGCGCGGCGGAAACCGCCAGCATCTGCTCGCCCACCCAGGCCAAGGGAAGGAACGAAAGGAAATCGTCGCCTTGCTCCAAGGGGTCAACCGCGAGGAGGTTTTTGGCCATGCTGATCAGGTTGCAATGCGTCAGCATGGCTCCCTTGGGCATGCCCGTCGTGCCGGACGTGTAGGCGATGAGGGCGACATCCTCACCCTGGCCGCGGGCCACCTCGGTGGCAAAGAAGTCCGGGTGGGTGGCGCCGTATTCCTTGCCCAGCGCCTCGACCTCGGGAAAGTACGCGAGCAAGGGATCGCCGTACGACCTTAACCCTCGCGGGTCGAAGTAGATGACCTTTCTGACCCTGGGCAGTTCTTCTTTGATCTCCAGGACCTTGTCAACCTGCTCCTGGTCCTCGACCACCACCATCGTGGCGTCGGCGTGGTCGATAATGTAGGCCAGCTCGCGCGGCAGGCTGTCCTGATAGATGCCCACAGCAGCCCCCCCGAGGGCCTGGGCCGCGAGTTCGGTGTAAAGCCACTCCGGCCGGTTGTCACCGATGATGGCTACCTTGTCGCCCCGTCTAAAACCAAGGGCCGCCAGCCCAAGGGCGAAGTCCTGCACGTGCCTGGCATACGCCCGCCAGGAAACCGACTGCCAGATGCCGAATTCCTTCTCCCGCAGGGCAACCTTGTTGTCCAGGCGGGCCGCGTTACGCAGCAGAAGTTTGGGTAACGTGTCTTCTCGCATGCTCCACCTTTCTCCGTGCTAGGTGCCCAGGTAGGCCCGGATAACCTCCGGGGATTGCTGGGCCTCCGGCGGTGTCCCCTCAAAGATCTTGGTCCCAAAGTCAAGGGCCACTACCCAGTCGGAGATGTCCATTACCACGCCCATGTCGTGCTCGATAAGGATCATCGTCGTGCCCCACTCTTCGGCCACATCGAGAATGAAGCGTGCCATATCCTCTTTTTCCTCCGTGTTCATCCCGGCCATGGGTTCATCCAGCAGGAGAAGTCTGGGTTCGAGCGCCAGCGCCCGTCCGAGTTCGACGCGCTTCTGCAGGCCGTAAGAAAGGGTGCCCACAGGTTTGTAGCGTACGCTCTCGATTTCCAGGAAATCGATGATTTCCTCCACCCGGCGGCGGTGGAGGGCTTCTTCCCGCCACGCCCCCAGCCAGTAAAGGCCACCGGCGAGCAGCCCCGTCCGGAGATGAATGTGCCTGCCCAGCATGAGGTTGTCGAGGGTGGTCATATGCTTGAACAGCTCGATGTTTTGAAAGGTGCGGCCGATACCCAGACGTGCCCTGGCGTCTGGCGACAGATGGGTGATGTCGCGTCCCTCAAAGAAGATGCGGCCGCGGGTGGGTCGGTAGAGGCCGCTGATGCAGTTTAAGAGACTGGTTTTGCCTGCCCCGTTGGGGCCGATGATGGCGGTTATTTTCCCCTGTTGTACCTCGAGGTCAATATTGTTGAGCGCGGTTACCCCGCCGAAAGCCAGAGATAATCCTTCAATGACGAGCTGGACTGGCAAAGACCGGGCACTCCTTCACGCAAGGCTGGTAATATAAGTAGACAGATTTCTATGTTTTTCCCCGGAACCCTTCTTTACCAGCTTTATTTTTCGCCGACAGCCCTTCCCGCCCAGGACCACCGATGACGGACGCCTATAGCCGCGCCCCGGGCGAGCGCCTCCCGGTTTATCGGCAACAGGTTATGGCGCCGCGGCGGCAGGACGTCGGCCAGGGCTTCCCTGGCCGTCTCCAGGCTTACCGCCTCCGTCGCGCCGATAAACGCCCCCACCATAACCATCGAGGCCACCCGTACGTTGCCCAGTTCCTCTGCCATGGCATTTGCCGGTACACCCAGGGCCTGAACATCGCGGCGCCGCACCGGGCGGTTGATCAACGAACGGTTGTACAGGATAAGACCTCCGGCCAGTACCGCCGGTTCAAACTTCTCAAGGGACGGCTGGTTCATAGTGATAAGAACCAGGGGTTCGGTAACCAGGGGGCAGCTTATCGGTTCATCGGCGACCGTTACGGAACAATTGGCGGTTCCGCCCCGCATTTCGGGGCCATACGCGGGAATCCAGGCCACGTGCTTTCCCTGGCGCAAGCCCGCGTAAGCGATTAACTGGCCGGCCAGGAGAATACCCTGCCCGCCAAACCCGGCGAGCAAAATCTCCCAGAGCATTACGTTTCCCCTCCCGTCATTTCCGGTGGCACCTTAAATTCACCGAGCGGGTAAACGGGAAGCATGTGGTCCTGGAGCCACTGCAGCGCCTCCACCGGGCTCAAGCCCCAGTTGGTAGGACAGGTGGAGAGGACCTCGACGAGCGCGAAGCCACGCCCCGCAAGCTGTACCTGGAACGCCTTCTTTACGGCGTGTTTGGCCCGTACCACGTTTGCCGGGTTATGTACTGCCACCCGGGCCACGTAGGACGCCCCTTCCACGGTGCTCATCATTTCCGCCACTCGCAACGGGTAACCGGCCACCCGTGCGTCTCTTCCTTGAGGCGTGGTCGTGGTCTTCTGACCCAAAAGAGTGGTCGGTGCCATCTGGCCGCCGGTCATGCCGTAAATCGCATTGTTAACGAAAATGACGGTGATGTTCTCACCGCGTGCGGCGGCATGTACGATCTCCGCCGTGCCAATAGCCCCCAGGTCGCCATCTCCCTGGTAGGTAAATACCACCCGGTCTGGCAGCACCCTTTTGACACCGGTGGCCACTGCCGGGGCCCGGCCGTGGGCGGCCTGGATCATGTCCACGTTGAAGTAGTCGTAGGCAAAGACGGCACACCCTACCGGACAGACACCGATGGTGTTTTCCCGAATGCCCAGTTCGTCAATTACCTGGGCAACAACCCGGTGGATGATGCCGTGGGTACAACCGGGACAATAGTGGAATGCCTTATCCGTGAGCGCCCGCGGCCGAGCAAAGATCCTGGCCACCGGCTTCACCTCCCGCCACTCTTGTAATCGCTTCCGCTACTTCGCGCACCGTCGGTACAACGCCGCCGGTACGGCCGTAAAAGTGCACCGGTCGCGCCCCGTTTACCGCCAGCCGGACGTCATCCACCATTTGCCCCGCGCTCATCTCCACGACAAGGAAGCAAAGCACGCCGGGGCTGATGTGCGCAAACGCGCGCCGGGGAAACGGCCAGAGCGTGATGGGCCGTATCAGCCCGGTGGCCACGCCCCGGGCGCGGGCCATGTCGACGGCCGCCCGGGCAATGCGCGCCATCGTTCCGTACGCCACGACCACCACCGCGGCATCGTCCACGCGGTAGGCGTCCCAGCGCTGCTCATCTTCTTCCATGCGCGCGTACTTGACGGCCAGCCTCCGGTTCACCGCCTCCAGTTCCTCGGGGACGATGTAGAGGGAGTTAATGATGTTGGGGTGACCGCGTCCCCGCATCCCGGTGGTGGCCCAGGGCTTGGCCGGCGGCACCGGCGGTTCCTCCTCCTTCAATTCCACGGGCTCCATCATTTGTCCCAGGATGCCGTCGCCGACTACCATCACCGGGTTGCGGTACCGGTCTGCCAGATCGAAGGCCAGACCCATAAGGTCGATAATCTCCTGCACGGAAGAGGGGGCGAGCACGATGTGGCGGTAGTCCCCGTGCCCGCCGCCCCGGGTAGCCTGAAAATAATCGCTCTGGGCCGGAGCAATATTTCCCAGCCCCGGTCCGCCGCGCATGATGTTCACGATCACGCAGGGGAGTTCGGCCCCCGCCAGGTAGGAGATGCCCTCCTGCATCAGGCTGATTCCCGGGCTCGAAGAAGAGGTCATGACCCGCGCCCCGGCGCTGGCGGCGCCGTACACCATGTTAATCGCCGCTACCTCGCTTTCGGCCTGAAGGTAAACGCCGCCTACCTCCGGGAGCCGCCACGCCAGGTAATGGGGTAATTCGGACTGGGGGGTAATCGGGTAACCGAAAAAGAACCGGCAACCGGCCCGGATGGCCCCCTCGCCTATAGCTTCGTTGCCCTTCATCATCACCTTCATGCAACCTCATCCCTTTCTACCTCGATGACCACGTCCGGGCACATCCAGGCGCAAATGCAGCAGCCGGTACACTTCTCCTGTTCGACCACCGTGGCCGGGTGGTACCCCATGGCGTTAATGCGTCCGTCCAGAAAGATTATCTTGCGCGGGCAGAACCTGACGCAGAGGCCACATCCCTTGCAGAGGTCTTCGTGTAACATCACACGCGCCGACAAAGCCACGCTCTAATCCTCCTCCATCCACGGGACGCGCATGTACAGGTCCAGCGGCATTACCGGCACGGGGTATACCAGCTGCCGGGCTTCTGCCGCCAGATCTCGCCGGATGCTGGCAAAAGCGACCTCTATGCCCAGAGCCGCCGCCGCTTCCTGCACCACAGCCTGGCCGGAAGCCACCAGTGCCGCATCGGTGCGCGGCCCGAAGTTCGTGTTGTTAACCAGGTAGTCAACCCGCACGCGCGCCGTTCTTTCGATCGCGCGCACCAGCCGTACAACCCCGGCCGCCGTTTGTGTCCGGGGACGGCAGACGTTAACGACAAAAAGGATGGCGGCTTCTGCTTCCGGCAGGTACGGACGGAAGGAACCCAGAACGACCGCCCCAACATCATCGCCGCCCACATCAAGAACGCCCAGGCAGTCGCCCGAGGTGAGCACGCGCATGATCGCCGGCACGAGAACGGGCGTATCGGCCTCCGCAAGTGCCCCCGGACCGCAAACCACCTCGATCCCCAGAGCGGCCAGGGCGTCGCGGGCCTTGCGGGTGCGGAAGTACGGGTTGACAATGTCCAGGTCGACCAGCGCCACCGGCCCCCGCGCGCGCAAGGCGAGGGCCGTGTTTATGGCCAGCTCCGTCTTGCCGCTGCCGAGGCCGCCGGTAAAGATAAACAGCCGTTTTTGCATAAGTTCGCTATTTTTCACCAGGTTCCTCCCCCGGCCTCCCCAACTGGTCCAAAAAATGCAAAAGGCGATTGCGGCGCATCACTTCCGTGAGCGAATAGCGCTCCGTGAACAGGTGAAAGAGCACCAGGAAGGCCAGCACCGCCGCCTTCGCCCCGAGCCCGAGAACCCACACGGCGGTCAGGCCTAGCGTGGCGCCGAGAACGTTCGCCCCCGCGTCGCCCATCATAACCCGGGCGCGCAGGTCGCCGGGAAGGTAGGCCAGCATCACGCCCGTGACGATGGAGAGGGGAAGAATGAAGGCCGGTTGCGACCACCCTGCGGCCAGCAGGGGGACGGCGCCCAGGAGATACCCCTTACCCGCCCGACCGGGGCGCAGGTCCAGGAGGTTTATGGCGTTGGCCGCCAGGGCAATGATCAGGGTGTTCAGCAGTACCTCTTTCGCAGGAGCCGTGGCCAGACTGGCAAAAAAGGCGACCGCCAGCCCGCCCAGGGCTTTCAGGGCGCCCGTGGTCAACTGTCCGCGCAACAGGGCCGTGAAATGCCCCTTTAAACCCGAGGCCTGCCGCGAGCCGAAAACATCGTCCAGCAGCCCCAGAAAGCTCATGGCGCCGGCCGTGGCCAGAAAAGCGGCAAACTGCAACCTTGCCGCCGGGGACGGCAGGGCTACCAGGACCAGCGGACCCAGAAGTACCGGGACAAGGAAAAAGGTGACCCCGACTCCCTGGGGGATGCTTTTGCCCCGGTAATTGGGCCGGACAAACCCGGCCGCCACAACCAGTTTGCAGAGCAAGGGGAGCATAACGGCCGTCAACCCGAAACTTAACACGGCCAGGAGAATATTCCAAAATCCTAATTCGCCGGAAGCAAGCTCGGCGCCTGGAGGGTAAACATTGGCCAGCATTGGGGAGACCGCGAAAAACATTATTTTGTTGTCTCCTTGCGGTAGCGAATGTAGCACTGCCACAGGGTGCGGGCTACATCCCGGAACTGACGCCCGCGGTGGCGAAACCCGGCGAGGTTACGGCCGGTTTCTCGGTGCCGCATCTGCACCGGCACTTCGACAATCCGCAGGCCGCTCCTGGCGGCAGCAACGGTCATGGCCACTTCAACGCCGTAACCGCGCGCAAAGGGCAGCACCGCGGCCAGGGCCTGGCGCGTCAGCGCCCGCTGTCCCGATAAAGGGCTCTTTAACCTTAACCCCGTAAAGTGCCGGATGCCTAACCGTGCCAGACCGCGTACCAGCCCGAACCCGCCCCTCCGCCGCGGCGGCGGAAAAGCCGCGATCGCCATGTCCGCCCGGCCTTCAAGGAGCGGGTGCAGGAGCTTCTTTGCTTCGACGGCCGTGCCTTCCAGGTCTGCGTCGAGCAGGAGAATAATGTCCCCCCGCACGGCGGCCGCCCCACGGTTGAGCGCCTCTCCCTTACCCCTGTTCTGCGGGAGGCTGATCACCTCCGCCCCGGCAGCCCGGGCCACAGCCGCCGTCCGGTCGGTAGAGGCGTCGTCAACCACGATCACCTCTATGACCTCCGGAATGCTGCACACGGCCCTTATGGTATGGGCAATTGTTTGTTCCTCGTTATGCGCCGGGATAAGGACCGACACCTTGCTCAACGCGGCTTCGCCCCTGTTTCCCTCACCGGGGGTACCAGCCGGTCTGCCGTGTCCTTGACGCCGAAGTTGCCGTGCCAGCCCGCCAGGGCCATGACCAGGGCATACTGGCCCGCCGGCATGTCAATGTTATCCACGGTCGCCGCACACCGGCGCCGGTAGTCCTTAATATAAGAATACGCGACGCCGCTTTCTTCCACGCCGTAAACCGGAATGCCGCGCGCCGAGAAGAAACTTATTAGTTCGAGATCCACGTCCCGCACTGGCATGGTGCCGCGGTCATAACTCCCCCCTACCAGGACCACGCTATCGACCGGGGTTCCCCACTCGCCGCTGACCTCAAGCAGGCCCTCCTTTTCCAGGAACTGCGTGATCTGGTTCGGTCCCGCTACAATCGCCTGGGCTATGGCGACGCTGAGGCGGCGCCGGACCTCGTTCTCTCCCGGGTTATCCCATCCCGTCAACTCCCTGAGGCGCGTCCAGGTGTCATCCTCCCACTTCAAGCCGGAAACAACCGTGACCGCGGTGCTTACCGTCCCCCCGGCTCTTTCCAGGATGGGCTTCACATCCTGCCTGGTATCGTAAGGGGCCGTTTCAATCACGGCAATGCGCCTGCCCTTCAGCTTGTCGGCAACCAGAAGCGGCAGCACCTCATCTGCGAACTCATTAAAGATCTGTTTCTCTTTCTCCGCGCGTCCGAGTTCCGCCCGCAACGCGTCGTTTTCGCGCCGCAACCCTTCCAGGTGCTGTTCCAGGCGGCTCGCCAGCTCCTGCTGCTGCTTGACCAGAGTCTCGCCACCCAGGACGGTACTCCCGACCAGGATCCCGATCCCCAGCGCCAGGAATACGGCTACCAGGGATACAATATGGTAGCGGAGATCGATAATCATATTTTCCCCTCAAATTCCCAGTAATAAGCGCAACTGGATGTAGAGGAGCCTCACAATTTCGCGCGTCGCCGGGGAAAGGCTTATCACTGCTGCCACCGGGAGCAGGGCGGCAGCCACAATTTCCGCGACGTGGCGGGCCTTAAGCGGCCGCCGGTAAAGGCGCGACACCCCTTTCGCGTCTACCAGCACGGCCCCCACCTTCAGCCGCACCAGGAAGGTGCTGCCCATCCCGGGGCGGCCCTTCTCCAGGAAATCAAACATGTTGGAGTGCGTGCCCACGGCCACGATCAGGTCGGCCCCTTTTTCGTAGGCGAGGAGCATGGCAATATCCTCGCTCGTCCCCGGAGCGGCAAAAACATGAGCCTTCAAGCCGAGCGCTTCCACCCGCTGCAGACCAGGCGCACGCCCGTCAGGGTAGGCGTGAACGACGATCTCGCGCGCTGCCCGGAGGGCGCGATCACTGACGCTGTCCATGTCCCCGATAACGATGTCCGGCCGGAAACCAAACTCGAGCAGGGCGTCGGCTCCCCCGTCCACCCCGATAAGCACCGGCTTTACCTCCCGGATGTACGACGTAATGGCTCGCAGATCATCCCGGTAATCGTTGCCTCGCACCACCACCAGGGCATGACGCCCCCAGAGCCGGGTTTGCACCGGCGGGATGGCGACGCCGCCGGCAATCAACCCGATTTCCTGCCGGGCGTAGGTCAGGGTATTGTCCACAAAACGTTCCAGGACTTCCCTGACCTTGCTTCTGGCCTCTTCCATGCGCTGCACGACAATTGCGGGGGTGAGCAATTCCCCCGTGGCTACCTGCACCCCCGCCTTATATACCGCATTACCGCGTATTTCGATTTTCGTCCCTTCCGTCAATCGGTCAAAGACAGCTTCGCCGACGGCGTCCAGCAAGGGAATACCCGCCTGGGTAATGATGAGGGGGCCGGGATTCGGGTAATCAGGACTCATGGAAGCGGCGGCGTTGATCACCGCCCGCGGGCGGGCCCGCACCAGGGCCTCCGCCGCCAACCGGTCAATCCCGGCATGGTTGATAATCGCAATGTCCCCCGGTGTAAGCCGCCGCACCAGGTTCTTGGTACGCCTGTCCAAACGGGCTTTGCCCTGAATGACAGCCATCCAGGCACCCACCTTTGAGACAGATTAAGATGCTTCTAACACAAATTAACACCAAAGTTAAGTATAGTATCTTTCATTTTTAGAAGCAACACGGCAAGCACAACAAAAACCCGGACAGCAGGTGTCCAGGTTCACGGCAAATTATCCGCAAATTTAAATAATCAACTGACTTTGGCCTCGATCCGCATCTTGTCCGCGATCATGGCAATAAACTCGGAATTGGTAGGCTTACCGCGCTCAACGTTGATGGTGTACCCGAAAAACTTGTTCATCATTTCCACGTTGCCCCGGTCCCAGGCCAGTTCAATGGCGTGCCGGATCGCCCGTTCAACTCTGCTCGGAGTCGTATGATATTTCTGGGCTATGGCCGGGTATAACTCCTTTGTTACGGCACCCAGCAAGTTTATATCGTTAATGACCATCAAAATTGCGTCGCGCAGGTAGTGATACCCTTTCACGTGTGCCGGGACACCCATCTCGTGGATGATATTGGTCACGGCGACATCCAGGTTCTTGGTTTTGACCGCCGTCACGTAAGATGTAACACGCACGCCGTCCGCCAGCTGGCGGATGCGGTTGACCAAAACGCCAAAATCAAAGGGCTTCAGGATGTAATAGTCGGCCCCCAGTTCCATGGCCCGCTGGGTAATGTTTTCCTGGCCAAAGGCGGTGAGCATCACCATCTTTGGCCGGTAACCCAGGAAACCCGACGCCATCTTCTCCAGTACGCCTAGCCCGTCCAGATGCGGCATGATAACGTCCAGCACCACCACGTCCGGCCTGTGTTGCTCAATGATTTCCATGGCCTCGAGGCCGTTGTACGCAATACCAACAACCTCAAAATCAGCCTGCTGCCGCAGGTATTCGGCCAGCGTTTCGCAAAACTCACGGTTATCATCCGCAATCAGGACCTTTATCGCTTTTTCAGGCATCAACCAATTCGCCCCCCGCACAAATGTCTGCATAAAGTTGTTTCGACGGGAGCTAAATTTTTCCTGCCGGGCCGATTTAAATTTTGGGTGGCTGACGAGCATTTTATTTTGACACATTGCGTTTTTATTAAGCCGCATTACTCCCTATTCCGCCTTCCTGGTACAGGCTCACCCACGAACGGCCGGAGGCGTCGACGGAACGGAGCAGGCCACACGCCCGCAGCATGGTTTCCGCCGGTATACCGTACCCTCGCGTCGGGTTATTGACAAAAACGTGCGTCACGGCCCCCACGAGCCGCCCGGTTTGCACGATCGGGCTCCCGCTCATGCCCTGCACGATGCCTCCCGCCTCACGCAACAACCGGCGGTCGGTGATTCTGATAACCAGGTTTTTCCCGTCGGCCAATACGCCGGACTTGATACGAACGATCTCAATCGTAAACTTTTCTATCTTGCGCCCGTGCAGCACCGTCAACATCTCTGCAGGCCCGGGACGCACCTGGTGCACAAGGGCTACCGGTATGGGTTGCGGGTAGAGGGGATTGGTTACCTCCCGCTCAAGCGTGCCGAAAATGCCCTGACCCGTGTTGCGGACAATGCGCCCCAACAGTCCGCCGTCGCCGTAAAAGATGCCCACCTTTTCGCCCGGTTGTCCCCGCCGCCCGGGACGCACGGCCTGGATGGTCGCCTCGACAATTTTCCCCCCGGCTACTTCCACGCCCTGAGAGTTGTCGGCGTCGGCGATGACGTGCCCCAGGGCACCAAAAATTTTCGACCGCGGCTCGTAAAAGGTCATGGTACCGACTCCCGCCGCACTATCCCGCACCAGCAGCCCCACCCGGTAACGCCCCGTTTCCGGACATAACCGGGGTCGCACCCTGATCTCCAGGGTGCGGCTACCGCGTTTGACCTCAAACAGCAACGCCTGTCCGGCCCGGCCGGCGGCGTCAACCGCCTGGCGGACATCGTCCTCTGCCGCCACGCCTTTGCCGTTGATCCGGATAATCACGTCACCTACGTGCATCCCCGCCTCGAGCGCCGGGCTTCTTGCCTGGTTGCCGCTGCTCACCGGCGCGCTCCCCACAACAATAACGCCCTGCGTCCGCAGGAGCACGCCGATGGCCTGTCCGCCGGGGATCACCCTGACGGGCGGATAAGCGGATACGGCCACCTGCCGCAGCGGAATAACGCCAAAAAGCTTCACGTGGACGTAGCATTGCCCGGGCTCCCGTACCAGCGGCGGCGATGCCGGCCCGGGCCAGAAAAGGAAACCGGGCCGGTCCGCTTCCAGGGCGATATGCTTGCGCAACGGGGGTGGCATAGAAAGGGTAAAACCCAGCGGTTCGCCAACGACCGCCGTTTGGTAGGCGGGTAAAGAAACAAGGCTGCGCGTGTAAGGACTAAGAACGCCAGAAATGAGTAAAATAAGAAAAAAAAGCACGTATAATCGCTTTATGCTTAAACAGGGCACTCTTTCTCCCTCCTACGCTCAGAGTGCCCTGTTTAAACTCGTTTATGCCTGGCAGCTTATGCCCGACCGACCAGCCGGATGAATTCTTCCTCGTCTAAAATTTTTAAATCAGGATGGGTACCCGACCGGATCAATTCCATAGCTTTCTCGTACTTCGAGCCGGGATTGGCCCCCACGACCACGTAATCCGTGCGCCGGCTCACGCCGGAAGTCACCCGGCCGCCCAGGCTTTCAATGATTTCCTGCGCCTCGTCGCGCGTAAACCGCTCCAGGGCCCCGGTGAGGACGAAGGTCTTCCCCGCCAGGGGTTGCGGCCCGGCAACTGCCGCCGCCTGCATACTTACCCCTGCCGCCGCCAGGCGCTCAATAACCCGCCGGTTTTCGGGCGTGACGAAAAAGTCGACCACGCTGGCCGCGATCTTGGGCCCGATGTCCGGAATCGCAGTGAGTTCCTCTTCCGTCGCCCCGGCCAGGCGGTCGATAGAGCCAAACCGCGCGGCAAGCAGCTTCGCCGCCCTCTCGCCCACGTGGCGGATGCCCAGGGCAAAGATCAACCGCTCCAGCCCCCGCTCCTTGCTCCGGGCGATTGCCTCCACGAGGTTCCGCGCCGACTTCGGCCCCATCCGCGGAAGCGGCACCAGATCCTCCACCCGCAGGTGGTAAAGATCGGCGACGTCGCGCACCAGCCCCCGCTCCAGCAACTGGTCAACAATGGCCGGCCCCAGCCCGTCGATGTCCATGGCGTTCCGCGAGCCGTAATGGAGAAGGCTTTCGCGCAGCCGTGCCGGGCAAGCAATATTGGGGCAGCGGACGGCCACCTCGCCCGGAAGCCGGATAACCCTGGCGCCGCAGGCCGGACAGTCCGACGGCATCCTGAAGGGAACCTCCTTGCCCGTGCGTTTCTCAGGGAGAGAGCGCAAAACCTCCGGGATAACCTCGCCCGCCTTGTAAACCACCACGTGGTCGCCGATGCGGATGTCCCGCTCCCGGATGATATCCTCGTTGTGCAGGGTGGCCCGGGTCACCGTCGTGCCCGCCAGGCGGACGGGGGCAAAGATTGCCGTCGGTGTAAGGACGCCGGTGCGGCCAACGCGGACGACAATGTCTTCGATAACGGTGACCGCTTCCTCCGGTGGAAACTTGTACGCCACGGCCCAGCGGGGACTCTTCATGGTGGCGCCCAGGCGTTCCTGCTGGCCAAAAGCGTCAACCTTCACCACCAGCCCGTCAATGGCGTAGGGCAATTCGAACCGTTTCTCCTGCCAGAACCGGCACAAATCAAGGACTTCTTCGATACCCCGGCAAATCCGCCAGTGCTCGCTTACCTTAAAACCGAGCGCTTTAAGCCAGGTAAGTGCCTCGCTGTGTGTTTGCACCGGCGCTCCTTCGGCAAAGCCGATACCGTACACAAAAATGTCGAGCTGGCGTCCGGCGGTCACCCGCGGATCCAACTGGCGTACCGAACCTGCCGCCGCATTCCGCGGGTTGGCAAAGGGGGGCTCGCCGGCGGCATCCCGCGCCTCGTTGAGGCGCGCGAACGCCTCCTTCGGCATGAACACCTCGCCCCGTACTTCCAGCACCGGCGGGGCAGGCTGCAGCAGGCGCAAGGGGATGCTGCGGATGGTTTTCAGGTTGGGGGTTACATCCTCGCCTACCTCGCCGTCACCGCGCGTGGCGCCCCGCCGGAAAAGCCCGTTCTCGTAAACCAGGGAAACGGCCAGGCCGTCGATCTTCATTTCCACGACGTAATTTACCGTCTCCCCCGGCAGGGCGTTCCGCACCCGGCGGTCAAAGTCGCGCACCTCGTCCTCACTGAAGGCGTTGCCCAGGCTGAGCATGGGCGAAAGATGGTCGACCGTGGCAAAGCCTTCACGCGGCTGACCGCCCACGCGCTGAGTCGGGGATTCCGGCGTCACCAGCTCCGGAAACTGCCGCTCGAGCGCCTCCAGCTCCCGTACCAGGGCGTCGAACTCGGCATCGGAGATCACCGGGGCGTCGAGCACGTAATACAGGTAGTTATGGTATTCGATCTCCCGCCGCAGTTCTTCAACCCGCTTTCTTGCGGTCTCCAGATCCAACCCGGACCCACCTCCTTCAAAGCCTCGCCGCCGGCACTCTCACACGATCAACCGCGCCACCAGGTGTATGGCCTCAGCTGCCGGCAAGAACAGGACCTGCGCCAGGATCGTACCCAAAAACCTGGTCACGGCCAGGTACATAACCATCAGCTTTATGTCTTCCTCGCTGCGCACCCCCCGCAGCGCCTGGTCCGTGATCATCGCGGCCGTGGGGTCCACCACCGTGACCGCCAGGATTGTGGCCACCCCGTTCACCAGGGGCGCCAGCAGGGTGGCGGTCGAGCGGTACAGCGGAAAGAGGGCCCCCGCGTACAGGGCGGATAACACCCCCGTGGTGTACACGCCGGTCACGACGACGTTGAGGAGCAAAAATGTCTTGGGCAGCACCGGCCCGCGCCGCGCCGCCCCGCGCAAGAACTCGCTCCGCGTCACCCGCACCCGCCGCGCGTAACCCCAGACCCGCCGCGGCGAAAAGAAAACCATCCCGAGCAAGCGGGGTACGGAGCCGGCCTCCTCAAAGAGCAGGATGGCCCGCGAAAAAACCTGGACAAAAGCCGGGATGAGCAACCCACCCAGCACCGTCCCTCCCGTGGCCGCCAGGATAACGACACGCATATCCGCCTGGAGGGACGCCAGGTGCGCACGGTAAAAGTCGCTCTTTACCAGCTCGGTTACTTCCGCCGGCCGGGCAACCATCCCGAGGCCGGCGTTGATGGTTTTCTCCACCAGCGAAGAGAGCAGCGGCGCCTGAATGGTGTTCGCCGTACTCGCTATCAGAAAGATAACGTTGAACAGCGAAATCGCCAGCGCCAGGCGCTGCGTCCTTACGCCCGCCAGCCGAACGCCGTAAATGAGCGTGTTGATTAAATGAATTAAGGCGGTCAAGGCCGCTACAATCAACAGGCGCGTCATCATTCTCCCGTTTTAAGCCCTTTCCAGCGGCGCATACCGCAGCAGCAGCGTTTTGACCCCATGTTGCGGAAACGCCACCCGCACCTGGGCCTCGTCCCCCATACCCTCGAGACTTATTACCACGCCCTCGCCCCACATCCGGTGCCGTACCCGGTCGCCGGGGGCAAAGACCGCCTGCGCGGGCGCTTCCTCTCCTTCCCAGGTTTCCGTAAGCTCCGGCGGGATTTCCTCCAGGAAGCGCGAGGGCTCGTTCTCACAGTACCGGCCGTACAGCATGCGCTGCGCCGCATAGGTCAGGTAAAGCCGCTCCTGCGCCCGCGTTATGCCAACGTAGCAGAGCCGCCGCTCCTCTTCCAGCTCCCGCGGTTCGTAAAGCGCCCTGGCGTGGGGGAAGATGCTTTCTTCCATCCCGACCAGGAAAACCACCGGGAATTCCAGCCCTTTGGCACTATGCAGCGTCATCAGTGTAACCGCGTCGGCCCGCTCATCGTAGCGATCGATATCCGTCAGAAGCGCCAGTTCGGCCAAAAATTCGGCCAGCGTGCCCCCCGTAGAGGTATCAAACGCGTGTGTTACCGTTAGGAACTCCAGGAGGTTTTCCATCCGCGTCTCGGCATCCACCGTTCCCTCGTTAATCAACGCCTGCCAGTACCCGGTCCGGTCGTAGACCTCCCGCACCAGGGCCGTTACCGGCCCCGGGTGGGCGGCGAGCTCGTTAAGTAACGCCCCCAACTCCTTCATCGCCGTCGCCGCCTTTCCCGTTAGACCGGGAATGGCGTCCGCCTCGGCCAGCGCCGCCACCGGCGTCAGCCCTGTTTCGCGCGCGTACGCAAACAGCCGCTGCACCGAAACCTTCCCGATGCCGCGCCGGGGCTCGTTGATGACGCGCACCAGACTAAGGCCGTCCGCCGGATTCGCGATCACCCGGAGGTAAGCGATGATGTCCTTTATCTCCTTGCGCTCGTAAAACCGCAGGCCCCCGACAATGGTATACGGAATCCCTTCGCGCAACAAGACCTCTTCCAGGATGCGCGATTGCGCGTGCGTCCGGTAAAGCACCGCAAAGTCCCGGTAACTCTTGCCCTCGGAGCGCGCCAGCTCGCGGATGCGGTCGGCCACGAATCCGGCCTCGGCCCGCTCATCGGCCCCGCAATAGACGACCAGCGGCGGGCCTTCACCCTTGGCCGTCCACAGTCTTTTCTCCTTGCGGGCCGCGTTGTGGCGAATAACACCGTTGGCCGCGTCCAGAATCCGCATCGTGGAACGGTAATTCTGTTCTAGTTTGATTACTTTTGCCTCGGGATAATCGCGTTCGAAGTTCAAGATGTTCGTGATGTCGGCCCCCCGCCAGCCGTAAATCGATTGGTCGGGATCGCCGACCACGAAAAGGTTCCTGTGCCTGGATGCCAGGAGGTTAACCAGTACGTACTGCGCGTGATTGGTATCCTGGTACTCGTCGACCAGGATATGCCGGAAACGTTCCTGCCACCTGGCCAGCACCGCCGGGTATTCCTGAAAGAGGCAGACGGTGAGCAGGAGCAGGTCGTCGAAGTCCAGGGCGTTGTTCTCTCGCAGGCGCTCCTGATACAACCGGTAGACCCGGGCCACCAGTTCGCTGTGCCGGTCGCTCGCCTGTTCGGCATAGGCTTCCGGCCCGACCAGCCAGTTCTTTGCCCAGGAAATGGCGCTGCGGAAAGCCGCCGGGGGATAGCGGCGCTCGTCCAGGTCAAGCTCGGCCAGGCAGTCCTTGATGAGGGTTTGCTGGTCACCCTCGTCGTAGATGGCGAAGCGCGGGTCGTATCCCAGCACGGCGATCTCCCGGCGCAGAATGCGGGTACAGGTGGCGTGAAAGGTCGCCACCCAGAGGTCACGTCCGACCCCGGGCAGGAGGGCCTGCACCCGCTCGCGCATTTCCCGGGCCGCCTTGTTGGTAAAGGTAATGGCCAGAATATTGTGTACCGGCACCTTGTAATGGTAGATCAGGTAGGCAATACGGTAGGTAAGTACGCGCGTCTTACCGCTCCCCGCACCCGCCAGGACCAGCAGCGGGCCGGAACCGTGCTCGACGGCGCTTCGCTGGGCAGGATTCAAACTAGCAAGAATATCCACCAGGCCAACCTCCGGATGATATTATACCACGCTTCACCTTCCCTCCGGGGTGTGCCGTCGCCGCGCCAGTTCGTCCAGCACGTCCTTCAGACCGATGTTTTGCTCGACCAGGAGCACCATCAGGTGGTAAAGCAGGTCCGCGGTTTCAAAAACCACCTCTTCGCGGCTCCGGTTCTTCGCCGCCACGATGACCTCGGTCGTCTCCTCGCCGATCTTTTTCAGGATCTTGTCCAGGCCCCGCTCGAACAGGTAGCTGGTGTACGCGCCGGTCTGGCGATGCAGCTTGCGGTCCGTAATGACCTGGTAAACCTCGCCCAGGATCTGATAGTCGGCCGGCCCCGCGATATCGAGGGGGCAAACCGTGCCGCGTGGATACTCGCGCGTCTCTTCTTTGCCGTAAACCTTGGTCGGGTCAAAGGCCAGGGCGCCGACCAGCGCGATGCCGCCTGCGGGGTCAAGCCGGTAGTGGAAGCAACTGTAGTAACCCTCGTGACAGGCGGCACCGGCCTGTTCCACCTTGAGCAGCAGGGTGTCGGCGTCGCAGTCGAAGTAGACCTCCTCCACCTCCTGGACGTGGCCCGATTCCTCCCCCTTGTGCCAGAGACGCTGCCGGCTCCGGCTCCAGAACCACGTCTGGCCGCTGGAGAGCGTCCGCTCCAGCGCTTCGCGGTTCATGTAGGCCAGCATAAGGACTTGCAGCGTCCGGCTGTCCTGGACGATTACCGGTATAAGGCCCTCTTTGTTGAACTTGATGCGATCAAGAAAGGCTGACTTCACCACTACCACCTTCAGCTAGGAAAACTCTGGCTGCTCTGGCGCGTCTCTCAACGGTCCTCTAAACGCACCGGGATGCCGCGCCGTTGGAGGTATTCCTTCACTTCCCGGATGCGGTACGTGCCGAAGTGAAAGATCGACGCGGCCAGGGCCGCGTCGGCCCCGCCCTCCGTCAGCACCTCCGCGATATGCTCCAGGGTGCCCGCACCGCCCGAGGCGATGACCGGGATGCGCACGGCGTCCACCACCGCCCGCGTCAACTCGATATCGTACCCGTCTTGCGTGCCGTCACAATCCATACTGGTCAGCAGAATCTCACCCGCGCCCAGGCTTTCCACCTGCCGTGCCCAGGCCAGCGCATCGATCCCCGTCGGCGTCCGCCCGCCGTGCGTGTAAACCTCCCATTTCCCCGGCCCCACGCGCTTGGCATCGATGGCCACGACAATGCACTGCGTGCCGAAGGTGGCCGCCGCCTCCGCCACCAGGCGGGGGTTCTTCACCGCCGCCGTGTTCAGCGATATCTTGTCCGCGCCCGCCGCCAGCATGAGCCGGATGTCCTCGAGCGTCCGCAGGCCCCCGCCGACGGTGAAAGGAATAAAAACCTGCTCCGCGGTCCGGCGGGCCACGTCCCGCATAATCGCCCGCCCTTCCGCGGAAGCCGTGATGTCGAGGAAAACCAGCTCGTCGGCACCCTCGCGGTCGTAGAGCGCGGCCAATTCCACCGGGTCCCCGGCATCCCGCAGGTTGACAAAGTTTACGCCTTTAACCACCCGCCCCTCCGTCACGTCAAGACAGGGGATGATCCGCTTCGCAAGCACTTTCTTCCTCCTCCGCTACCGCCAGCGCCTCTTGCAGGGTAAAGGCGCGCTCGTACAGCGCCTTGCCCACGATCACGCCTTCCACCCCAAGATGTGCAAGCCGCTTCAGCGTCCGGATATCGTCGAGCGTGCTGACCCCGCCGGAGGCGATCACCTTAAGCCGCGTCGCGGTACAGAACCCGGCAATGGCCTCGATGTTCGGGCCTCGGAGTGTACCGTCGCGGCCGATATCGGTAAAAACGACTCTTTCGATGCCCAGGGCTTTGGCCCTGCGTCCCACCTCGACACCGCTCTCGCCTGCGCAGGCCTCCCAACCCCGAACCGCCACCAGGCCATCCCGGCAGTCGATGCCCACCATGATGCGGTCGCCAAACCGCGCCACCAGCCGGGCCAAGAGGTGTGGGTCGGTCACCGCCGCCGTCCCCAAAATTACCCCCGCCACACCCAGCTCGAGCACCGTCTCGACGGTGGCCTCGTCCCGGATGCCGCCGCCAACCTGGACCGGTATCTGCACCGCCGCGGCGATGGCCCGGATAAGCTCCTGGTTCTGCGGCCGGCCTGTAAAAGCCCCGTCCAGATCGACCACGTGCAGCCGGCGCGCGCCGGCCTGCTCCCAGGCCTGCGCCACCGCCACCGGGTCGCTGCTGTACACCGTCTGCCTGTCCCGCTGCCCCTGTAACAGCCGGACGCACTTGCCGCCGCGGAGGTCAATGGCCGGAATTACGTGCACGCTTCCACCAGCCTTCCGAAGTTGGCCAGGACGCCGAGACCCAGCCGCCCGCTTTTCTCCGGGTGGAACTGGATGCCGAAAACCCTGCCGTTCCCGACGGCCGCGGCAAAGCGCACCCCGTACTCGGTTTCCCCGAGGATGAGCGAGCGGTCCGCCGGCGCCACGTAGTAGGAGTGAACAAAATAGAAGCGGGAGCCGTCGGCGATCCCCGCGAAGAGAGGTGAAGGCGCGACCAGGAATACCTCGTTCCATCCCATGTGCGGCACCTTGACCGCCTCCGGCAACCGCCGCACACTCCCCCGGAAAACGCCCAGCCCGGCAGTGTGCCCCCATTCCTCGCTGGCCTCGAACAGGAGTTGCAGGCCCAGGCAGATACCCAGGAGCGGCTTGCCGGCGGCCATGGCCTCCAGGATGGCGCGGTCGAGGCCCCTGCCCTGCAAATTCCGCATGGCGTCCGCAAAGGCGCCCACACCCGGCAATACCAGCCCGCGCGCGGCCGCTACGTCTGCCGGCGTATTCACGACGCGCGCCGGAAAGCCGGCGTACTCCAGTCCTTTCTGCACACTCAAAAGGTTACCCATCCCGTAGTTAATGATGGCTATCAATGCCGGTCTCACCCTGCGAACTTAAATTACGCCCTTCGTCGACGGAATACCCGTCGCCACCTTTTTCACGGCCTCCGCGCAGGCCCGTCCCAGGGCCTTGAAAGTCGCTTCCAGGATATGGTGCGTATTCTCGCCGGCCAGCACCCGGATGTGGAGATTCAACCGCGCGCCGTGCGCAAAGGCCCGCAGGAACTCCGGGACGAGTTCCGTGTCGAAGTTCCCAACCCGTGGTGCAGGAAGGGTGCCCGTAAAACTAAAAAACGGCCGCCCGCCTATGTCCAGGGCCACCAGAACCAGGGCGTCGTCCATCGGGACGACGGCGTCCCCGAAGCGGGCTATCCCCTCCTTGTCGCCAAGCGCCTTGCCGAACGCCTCGCCCAGGCAGAGGCCGATGTCCTCGGTGGTGTGGTGCGCGTCCACCTCAAGGTCGCCGCGCGCCCGGATGCCCAGGTCGCAGTGGGCAAACCTAGCCCACAGGCTCAGCATGTGCTCGAGAAACGGGACGCCCGTTTCCAGGGTGGCCTCGCCCTGGCCGTCGATGTTAAGGTAGAGGCTGATTTCGGTCTCCGTGGTCTTACGCTTCACCTGCGCCTCGCGCACCGCGCATCACGTCCCTTCGCTTGTACTCGCCGTCATCCGCCTTCTCACCAATCAGTAATTAGACGTTCGGATGCGGAGTTCCTGTAGGGCTTCCGGCGCGCAGCACGTCCGCGAGCGCTTCCAGGAAACGCGCGTTCTCCTCGGGTCGCCCCACGGTCACGCGCAGGCATCCCGGAAGGAGCGGTCCGTCTACGTTCCGGATAAGGATCCCGCGCCGGAGGAGCCCATGGTAAACCTCGGCCGCCGGCAGCGGCGTGCGGAAAAGAATAAAGTTGGCGCGGGAAGGGAAGGCCGTAACCCCCGGCAATTCCTCGAGCCCCTTGTACAGCTCGTCGCGCGCCCGGCAGATGGCCTCAATCCGCTCCTGGAAGACGTCCCGGGCATTCAGAACCGCCAGGGCGGCCAGCTGCGAAAAGGTGTTTACATTAAACGGCTGTTTAACGCGCCAGACCGCCTGCACCACGTCTTCGCCGGCGAGCATGTACCCCACCCGCAGGCCGGCCAGGCCGAAGGCCTTGGAAAACGTGCGCAGGAGCACCAGGCGGGGGCAACGGGAAACAAGCCCTGCCGCCGATGTGCCGGAAAACTCCGCGTAGGCCTCGTCCACCACCACGAGCCCGGCAAACTCCTGTAAAAGCCGCTCGATGTCCGCGAGCGGCGTAACGTTTCCCGTGGGGTTGTTCGGGGAACACAGGATAATCATCGCGGCGCCCCGCGCGCGCGCCGCCGCCAGGAGGGCGGACGGCTCCACCGCAAAGTCCGTCCCGCGCGGGACCTCCACCGGCTCGGCCCCGGCCACCAGGCTGTGCAGGCGGTACATGCCGAACGTGGGCGCGGCAATCACCACCCGCCTGCCGGTGCCGAAGGTAAGCAGGATGTTCAGAATGATCTCGTCCGAGCCGTTTCCCACCAGGACGTTGCCCGGCGCCAGGCCCGCGTAACGTGCCAGGGCTTCCCGCAACGCCTGGGCGGCGCCATCCGGGTAGCGGGTAAAGGCCTCCCCGTCGAGCGCCGCGCAAATGGCGTCCCGTATGGCAGCGGGGAAGGGATAAGGGTTCTCGTTGGCATCCAGCTTGATAACACCCGGATACACCGCCACCTGGTAGGGGACCAGTTCCCGCAAGGGCGGACGCATCAGGGCTTCGATTTCCGGTCGCAACGCCCTTCCCGCTCCCTCCGCGCCATTCTGGCCCGCACCGCGGCGGCGTGGGCCGTCAGCCCTTCGGTCTCCGCCAGGGTAACGACCGCGTCCGCCAGCGCGGCCAATCCCGCAGCATTCATCCCGGTCAGGTTAATCCGCTTGACGAACGCCTCGGTGCCCAGGGCCGAGGCAAAGCGGGCCGCACCGCCGGTGGGCAGAACGTGGTTGGGGCCGGCGGCGTAATCCCCTACCGGCACCGGGGCGTAGGGTCCCAGGAAGACCGCCCCCGCGTTCTCGATGCTCCCCAGCCAGGCCAGGGGATCGTCCACGAAGAGTTCGAGGTGTTCGGGCGCAAAGCGGTTTGCCAGCTCTACCGCCTCCGCCAGGTCGCGCGTTACCACAATGCCGCCAAAACAGCCCAGCGCTTCTTCAATATATTCCCTGCGCGGCAAGACCGCCGCCTGCCGTTCTACTTCCCCGGCCACCGCCCGCGCCAGCTCCGGTGACGGCGTAAACAGGACGCACCGGGCCAGCGCGTCGTGTTCCGCCTGGGCCAGCAGGTCCGCCGCTATCCAGGCCGGGTTGGCGTTGGCGTCGGCAACCACCGCCACCTCGCTCGGCCCCGCCGGCATGTCTACCGCCACCTGCCCGTAGACCCGCTGCTTGGCCAGCGTGACGTAGATATTCCCCGGCCCCACGATCTTGTCCACCCGCCGGACACTTTCCGTCCCGTAAGCCAGGGCCGCCACCGCCTGGGCGCCGCCTACCCGGTAAATTTCCGTCACCCCCGCTTCCGCGGCGGCCACCAGGACGGGGGCCGGCACCGTACCGTCGCGGCGGGGCGGCGTGCACATAACTATCTCGGGCACACCCGCCGCGCGCGCCGGCAGGGCGTTCATCAACACGGACGAAGGGTAGGCCGCCGTGCCGCCGGGCACGTAGATCCCCACCCGGGCCAGCGGCCGGACCAGCTGGCCGAGAAATATGCCCCCGGTGGCTTCAAACCAGGACTGCGGCACCTGGCGCGCGTGAAAGGCGTAGATCCGTTCCCTGGCGAGCCGCAGCGCTTCCAGGAACTCCCGGGTCACTTCGTCATAGGCAGCACGGATCTCTTCTGCCGTAACCTGCAGCCGGGCAGGGTCAAGCTCCACCCGGTCAAAACGGGCCGTAAAGGCGCAGAGGGCGGCATCCCCCTGCGCCCGAACGGCGGCAATGATTTCCTCCACCAGCGCCACCCGGGAGGTGTCGGGCGGCGGTGCGGCGAGAAGTTCTTCGACCGCCGGGTCCGTGGCCTCGTAAATCTTTAACAAACGAATTCCCTCCATGAACGGCGTTACATTTTCCTGAGGTGCGCAAGCCCCTTCCGGCCGATATCGCGCCGGTAATGGGCGCCTGCGAAGTGAATGCGTTGGACCGCGTCATAGGCCCGGTCGATGGCTGCCGCCAGGTCGGCGCCGCGGGCCGTGACCCCCAGGACGCGCCCGCCCGCCGTAACCAGTTCCCCGTTGCGCCGGGCCGTTCCGGCATGGAAAACCACCACGTCCGGCGGGACATCGGCAAGTCCCACGATGGGGTTGCCCTTCTGGTAAGGGCCGGGATAACCCGCGGACGCCATGACGACGCAGACCGCGGCCCCCGGCTCCCACGCCAGCCGGACCCTGTCCAGTTCCCCGTCGAGAGCGGCCTCGATCACCTCCAATAGATCGCCGGCCAGAAGCAGCAGGAGCGGCTGCGCCTCGGGGTCCCCGAACCGACAGTTGAACTCCAGCACCCTGGGCCCCGCCGGGGTAAGCATCAACCCGGCATAGAGCACCCCCACGTAAGGGGCGCCCTCGTTCTTGAGTGCCCTGACCGCGGGGCGCAGGATTTTTTCCTCGACCTCCCTGACCACGTCCGGCGTACACGCCGGCGCCGGGGCGTAGGCGCCCATGCCGCCCGTGTTGGGTCCGCGGTCTCCGTCAAAGGCACGTTTGTGATCCTGGGCCGGCAACAGGGGCAGCACCCGCTCGCCGTCGCTGAAGGCAAGGATGCTCGCCTCCTCCCCCTCCAGCCGCTCCTCGATAAGCACGCGCGCCCCGGCAGCACCAAAGGCGCGGCGAACCGTGATTATTTCGACGGCGTCGAGCGCCGTGTCGATGTCCTCGGCGACGATTACGCCCTTCCCGGCCGCCAGTCCATCCGCTTTGACGACGCAGGGAGCGCCTATTTCCCTGACGTATTTCCTGGCCGCCTCCGGATCCTCGAAGACGGCCGCCCGGGCGGTGGGAATCCCGTATTTCTCCATGAGGCGCTTGGCAAACACCTTTGAACCCTCAATGGCTGCCGCCTGCTTTGTGGGACCGAAGATGCGGCGACCCGCCGCCTGGAAGGCGTCGACGATGCCCGCTACCAGCGGTGCCTCCGGCCCCACCACCGTCAGGTCGATTTGTTCCTGCCGGGCCAGGGCCAGGAGCCCTTGGATATCGTCCGCCTGCACGTCCACGCACGTGGCCAGTTCCGCGATCCCCGCGTTGCCTGGTGCCGCAAAAAGCTTTTTTACCCGGGGGCTCCGGGCCAGCTTCCATACCAGGGCGTGCTCCCGCCCCCCACCGCCAACGACAAGTACTTTCATGACCGGACCTCCACGCACAAATCTTAATGCTTGAAATGCCTTATACCGGTAAACACCATTGCCATACCATGGGCATCTGCCGCCCGGATCGATTCCTCGTCGCGCACCGAGCCGCCGGGCTGGATGATGGCCGTAATCCCGGCGCGCGCCGCCTCCTCCACCGTATCGGCGAAGGGGAAGAACGCGTCGGACGCCAGTACGGCCCCACGCGCCTTCTCGCCGGCGTGCGCCAGCGCGATACGCGCCGCACCAACGCGGTTCATCTGGCCGGCCCCCACGCCCAGTACCTGGCGTCCCTTGCTCACCACGATGGCGTTCGACTTGACGTGTTTGACCACCTTAAAGGCGAAAAGCAACTCTTCCATTTCCTCCGCCGTGGGCTGCCGCCTGGTAACCACGTGCGGTGCCTCTTCACCAAGCACAATCCGGTCCGCCTCCTGCAGCAGGAGGCCGCCGCCGACGCTGCGCATCTCCGGCCCCCGGGGGACCGCGTCCAGCGGCCCGGTCGCCAGGAGGCGCAGGTTTTTCTTCTGTTTTAAGATCTCCAGCGCCTTCAGGGAAAACCCGGGGGCGATGACCGCCTCGAGAAAGATCTCCACCATGGCCGCCGCGGTCTCCTCGTCCACTTCCCGGTTCAGGGCCACAATCCCCCCGAAGGCCGACACGGGGTCGCCCTCGAAGGCCTTCCGGTAGGCCTCCGCCAGGGTGGTAGCAGTGGCCGCGCCGCAGGGATTGGTGTGCTTGATCACCACCGCTGCCGGCTCCGTAAACTCCCGGACCAGTTCCAGGGCGGCGTTCAGGTCGAGAAGGTTGTTGTAGGAAAGGTCCTTCCCGTGCAGCTGCACCGCGCTCCCGACGCAGGCCCCGTGAACCCGCACGTCCCGGTAAAAGGCCGCCCGCTGGTGGGGGTTCTCGCCGTAGCGCAACACACCTGCCAGTTCGTACGGAAATGCCGCCTCCTCCGGGAAAGGCTCCGGCGCGGGCAGAAGCTCGTTGAGGTAACCGGCAATCACCGCGTCGTAATGGGCCGTATGCGCGAAGGCCTCGCGGGCCAGGGCGAGCCGCAGTTCCTGCGGGACGTCCCCCGCCCGGCGCAGGGCGTCCAGCACCTCCCCGTAGCGCGCCGGGTTAACCACGACCACCACGCAGCGGTGATTCTTGGCGGCGGCGCGGATCATGGCCGGCCCCCCGATATCGATATTCTCGATCGCCTCTTCCGGCGTGACCCCCTGGCGGGCTATCGTCCGCTTGAAGGGGTACAGGTTTACCGCCACCAGGTCGATAGGGGTGATGGCAAGCTCCCGCAACTGGTTCAGGTGCTCCGGCGTGCGCAGCGCCAGGATCCCCCCGTGGATGTGCGGGTGCAGGGTCTTCACGCGTCCTCCCAGGATTTCGGGAAAACCGGTAACCTCCGTAACGTAGATAACCGGTACCCCGGCTTCGCGCAGGAAACGAGCCGTGCCGCCGGTGGACACAATCTCCCACCCCAGCGCCACCAGGCCCCGGGCAAAGTCGATAACCCCCGTCTTGTCGGAAACACTTATCAGCGCCCGTCGCACGTATATTCACCTCGCACTTTTTCCGGCCTTGGGACAGAGCGGCCTTTTACGGCCTATGGGTAGTCCTTGATCCATACCTTCCTTCCTTCCACCCGCAGCCGGCCCTCGGCGAAAAGTCTTACGGCCTCCACGTATATCCGGTGCTCGTGCTCAAGGATGCGGGCCGCCAGGGTCTCCGGGGTGTCTTCCTGAAAAACGGGCACCACCGCCTGGAGGATGATGGGACCGGTATCCATCCCTTCATCCACAAAGTGCACCGTGCACCCCGAGAAGCGCACACCGTATTCCCATGCCTGGCGCTGCCCGTGCAGCCCCCGGAAGGCCGGCAAAAGCGAAGGGTGAATGTTCATTATGCGGTTGGGGAAAGCCTCCAGTAAAACCCGCCCCACCAGCCGCATGTAACCGGCCAGGCACACGAGTTCGACCTCGTACTGCCGGAGCACCGCCAGGATCGCCTTCTCGTATTCCTCCTTTGAAGGATAGGCCGCGTAATCGATAAAGACCGCCGGGATATTGTGCCGGCGCGCCCGTTCCAGTACCTGCGCCTCGGCCTTGTCGCTGATCACCACGACTACCCGTGCCGGGAGGCGGCCGCTTTCCGTGGCGTCGATGATCGCCTGGCAGTTGGAGCCTCTTCCGGACGCCAGTACACCCACGAGCAGAAGACCCAACGCTTTCCCCTCCTCCGGCCGCCGGTCAGTTCACCGGTACTCTATCCGCCCCTCACCCGCCTCAATACGCCCGATAATAGAGGCGGTCTGGCCGGCAGCGGCGAAAAACGCCTGGACCTCCCGGGCCTCTTCTTCCGGCACGACCAGGACAAAGCCGATCCCCATGTTGAACGTACGCCGCATTTCCGCCTCGGCCACGCGACCAATCTCCTGGATCAACCGGAAGACAGGCGGGACCGACCAGGACCGCGTATCGATTACCGCCAGAAGCCCCGGGGGTAAAATCCGCGGGACGTTCTCTGTAAGCCCCCCGCCCGTGACGTGCGCCATGCCGCGGATGGTAAAGCGCTCCAGGGCCGCCAGCACCGGCCGCACGTATATCCGGGTGGGCCGCAACATTTCTTCGCCGACGGTGCAGGCAAGTTCCGGCAGGTAAGTATCTACCCTGTACCCCGCCAGGTCAAAAAAACACCGGCGGGCCAGCGAAAAACCGTTGCTGTGCAGGCCCGCGGCGGCAAGACCGACCAGGACATCACCCGGCCGGATGGTCCGACCGTCCACCAGCCGGGATCGTTCAACCACCCCGACGGCGAACCCGGCCAGGTCATACTCGTCGGGGGCGTAGAACCCGGGCATCTCCGCCGTTTCTCCGCCAATCAGGGCACAACCCGCCTGCCGGCAACCTTCTGCGACCCCTGCCACGATCGCCGCTACCTTTTCGGGTACCAGCCGGCCGACGGCCAGGTAGTCCAGGAAAAAGAGCGGCTCCGCCCCCTGGGCGAGGATATCGTTCACGCACATGGCCACCAGGTCAATCCCCACGGTGTCGTGCCGGTCCATAAGAAAGGCCACGCGCAGCTTGGTCCCCACACCATCCGTCCCGGCCACCAGCACCGGTTCCCTGTACTTCGCCGCAGGAAAGGCAAAGAGGCCGCCGAACCCACCGATGTCGCCCAGCACCTCCGGCCGGAAGGTGCGCCGGACGGCCTCCCGCATGAGGTCCACCGCCCGGTTGGCCGCGTCAATATCCACCCCTACCCCGGCGTAGGTTAAACCCTCTGGCATGTGCCAACCACTTCCTCGAGCACAAACTTCCCGCCTTCACCCGGAGGTGCAACGTACTCCGGATAAGTGCCGGAAAAGCAGGCCGTACAAAGACTCTTACCAAAATCACCGAATACCCGCAAGAGCCCGTCCAGGCTTAAATAATACAGCGAGTCGGCCCCCACGAACCGCCTGATCTCCTCGACCGGCTTCTGGGCCGCGATAAGCTCCTTTTCGTCGGATGTGTCGATACCAAAGAAGCAGGCGTGGCCGATGGGCGGCGAACTCAAGCAGAGGTGGACCTCGCTGGCGCCCACCTCCCGCAGAAGGCGAACGATCTTGCCGCTGGTCGTGCCGCGCACCAGGGAGTCGTCGATCAGGATGACCCGCCTGCCGGCCAGCACTTCCCGGATCGGGTTAAGCTTCAAACGCACGCCCAGGTCGCGCATGCGCTGGTCGGGCTGGATGAAGGTGCGGCCGATGTAGCGGTTCTTCATCAACCCTTCTTCGAAGGGCAGTCCCGCCTCCTCGGCATAACCCCGCGCGGCGGGAATGCCCGAGTCAGGCACCGGCAGGACGATGTCCGCGGGGACCCTGTATTCCTTAGCCAGCTGGCGGCCGAGTTTCCGCCTAACGTTGTTCACGTTGAACCCGTCGATGCGGCTGTCGGCGCGGGCAAAATAGATGTACTCGAACACACAGTGGGCCAGGCGCGAAGCCACGGGCCCGGCCACCGTCCGCAGGCCGCCCGCGTCAATGACCACAATCTCGCCGGGGCTCACGTCCCTTACAAACGCGGCACCCACGGTGTCCAGGGCGCACGACTCCGAGGCCACAACGTAGGCATCGCCCAGGCGCCCCAGGCAGAGCGGACGGAAACCGTGCGGGTCGCGCACCGCCACCAGCTTATCCTCGGTCAGGATAACCAGCGAGTACGCCCCGGTGATCGCCCGCATGCACGCCAGCAGGGCGGCCTCCAGTGTCTCCTGCCCGTGGCGGGCGATCAGGTTGACGATGATTTCGCTGTCGGTGCTGGTCTGAAACACGGCCCCCGAGGCCGCCAACTCCCGTCGCAATTGCACCGCGTTGGTCAGGTTCCCATTGTGGGCGAGTCCCAGTGTCCCGCCCGCGTAACGGAACACCAGCGGCTGGGCGTTAACCGGGTGGCTTGTCCCGGTGGTCGAATACCGTACGTGCCCGATGGCGATATGCCCCTGCAGGTCGGCGAGCGTCCGCTCGTCGAAGACGTCCGGCACCAGTCCCATGCCCTTGTGCAGGAGCACACGCCGGCCGTCGGCCACGGCAATGCCCGCACTCTCCTGCCCGCGGTGCTGCAGGGCATAAAGACCGTAAAAGGTAAGGCGGGCCACGTCAAGGCCCGGTCCGTAGATCCCGAAGACACCACAGCATTCGCGCCGTTTGCTGTCCCCCTGCATCTGCTCATCCCCTGCTTACGGCTTCGATCATCCTTACAACCCGAAACGGCGGTAAATTTCGTCGACGTGTTTGGTAAAGTACCCGTAATCAAAGAGTTTGTCCAGCTCTTCTTCGCCGAGCGGGACGTCCGGGTCGGCTAGCAAAAGGTCCTTCAGTGCCCGGCCGGTGCGCCAGCTCTCCATGGCGTTCCGCTGCACAAGGGCGTAGGCTTCGTCTCGCCCAAACCCCTTTTCTACCAGGGCCAGCAGCACCCGCTGCGAGAAGACCAGGCCGTGGGTCTTCTCCAGATTGCTACGCATGTTCTCCGGGTAAACCACCAGTTCCTCCATAACGCCGGTAAAACGATAAAGCATATAGTCCAGCAGGGTAGTGCTGTCGGGGATGATCACCCGCTCCACCGAGGAGTGGGATATATCGCGTTCGTGCCAGAGGGCAACGTTTTCCATGGCCGCCAGGGAATTGCCCCGCAAAAGCCGTGCCATCCCGCTGATGCGCTCGCAGACGATGGGGTTGCGCTTGTGCGGCATGGCGGATGACCCTTTTTGTCCCGCCCGGAACGGCTCCTCCACCTCTCTGATATCCGTGCGCTGCAGGTTCCTGATCTCCACGGCAAACTTTTCCAGGGAGCAACCGATAACGGCCAGGGTACTCAGGAAGTAGGCATGCCGATCGCGCTGGATAATCTGGGTCGATACCCGTGCCGGCACGAGTCCCAGGCGGCGGCAAACGTATTCCTCTACAAATGGATCGACGGTGGCGTACGTGCCCACCGCGCCCGATATCTTCCCCACGCTGACGTCTTCGACGGCCCGCCGCAACCGCTCAATGTTGCGTTCTGTTTCCGCCACCCATAACAGCATCTTCAAACCAAAGGTTATCGGCTCGGCGTGGATGCCGTGTGTCCGCCCCATCATCAGCGTGTACCGGTGTTCGCGTGCCCGCTCCAGGAGCACTTCCCGCAGGCGTTCAAGCCGCCTTAAAAGGAGGCGGCCGGCGTCGCGCATCCGCACCGCCAGCGCCGTGTCCAGGACATCGGAGGACGTAAGGCCCATGTGGATGTACCGGGCTTCTTCGCCGACGTACTCGGCCACGTTGGTAAGGAAGGCGATGACATCGTGGCGCGTGGTCTTTTCGATCTCGTTGATGCGGTTGACGTCGAACCGGGCCCGTTCCCTGATGACCCGCACCGCGTCGCGCGGGATCTTCCCCAACTCGGCCCACGCCTCGCAGGCCAGGATTTCCACCTCAAGCCAGGTGGCAAAGCGGTTCTCGTCGGACCACAGCGCCTTCATCTCGGGAAGAGTGTAGCGTTCAATCAACTCGTTGACCTCCTCGCCGCCGCGGGTCTTACGCAAGCACCCGCGGGTCGCAATCCGCTTCCCCAAATCTGTGCGCCCAATACGAAAAGCGGTGCTTACGTACCCCGCGCACCGCCCCCAGTACGACCAGGCCGGTTACATCCAGCACCCCCCAGAAAGGACGAGATTCCTCTTCACATACATCATACCTGTCCCGCCGCCTGGCCGTCAATGAAAGCCGCCATCCCCTCTTCCTGCAAGCGGCGGTCCCTGGCCTCTACCGCTCCGGCCATCCTCTCCTTGTAGGCCGCAATGCGTGCCCGTACCTCGGGGTCGCGGCTCCCGACAATCTGCGCTGCCAGGAGGCCGGCATTCTTCGCCCCGTTTATCCCCACCGTGGCCACCGGTACCCCGGGCGGCATCTGCACGGTGGACAGGAGGGCGTCCATTCCCCGCAGGGCTCCCGCCGCGATGGGCACACCGATCACCGGCAAGGGGGTGTGGGCGGCCAGGAACCCGGCCAGGTGCGCCGCGGCCCCCGCCCCGGCAATGATCGCCGCCAGGCCGCGCGACGCCGCCTCCAGGGCGTACGCCCGCGCGCGCTCCGGCGTCCGGTGCGCGGAAATAATGCGCACCTCGTACCCGATACCCAGCTCGTCGAGAATGGCACAGGCTTCGCGCATCACTGGGAGATCCGAATCGCTCCCCATCACGATACCCACCAGCGTTGCCGTCATGCCGAAACCCTTCCTCCTTTCCCCGAAACTAATTCTTCCCTTTCTCTCCGCCGACCGACGCCCGACGTCTGACGAGCATCATCACTCCCACTCAATCGTGGCCGGCGGCTTGGACGTAATATCGTAAACCACACGGTTCACCCCTTTGACTTCCCGCACGACGCGGGACGCGATGGCCTCCAGCACCTCGTACGGCAGGCGGCACCAGTCCGCGGTCATCCCGTCCTGGCTCTGCACGGCCCGCACAATGATGGTATGGGCGTATGTGCGCTCGTCGCCCATTACACCCACGCTCTTTATCTCCGGCAGCACCGCAAAAGACTGCCACACGTCGCGGTACAGCCTCGCCTTTTTAATCTCTTCCACCACGATGGCGTCGGCCTCCCGGAGCAGCTGCAACTTCTCGCGGGTAACCGGGCCCAGGATGCGCACCGCCAGGCCGGGGCCGGGGAAGGGATGCCGCCAGATCACTTCCTCCGGCAGGCCAAGCTCTTCGCCCAGGAGACGTACCTCGTCTTTGAACAGCCAGCGGAGCGGTTCGATGAGCCGCAGGCGCATGCCCGCGGGCAGGCAGGCCACGTTGTGGTGCGACTTGATCAACGCCGACGTGGCCGTGCCGCTCTCGACCACGTCGGGGTACAGGGTGCCCTGGACAAGGTAATCGATCTGTCCGAGCTTGAGCGCCTCCTCCTCGAAGACCCGGATGAACTCCTCGCCGATGATCTTCCGCTTGGCCTCCGGATCGGCCACGCCCTGCAGGCGGCCCAGAAACCGGTCGGCCGCATCCACCGTCACCAGGGGAATACGGAACTTCTCCTGAAAGACCCGCCGCACTTCCTCCGGCTCACCCTTGCGCATCAACCCGTGATCCACAAAAACGCAGGTGAGCCGGTCACCGATGGCCCGGTGCACCAGCACGGCGGCGACGGTGGAGTCTACCCCACCGCTTAAGGCACAGATGGCGCGGCCGTGCTCGCCTACCTCTTCCCTGATGGACCGCACGGCGTCGTCCAGGAACGAGGACATCGTCCACAAACCGTGGCACCCGCACACGTCGTAGAGGAAACGCTCGAACATTTCCCTGCCCCGCGGCGTGTGCGTCACCTCCGGGTGGAACTGTACCGCGTAAAGCCGACGCGTCGTGTCCCACATGGCCGCCACCGGCGTGTGAACGGTGCGCGCGGCCACGGTGAAACCGGGCGGCGGCGCGACCACCGTGTCGCCGTGGCTCATCCAGCATACTTCCTGCGGCCCCATCCCGGCAAACAAACACTCCCTGGCGAGTATCTCCAGGGTTGTCTTGCCATACTCCCGGTACGCCGCAGGCTGCACTTGCCCGCCCAGATCCAGTGCCATCAATTGCATCCCGTAGCATATGCCCAGAATGGGAATGTCCGCGCGGTAGAGGGCGGGGTCGCAGCGCGGGGCGCCTTCCTGGTACACGCTGGCGGGGCCGCCCGAGAAGACGACGCCGCGCGGTTGCCGCGCGAGGATTACCTGCGCGGGCGTATGGTACGGCAGGATTTCGCAGTATACCCGGCACTCACGTACGCGCCGCGCAATGAGCTGGGTATACTGGCCGCCAAAATCAAGGACGATAACAAGCTCTCTCGTAAGCTCTTGCATGCTTATGCCTCTACGCCCTGACCGCAGTCGCCTTTTTAACTACCCAAATATCCGGGAAATTCCGGAACCACCCGCCGCAGTCGAGCCCGTAACCAACCACAAATGCGTCGGGAATGGTAAAACCACGGTAGTGGACCGGCACTTCCACCTTGCGCCGCGACGGCTTATCCAGCAAAACACAAAGCTTCAGTTCCGCGGGCTGCCGCCGGGAGAGGTTGTCCAGGAGGTAGCGCAGTGTCAGCCCGGTGTCGATAATGTCGTCGACCACCAGCACGTTGCGCCCCTCGATGCTTTCATCCAGGTCTTTTAAAAAGCGTACCACCCCGGACGAGGTGGTGCTGGCGCCGTAGCTGGAAACGGCCACAAAGTCTAGACATATGGGAATCTTCAGGTTCCGGATCAGGTCGGCGACAAAGACCACCGATCCTTTGAGAATGCCCACCACCAGGAGCTCCCTGCCCCGGAAGTCACGGGAAATCTCCTCCCCCAGTTCCTTGACGCGGGCGGCAATCTGGTCCGCCGTTATAAGCACACTGTCCACTTCCGGGCGCACCGGGTTCCCTCCCCGCAAAGAGCGCGGATACTCGTGAAATCGGGCCTATTATACCAGGAATCCGGGATCCATGTCAAACTTTGCAGGGCACGCTCTCGTCTTCTTCCCACCCTTCCCATTGTCGGCAAGCCGATCTTCGCCGGGTCGCGCCCGCGACGGCAAAGACGTGTAACCCACCCTAAAATACCCTTGAAGAGTAAACGGCCAAGTTCTTGTACGAACTTTGGCGGGCTAGGGTAAAAGACAAAATTATTTAAGGAAGGGTTGTGAAACCGTGGCTCCGTCCGGCACTCTCCGCGTCGGCGTTTTCGTATGCGATTGCCAGTCCACCCTCGAGGAGGCCATCGACATCGCCCGCCTGGTGGAAGCGGCGCGGTTGCTCCGGCACGTGGTCTTCCTGCGCCGCCACAGCCTCCTCTGCGAAGACGGGCTGGAGGTCTTCAAGCGCGATATCCGCAAGCTGGCGCTCAACCGGGTGATTGTGGCCGCGTGCTCGCCGCGCACCAGCCTGGCGGCACCTGAGCAGCGTTTCAAGCGGGCGGCCGCGCAGGCGGGCCTCGACACGGCAGCGGTGGAAATTGCCAACATCCGCGAGCAGTGCGCGTGGGCGCATCCGGGCATGCGGGAGGCGGCCACCGGGAAGGCCATAGACATACTTGCTATGGCCCACGCGCGGGTGCTCCTGAACGAGGAACGCCACCAGGCCCGCGTTCCGGTGGCCGACCGGGCGCTGGTGATCGGCGGCGGGCCCGCCGGGATGCAGGCGGCGCTCGACTACGCCCGCAACGGGGTGAAGGTGACGCTGGTGGAAAAGAGCACCCACCTCGGCGGCCAGATGACCCGGCTGCACAGAATTTACCAGACCCCCAACTGGCCCTCCAGCTGCTCCGCTTCCTGCATCGTGCCGAACCTCACCAAGTTAGTTGCCCTGCACGAGCCGCGCATCGAGGTCATGACCTCCACCGAGGTGACCGGCGTCCGCAAGGCAGACGGCAATTTCCTGGTTTCACTCCGCCAGGAGCCCCAGTACGTGGACACCCATCAGTGCGTTGAATGCGGGAAATGCGCCGAAGTCTGCCCTGTAACGCTCCCGCACGATTTCACCTACGGGTTTGCCACGCGGAAGGCCGTCTACAAACCGTATCCCTTCACCCACCCCAACGCGTACGTGGTGGACGCGGCGGCCTGCACCAGGTGCGGCGCCTGCGTGTCGGCCTGCCCGGCAGGAGCCATATCGCTCCACGCCCGGCCGGTAGAAAAGACCGTTCGCGCGGGCAGCGTGGTCCTGGCCGGCGGTTTCGAAGAACCGGACGTGCGCGGGATCGGCCCGGCGAACGGCGAGGGCCTCGCCCAGGTGCTCACCGGCCTAGAATTCGAGCAGTACATGCGCCACCTCGACCGGGTAGACCCGAAGCCGCGCTCCATCACCTTCGTCCTCTGCGCCGGCTCGCGGGAAGCAGGCGAAAAGGCCCCGGCGGGCGGTAGCGGCGACGGATCGTGCCACGCGTGCGCGGCTGCGAAACCTTACTGTTCCAAGATCTGCTGCGAGTACACCATGAAACAGGCGCTGTTCATAAAAAAGACCCTGCCGGGCGCAAAGATCAACGTCCTTTACACCGACATCCGCACCGTGGACCGGGCCCCCGAGGAATACTACCGGGAGGCGCAGCAGCAAGGGATTAATTTTATCCGCGGGCGCCTGGTCGCCGTGGAGAGGAACGCCGCCCGCCGGGGAGTGACCGTGCGTTGGCAGGAGGTCTCCGGCGACGACAACCGCGGCGCGACGGCCATCCTGGAAACCGACCTGGTGGTGCTGGCGGCGGCCTTCAACCCGCGGCCCGACGCCGCGCGCCTCCGGGCGCTTTTCGGCGTGCGACCGGACAAATACGGTTTCGCCGCCGTCAACCAGGGCCCGTACGGCGATTCGCCGGGCTGCCGCGTCCTGCGCCCCACCGAATCGACCGTGAACCGCGTTTACGTGGTGGGCGGCGCCGCCGGTCCGGCGTCCGTACACGAGAGCGCGGCCCAGGCCGGTTGCGCCGTCGCCCGGGCGCTGCCCTACCACTACCGGGGGTACACCGAACTTCTCGACCACTACGCCACCATCGATAAGGAGAAGTGCAGCGGTTGCGGCTTGTGCAGCCAGGTTTGCCCCCACGGTGCCATCCAGAAGGACGCCGACAACTATTACAGCACCGACCCGGCTTTCTGCCAGGGGTGCGGCCTTTGCTTTGCCACCTGCCCGAGCGGGGCCATCCGGCTCGCCAGCTATACCGCAAGGCACCTGGAGGACCAACTGCGGGTGGCCTTCCGGCACGTCCCGCCCGGCGAACCGAAAATCCTGGGGTTCCTCTGCTACTGGTGTTCTTACTCCGGGGCCGACTTTGCGGGCATAAACCGGGTTGCCTATCCCGTGGGGACGCGCATCATCAGGGTGCGTTGCGCCGGCAGCGTCAGCCCCGAACACGTCTTGCTGGCCTTCTCGCTGGGCGCCGACGGGGTGATCGTCGGGCGTTGCCCGCGGCACAACTGCCACCACCACCACGGCAACGACCTGGCCGCCACGCGCATGTCCCTGCTGCAGAGGGTGCTGCCCCACCTGGGCATCGAAAGCTTCCGGTTCGTCTCCGCGATAATCGGCTCCTCCGGGTACCGGGAATGGGTCGCGGCGGTCCACGAAATGCACCGGCGGCTCAGGGAACTGGGAGGTGACGCCGCGGAAGCGCTCGTGCCGGCGGACACGCCGCTCACCCGCGACACCGCACGGCAACCGGGTTACGACGGGCAGCGCGCGTCCGGGTTCTGACCCCGCAAAAAAGCCTGCCGGCCTGCGGAGGCCGGCAGGCGCGTAGCGGCGGCGCTTTAAACGAGCCACCCGGCCAGCTTCTCCGGGTCTTTGATCACGATATTCCTCCGCTCCACGGCAATGCAACCCTCCCCGCGCAGCGTCTTCATGAGGGCGGTTACCGTTTGCCGGGTACAACCGATGATGGATGCGATTTCGCCGTGGGTGAGCTTGAACCCGATCTTGATCCCGTTCTCGGTCCGGATGCCGCACTGCTCTCCGAGGTTCAGCAAGAATTTCGCCAGCCGGCCGGGTACCTGCCAGCACACGAGGTTGTAAATGAGGTCCTCGGCCGCACGCATGCGCTCGGCCATAAGCGTTGCCACCTTCACGGCCAGCCGGGGCTCGTTGAGCAAAAGGTCCAGGAATTCCGTTTTCGTCAAGACAACCAGCGTTACGTCGGTAAGCGCCCCGGCAAAGCATTGACGCGCGCCGTGGTAGAGAACCTCCGCCACGCCCAGAAGTTCGCCCGGGCTCCTTATCCTGCCGACGGTAAACTCCTGCCCGTAAGGGCTCAGGCGGTAGATCTTGACGTACCCCTCTTCGATCAGGTACACGCGATCGGCGTATTCCTCCGCCGCAAAAATGATCTGGTCCTTCGGGTAACGGACCTTGACGCCGGCTTTGGCGAAAGCCTCGCGCTCCTGCGCGGTAAAAACTAACGGCTCATTGTGGTCTTCCTTTTCCCTATGGTTGGCCCCGCCCGGCATTTCTTAACCCTCTCCAGGATGATATTTTAAAAGTAGGCCATCAAAAGTCCGGATAAATAAGCGAAAAACGTCCAGTTATCACTCTAACAGCTTATCCCTGCAAAATCAAGCAGCGGCGCCCTCAACCCACCTTGCCGCGCTGTTGCGCCGCCTCCCCGCCCGCGCCCGCCGTGCTTCGGTACGACGCGAGCACCCGCTGGATCCGGCCGAAGTAGGGGAGTTTTGGGCGCACCGCCGCGAAGAGCAGCCTGGCCGGCACGTAGAAGAGCAAAAACACCACCAGGTAGTTGGCGGCCAGGGGGGTAAACGGCAGCGGGATGTGCACGTCCGCAAACCGCAACTGCATCCAGCCGAGCGCGAACGGAACCGGCCACAGGTAGGCGGCAGAGAGGGCCGCGGCGTTAAAGAAAACCTTGCCGAAGGCGTCGTTGGCCTCCTTGTTCAACGCCCTGTACCGTTCGCGCTCGCCGGCCTCCAACGCCGCCAGGGAAAGGCGCTGCAGGCTGTTCAGCCTGTCATTGAGCGCCTCGATATGTTTGCGGTTGGCCTGGAAGGCCAGCGCCACGGTAAGCTCGCCCAACAGGACCGCCGCCAGGGCCAGAATAAACGTGCCCAGGAAGTAGTCGGAGACGGGATGGCCCGTGAACCCGTAAAGAACTACCAGGAAGCGATCCAGTGCCAGAAAAACAATCTCGCTCTCCATAACACCGTGCACCCCGGACACGGCCGGGACGGGCGCGCTCCTGGCGCGCCCGTCGGGCAGGCCGCGAAGTTTTCGAGGGGTAGCGCGCGCCCCTTACATCGGCACCCAGGCCCGGCCGAAAAAGCCCTTGCTGAAGTAACCCAGTCCGACGTAGAAGGCGAGCAACACGAACAGGCGCTTGAGCCAGACGTCGGGGATGTACTTCTGCGTGCGCGGGCCGATAAGCGACCCGACGAAAACACCGACCAACTGCGTGCCGACGAGAAGCCAATCGATGCCCGCGCCGGCGATCTTGATGTAGGCCGTGATACTGCTAACCATGCTGATAAACACGGTCAAGGCCGAAGTACCCGCCACGATAAACATGGGCAGGCCGACGATGCTGGTGAGAAAAGGCACGTAGAGGAAGCCGCCGCCTGCGCCGATGAAGGACGAAATGGCCGCGATAACGAAACCGCCCAGCACGGGCCACAGGGGGTTGAAACTGAACTCCACGCCGCAGAAAGTGAAGTGAACGCGCGACGGGTTCCACCGGGTGACTTTAACGCCCTGCGCCGTTTCCGCCCCCTTTTCCCCGATCGCCTTTTCGAACGCACGCGCCGCCTCGCTTGCGGCCTTCCTCCTGGCCTGTCCCCGGGGCGTGGTCTCGTACAGAAGAATGATTCCCACCAGCAAAACAAAGAGGCCGAACCACCCCTGGTACTGGCTGAGGGTCACCTTGCCGCCCGAAAGCCAGGGAACGAGAATGGCCCCAAGAATAGAGCCCGCGCCGAGGGCGAGCCCGAGCGGCCACACCAGGCGGCGCATCCGGTAATAGTTGACACTGGACACCAGGGAGGACAGCAAGGCTAGGAACTGGTTGGAGACCCGGATGGAATCGGTGAGCAGCCTGTTGAGGGTGGGCGCCGTCTCCTTGAAGGCCGCGGTGTAGGCGCCCAGGCCGTAAACGGTCACGTGCCCCACGCCGGCCATGACGCCGCCGAAGGCGCCCACGGTAGCAAAAATCCAGCCGACCCACACGGCCCATAAAAAGGTTACAACCGGGTTAACCTGCGGTGCCCCCGGAATGCCAAGCCAGCCGCGCGGCGCACCGGGATCGATTTGCCCCTTGCCCGTTCCCAGCGGGGCTTCGGCTATGGCCTTCCCTATTTTCCCCGGCACGCCCAGAGTATCGCCCACTTTTCCCGCCGCCTGCGGCGCCGGCGTCTGCGCCCCTACCCCGCCGGCGCCGAGAACCAGGGCCACCAGCAGCGAGGAGAGCATAACCAGGACCAAAGCGTTCCACAACCGGTTTTTCTTCACTCCGCACGCCTCCCAAAACAGCCTTGAGTCAATTAGAGCGGTTTTATTCTCTCCTACGTTGTTTGCTCTTACGAAGGCACGCGCCTACCCTCCAGGGGCGCCGCACCGGCCGTCCCACCTCCCGCCGCGTGATTACGGGTTTTGGCCGGACAATCGGAAACCCGCCCAAGATATTGTGCGCACAAGCATAAGAAGCACGGAAAAAACCATGGCTTACGCAACATTTATCACTTTTGGGCACGGTTTGCCGTCATAGACCCGACTGCAACCCGGCAAGACGTCTGCCAGGACGGGTGTCGGCTGGTTGACACTACGAAATTCGGAAAGGACCAAATCCGGCCGGTCGGCGAAAGGACCGTGCGGGGAGAGAAACGTGGTGCGGCCAAACAGAAAACCCGGTGGTGAACACCGGGTTAGCCTACCGGCGGGGGCTCGATCCTGATCGGCTTGTTGTAGTCCCAGAACTCAATCGTCACCTCGAGTTTCTGCTTGCGGTCGCTCCTGGCGTAGGCCTCAATTTCCGCCCGCGCCAGGCGCGTTTCCCTGGGATCTATGTACAGGCGGTAGGTAAAGTCGGTGAACTGCGTCTCCAGGTAGGGGTTGTGGACCAGCGGTTTGACCTCCAGCGCTTCGTACTTTTTCCCGCCCACTTTCTTTTGCCCCAGGTACTGCATCTGCGGCACGTCCTTAAAGTTAAATACCGCCATGGGGTTGACCTCGGTCACAAAGAGCTCCGACTGCATCAACCGGTTCCCCTGCAGGACAAACCACTTGCCGGTAAGGAAATCCTTCACGTAAGCGTTTTCCCCCACCTGGACGAATTCCATGGGCGTCTTAACCAGCGAGCCCTTGACATGGGCCCGGTCCGGCGCGACGAACTCACCCGTAAAACTGCTGAGATACTTCCCTTTTTCCGTCCCTGCCGCCGGCAGACGGGTATCGATCCGGTAGCGGTAGCTCTTGCTGGCGCGCGTGTTCTTGAGCGCGGTCTCGAGGAGGGTCTCGCGCTGTTTTTGCACCTCCACACCCTGGTGGCGGAACCCCCAGTATGCGAACAGCGCCGCAAGCAGCACCAGAAGCGACAGCACCAACCCTTTTCGCGGCACGATCACCCAGCGCAAAACGCCTCCTCCTTCCGTGCGCACGCTATTTAATGATACGCTTCCTGCAATAACAATATGTGTTATAATTTTGGCGATCTATTGTAAAGGAGGAACAGCTTTGGCCGTTCTCATTCCGATCCGGGGCCTGCGATACAACCTGCAGGCCGTCGGGGACCTGGCGGCGGTGGTCACGCCGCCATATGACGTAATAACGCCGGAAGCGCAGGCCCGGTACTACGCGCGCCACCCTTACAACATCATCCGGCTTGAATACGGGAAGACCGAGCCGGGGGACGACGAGACGAACAACCGGTACACCCGCGCTGCCTCCACCTTCGCCGCCTGGCGGGAGCAGGGGATCCTGATCCGGGAAGAAAAACCGGCTTTTTACCTCTACGAACAGGAGTTCCAGGTGCGGGGGAAACGGTTGCGGCGCTACGGCTTTTTTTGCGCCGTCCGCCTGGAAAGGTTCGAGCACGGCGTCATCATGCCCCACGAGGAAACACTGGCCGCGCCGAAGAAGGACCGGCTCGAGCTGTTGCGGGCCTGCCGCGCCAATTTCAGTCCCATTTTCGGGCTGTACGCCGACCGGGAAGGGAGCGCGCTGGCCGCCCTGCTGCAGGCCGCCGGGCAACCCGTGGCTTTCTTTTACGATGAACAGGGACATGCCCACCGCCTGTGGGTGATCACCGATGCGGCGATTATACGCGCGGTCCAGGACCGGCTGGCGGACCGGCGCATCCTGATTGCCGACGGCCACCACCGGTACGAAACCGCCCTGGCTTACGCGGAGGAAAAGGCCGGCCCGGGCCCGCACCAGTACGTGATGATGGTGCTGGTCAACATCTACGACCCGGGGCTGGTCGTGCTGCCCACCCACCGCCTGGTGCGCGATACCGGGAAGCTTGAAGTTCCGGCCCTCATCCGGGCGCTGGAGGAACAATTTGAAGTCGCAGAGGCGCCGCCGGCCAGCGCGTGGAACTTCGAGGCTTTCCTGGCCAGCCTGGCGTCCCGGGGCCGGCACGCTTTCGGCCTTTACGCCGGCCAGGGAAAGCTATATATACTGAAGCTACGGGACGAGGTCCCGGTGCAACGACTGCTGCCGCAGAACAGGTCGCCGGCCTGGCGCGAACTCGACGTGGCCGTCCTGCACCACCTGATATTCCACCGGGTCCTGGGGATCGGCCCCCAGGAATGCGAAAACGGCGATCTGCTCGCCTACACGCGCGACGAGGAGCACGCCTTGCACCTGGTGGACGGCGGCGAGTACCGCCTGGCGTTTTTCCTGAATCCCACCCGGGTCGAAGAGGTGGTGGCCGTGGCCGAGACCGGGGACCGCATGCCGCAGAAATCTACCTACTTTTACCCGAAGCTTATTACGGGCCTGGTTATCAACCCGCTGGCGTAAAAAGAGCGCTAGCAGATACGCGGCAGCGGGGCGCCGGCCAGCATGTCCAGGAACTTCGTGCCGCCGAGGGCGGTCTTCAGGTACACGTTCCCCTTGCCGGCGCGCACTTCGCCGATGATGCAGGCGTCCCGCCCCAGCGGGTGCGCGCGCATCAGGGCCACCGCCCGGTCCGCCTCCTCCGGGGCGATGACGGTCAGGAACTTCCCCTCGTTGGCCAGGTAAAGCGGGTCCAGGCCCAGCATCTCCGCCGCGCCCCGGGTGGCCGCCCCTATCGGGATGGCCTGCTCATCAAGCCATACGTCCACGCCGGCGGCCGTGGCAATCTCCTTGGCGGCCGTGGCCATGCCGCCGCGCGTCAGGTCCCGCATGAGCTTGATCCCGCGCAGCGCGCGCAGGAGCTCGCCGATGATCCCGTTCAGGGCGGCGCAGTCGCTCGCGATCTGGTCCTCGAAACCGAACCCCTCGCGCTGCGCCAGCACCGCCATGCCGTGATCGCCGAGGTTCCCGTTCACCAGCACCAGGTCGCCCGGCGCAATCCGGTGGTAACCCAGGTCCCGGTCCGGCGGCAAATACCCCACGCCCGTGGTGTTGATGAAGATGCGGTCGAGCTGCCCGCGGCCCACCACCTTGGTGTCCCCGGCCACGATTTCTACCCCCGCCTCCCGGCAGGCGCGGGCCATGGAGGCCGCCACCCGCTCCAGGTCGGCAAGGGGGAAGCCCTCCTCGATCAGGAAGGAGGCGGTGAGGTACCGCGGCTCGGCGCCGCTCACGGCCAGGTCGTTGACGGTGCCGCACACCGCAAGCTTTCCTATGTCCCCGCCCGGGAAAAACGGCGGGTTGACGACGAAAGCGTCGGTGGTCACGGCGATGCGACCGCCGTTAAGATGCAAGGCCGCGGCATCGGTCAGCCTGGCCAGGATGTCGTTGCCGAAGTACTTGAGAAAGAGGCCGGTTACCAGTTCGTGCGTCAGCCGGCCCCCGTCGCCGTGCGCCAGCAAAACGAGTTTGTTCTCCAAGTTCTCTCCCTGCCTTTGTCACTCGTGCCGCTCGTACTGGTAGTAGGCCGCGCAGGCCCCCTCCGAAGAAACCATGCAGGGGCCCACCGGGTGCGTGGGCGTACAGGCCGTCCCGAACAGGCGGCAGTCCCTGGGCGTAAGTTTCCCCTTGAGGAGGTCGCCGCAGGCGCACCCCCTGGGGAGCCGGGGAGGCTCAATCGCCACCTCGAACCTGGCGGCGGCGTCAAAGCCGCGGTAGGCCGGGCGGATGTTCAGCCCGCTCTCCGGGATCACCCCGAAGCCGCGCCAGGACGCGTCGCCCACCTCGAACACTTCCGCCATCTGCGCCTGGGCGCGCACGTTCCCTTCTTCGCGCACCACGCGCGTGTATCCGTTTTCCACCCGCGCCTCGCCGTTAAGCATCTGCCCCAGCAGGCGGTAGACGGCGTCGATGATGTCCAGGGTCTCAAAGCCCGAAACCACCGCCGGCAGCCCGTACTCGGACGCGATGAAATCGAAAGACCGCCGCCCGATGATGGTGCTCACGTGGCCGGGCAGGATGAACCCGTCGATCTTAAGCTCGGGGTCGGCAATAATCGTGCGCATGGCCGGCGGCACAAGCTTGTGCGTCGAGAAGACCGAAAAGTTCTTGACGCCCCTGGCCCTGGCCTCGGCGATGACCGCCGCGATGCCGGGGGCCGTGGTTTCAAAGCCGACCCCCAAAAAGACCATCTCCCGCTCCGGGTGTTCCGCAGCGTAGGCCACGGCGTCCCGGGGGGAATAGAAGACGCGGACGTCCGCCCCCGCCGCCCGCCGGCGCTCCAGGGAGGTCCTGCTCCCGGGCACCCGCATCATGTCGCCGAAGGTCCCAATGGTCACTCCCGGCAGGGAAGCAAAGGCCACCATCCGGTCGATGTCCGCGTAGTCGGTCACGCAGACCGGGCAGCCGGGGCCGCTCCGGAGCTCCAGGTACTCGCCCAGGATGCTCCGCAGCCCCGCGCGCGAGATGGCGACCGTGTGCGTGCCGCAGACCTCCATGAAGACCGCCGGCCGGCCGAGTTTTTCCCTTACCGCGCGCGCCCGCTCGATGACCTTGACCAGGAGACCCCTGCCGATGGCCGGGTCCCTAAACTTCTCCAGGAACGGCATCGCGCAGAATTTCCTCCCACAGCTTGATCCGTATTTCCGCCTCTTGCACGTCGATCTTCTCGATGGCGTACCCCGTGTGCACCATGAGGTAGTCGCCCACCTGCACGTCGGGCACGAAGAAGGTGGAAACGCGGTTTGTCACGCCAAAAGTTTCGATTACTGCCGTTTGGTCCTCCGGGTTAACCTCTATGACCCGTCCCGGAATGCCCAAGCACACGTCTCTTACCCCCTGTCTTTTAACGCCCGCACGCGGGCGATGACCGCCTGGCCCAGGCAGAGCCCCCCGTCGTTGGCCGGCACCTGCCGGTGCCAGACCACGCGGAAACCGTCGCGCGCCAGTTCTTCCTTCGCCCGCGCGAAAAGGTACGGGTTCTGCCACGTGCCGCCGCTCAGCGCCACCAGGTCGAGGCCGGTGCGCCCGGCGACGCGCCGCACGGCTTCCCGCACCATGGCCAGCACCGTGTTGTGAAAGCGCGTGGCGATGAACGCCCTGTCCCGCCCCCGCTCGATGTCGGCCAGCACGCCGGCGATGGTCCCCGCCGGCACGATCACGTCCCCTTCGATGCGGAAGGGGTACGGTTCGAGGCCCCGGCCCGCCTCCGGGTCCAGCGCCACCTCGCCGAGCTCAATCGCCGCCTGCCCCTCGTAGGTGCTCCTGGCGCACACCCCCAGGAGCGCGGATACTGCGTCGAAGAAGCGGCCGCACCCGGAACTCAGGGGGGAGTTAAAGCCGGAAGCGATCAGCCGTTCCACGATTTCCAGCTCGCGCCCCCTGTCGCCGAAGAACGCGCGCGCCACCTGCCTGCCCCGCTCACCCAGGTAGGTGACCAGGTAGGATGCCGCCGTCCGCCAGGGGTGGCGCACCGCCTGCTCGCCGCCCGGCAGCGGCACGTACGCCAGGTGTATTTCGCGCGTGAAGTCCAGGTAATCTCCGGTGAGGATCTCGAAGCCCCACAGGTGGCCGTCGAGGCCGTACCCGGTCCCGTCCAGGATGACCCCGATGGCCGGCCCGGCCAGACCGTTGTCGGCCAGGCAGGCTGCCAGGTGCGCGTGGTGGTGCTGCACCCCGTACCGGGCCCCGGCGGGCAGCCTCGCCGCCACGCGCGAGGAGCGGTAGTCCGGGTGCAGGTCGTACGCCACCACCTCCGGCTCCACCCCGAGCAGCCGCTCGAAGTTCACCAGGCTCGTCAAAAGGTTTTCCTCGCCCTCGATGCTGTCCAGTTCGCCGATGTGCTGGCTGGCGAAGGCCTGGTTCTTTCTCAGCACGCAGAAGGTGTTCTTCATCTCCCCGCCGATGCCCAGCACCACCGGCCCCTCCTCCACCGGCACCGTCACCGGCCGCGGCACGTACCCGCGCGAGCGGCGCATCAGGATGACCTCGCCCGCCACCACCATGGCCAGCGAGTCGTCGCACCGGTTGACAATGTCGCGGTTGTGCCACAGGAAGTAGTCGGCTATCCCGCCCAGCTCCTCCAGGGCCGCGGCGTTGTCCTTGGCCAGCGGGAGCTCCGAGTAGTTGCCGCTGGTCATCACCAGGATGTCGAAGGGCCCCGCGAACAGGAGCAGGTGCAGCGGCGTGTAGGGCAACATCACGCCCAGGGTCCTCAACCCCGGCGCCAGCTCTTCCGGCAGCCCGGCGTCCGGGCGCCGCCGCAGCACCACGATCGGCGCCTGTGGCGAGAGCAGGAGCTCCTTCTCCTGCTCGCTCACGAAGGAGTACCGCTCCACCGCCGCCAGATCCCGGCACATGACCGCAAACGGCTTCGCGTTGCGCCCCTTGCGCCGCCGCAGCGCCACCAGCGCTTCCCGGTTCTTCGCGTCGCAGACCAGGTGAAACCCGCCCAGGCTCTTGAGGGCCACGATCTTGCCCTGCGCCAGGAACGCCCAGACGTTCTCCCGCCAGTCGCCCGGCACCGGCCGGCCCGCGCCGTCCACCAGTTCCACGCGGGGGCCGCAGGCGGGGCAGGCCACCGGCTGGGCGTGGAACCGCCGGTCCCGCGGGTCGTGGTACTCGCGGGCACAATCCGGGCACATGGGAAAGGCCGCCATGGAGGTCCTGGGCCGGTCGTACGGCAGGTCCCGCACGATGGTGAACCGCGGCCCGCAGTTGGTGCAGTTGGTAAACGGGTAGTAATAGTGCCGGTCCGCCGGGTCGAAGGTTTCGCGGGCGCAGTCCGCGCACAGCGCCACGTCCGGCGGCACCAGGGCCTCCTTCTCTTCCCCCGCCTCGCTGGCCACGATGACAAAGGAAGTGTAACCGCAGGGCGGCAGTACTTCGTAAGTCAGGGAGCTGATCCGCGCCAGCCGGGGCGGGTGCTGGCGCACCTCCTCGGTGAAGGCGCGCACCGCCCCCTCGGGCCCCTCTACCTCGATCAGCACCCCGCGGCCCTCGTTGAGCACCGTCCCCTTAAGGCCGTACGCCTCGGCCAGGTTGTAAACGAAGGGGCGGAACCCCACCCCCTGCACGATGCCCTTGATAGTTATCCGGTGGCGGACGACGCGTTCTTCTTTTGCGCCGCACTTTTCAGCCATGCGTACCAGGCCTCCAGCCCCTCCCCGGTCTTGGCGGACACCACGAACACCTCTGTCTCCGGGTTAATGGCCAGGATCTCCTGCCTGACCGCCTCCACGTCAAAGTCGCTGTACGGCAAAAGATCCGCCTTGTTGATCAGGACCACCCGGGCCTCCTGGAAAACCAGCGGGTACTTGGCCGGCTTGTCCGCGCCCTCGGCCACGCTCAAAACGGCCACCTTGTAGTCCTCGCCCAGGTCGAACTCCGCCGGGCAAACCAGGTTGCCCACGTTCTCGATAAACAGGATGTCGAGGGCTTCCGTGTCTATCTCTTCCAGCGCCCGCGCGAGCATGCTGGCGTCCAGGTGGCACAAGCCGGTGGTGTTGATCTGCACCACGTCCACCCCGTGCACCGCGATCCGCTCGGCGTCGCGCGTGGTGTAGATATCCCCCTCGATCACGCCGATCCGGAAAGCGCCCTTCAGCGCCGCGATGGTCCGTTCCAGGATGGCGGTCTTCCCCGCACCCGGAGAACTCACCAGGTTCACGGTGAGCACGCGTCCCAGCCGGGTGCGGTTCTCACGCGCCACCTGCTGGTTGGCGCGCAGCAGCTTCTGGGCCATCACAACCTTCATTATTCAACCCCTCTTCTTCGTCGCCTTCGAAGTACTCTATGTACAGCTCCCTGCCCGCCACGATCTCCGCCCGCGTACCGCAGGCCGGGCACCAGCACGTGATCTCGCCCACCACCGTTTCCCGGCCGCAGGCCGGGCACCGAAGCCTGATGTCTACCTCTTCGATCTCCAGGTCCGCCCCCTCGAAAATGGTTTCAGGGGTAAGCACCTTGAACGCGAACTGCAACGCGTCGGGCAGGGCCCCGTTCATCTTGCCCACCACGAGCTTCACCTTGACGATGCGGCAGATGTTGTTGGCCTGCGCCGCCCGCGCAATCTCTTCCATGGCCGCCTGAATGAGACCCAGCTCGTGCATTTTCGACCACCCGTTAAGCAGTTACCCGTACAGTATTCGTGCTCGCGGGCCGCAATCCTCCTGTCAAGTTGCGCCAAGCCAGCGCGCAATTTCCGCCCGCACCCGGCGGACCGCTTCCGGGACGGCGGCCGCCACCGCCGGCGAAAGCCCCATGTGCCAGGCCTCCGTCCCGGCGATGCGGACGCCGATCACCACCACCTCCCGCGGCATCGCCTCCGGGGCCACCCGGCGCCCCCACGCCAGGGCTTCGCGGATGCCGACGTCGTGCACCGTGAGGGCGCATCCCTGGAGGGTCGGCAGTTCCTCTTCCCGCCAGCGCACCACCTCGCCCGGCGGACCGCCGCCGGCCACCGCGTCCACGATCACCGCCTTTTCCGCGCCCACCATGAGATCCACGAGGCCCAGGCCGGGAGCGCCGGCCTCCACCAGCGCCACGCCCGGCGGCGCGCCTTCCGCCTCCAGCCGGCGCAGCACCTCGATGCCCACCCCGTCGTCCCCGGCCAAAAGATTCCCGCAGGCCAGCACCACGATCTTTCCCTGCCGCAAAGCCTTTCCCGTTCCTTTGGTCTTTATTTCAAGGTCAAATACGACGTCCGAAGGCCGGCGCCAACAAATAAGCCCTTCCGGGGCGAACCCGAAAGGGCACGTGTCCATCCCGCTACCTCCTGCTCAGGCTCCTGACCAGGTTCCCTTCGGCGTCGTACACGTTGACCGTCAGCGGCAGCTCGCCCATTATGGCGTGCGTGGCGCAGCTGAAGCACGGGTCGTAGGCGCGGAAGGCCATCTCAACCATGTTCAACAAGCCCTGCGTGATCTCCATGCCGGGCTTGATCACCGCCGTGGCGGCCTTCTTGATCGCCATGCTGATCGGGGCGTTGTTGTTGGTCGTCCCCACGATCAGGTTGGCCTGCACCACGATGCCGTTCTCGTCCGTAACGTAATGGTGCGTGAGCGTGCCGCGCGGCGCCTCGACAATCCCCACCCCTTCCTTCGGCGTGTAGGTGGGAATGTTGCGGATGTCCGGGTTGGTGATCTCCGGGTCCGTGGCAAGCTCGTACAACTCCTCCGCAGCCTGCATCAGCTCGATAACCCGCGCCCAGTGGGTGGCCAGGATGTTGTGCACCGGCTTGCCGCCGAGGGTGTCGTAGAACTTCTCGTACGCCTCCTGGGCCAGCGGGGTCTTCATCCCATCGGCGGCGTTCAGGCGCCCCAGCGGCGCCGCCGTGTAGATGGAGGTGCCGGGACCCTCGACGAACCCCTGCCAGCCGAGCTTCTTCAGGAAGGGGTACTTCAGGTAGGAGTAAGGTTCGACGTGCTCCGCCACGTAGTCCAGGTACTCGCGCGGCGCGTACTTGTAAAGCTCCTTGCCCTCGGTGTCCACCACGCGCACCCTGCCGTCGTAGAAATCCACCCGGTTATTCTCGTCCACGAGCCCCATGTAGTTGGTGACCAGCTTGTAACCGTCGCTCAAAATGAGATCCACGTACGCCGGGTTCTTCAAGACCACGTCCTCGAACAACTTCAGGGTGAACTTGGCGAACTCGAGCTCGAACTTCGCCATTTCTTCGATTTCCTTGCGCTCTTCCTCGGTGAGCCCCTTGCTTACGCCGCCCGGCACGTTCCACGCCGGGTGCGTGGCCTTGCCGCCGAGCATGGCCTGAATCTGCTGGGCGTAGGCGCGGGCCTTGATCACCTGGCCGCCGATTTCCAGGCCCACCTTGCCGATGACCCCCAGCACGTTCCGCACCGCCGGGTCGGCGTCCGGCCCCATGACGAAGTCGGGCGCCGCCAGGGCGTAGAAGTGCGCGATGTGGCTGTGAATGTAGTGGGCGCCGCTGTAGAACAGCCGGCGCAGCTTCTTCGCCGTGGGCGTGGGTTCCACGCCCCAGACCGCATCCATGGCCTTACCCGAGGCCATATGGTGCGCGGCCGGTCAGACGCCGCAGATGCGGCTGACAATCTGCGGCACCTCTTCCGCCGGGCGGCCCTCCACGAACTTCTCAAACCCGCGCAGCTCCGGAATCTGGAAGTACACGTTCCGGACCGCGCCCATCTCATCCAGGAAGATGTTAATCTTTCCGTGGCCTTCCAGGCGGGTGATGGGGTCAATGGTAATACGCCTCATACGTTCCTGGCCCTCCTTAACAGCGACCCGGGCAGGCCGAAGCGGTAGAACGTGCCGGCCGGGTCCACAATCTGGCCGATGATCTGCTCGGCTTCTTCCGACGTGTTGGCATCCACGATCGAGGCCAGCGCGCTGATATACTTGGCGCCCTGGTCCACCACGCCGTCCAGCGGTCCGTAGCACCCGCGGCACGGCATGTTGGCGCCCGTGCACTGCGCGCTGCACCCGCCCCGGGTCACGGGGCCCATGCAGACGATGCCCTGTTCCAGCAGGCACTTCTGCGGGTCGGGGATAATCTCGTGGGGCCGGTAAAACTTCTTGACCTTCTTTTCGGTCTTAACCCGCTGGCACTCGTCGCACAGGGCCTTGTCCGAAGCACCGACGACCGCGCCCTTCGGCGGCAGGTTGCCGGAGGCCAGCACCTGCAGCACGGCCCAGATCTGGTGCGGCGCGGGCGGGCAGCCGGGCATGAAGTAGTCCACGTCCACCACGTCGGCCAGCGTTTTTACCTCTTCGTAGAAGTACGGGAGTTCCAGTTCGCCCTCCGGCACCTCCACCCTGGTCTGCGGCAGCACCTGTTCCTTGTTCTGGGTGGAAGGACTCTCCAGGTATACGCGGGCAAGAATTCCATCGCGGTTCTTGAAGTTGGCCAGACCGGGAACGCCGCCCATGGTGGCGCAGGAACCGAAAGCCACCAGGATCTTCGACTTCCGGCGCAAGAGCCTGGCGTAATGCTCGTTTTCACTGTTGCGGATGGCGCCGTGGAAAAGGGTCACGTCGATGTAACCGTCGGGATAACCCTCCACGTCCTTTTCCTTGAAGTCGGTAGCCACCGGCCAGAAGACGATGTCGGCAATGTTGGCCACGTCGATGATCTTTTCGTGGATGTCGAGGATGGCTACGTCGCAACCGCCGCACGCCGCGGCCCAGTACGAAGCGATCTTCAGCTTGCTCATCCTAACCCTCCTCACCGGCAGCGAGCTTGCGTCCTGGCTTGAAAGGGCCGAGCTGCCGTAGCTTTTCGGTGAACTCCTGGATGACACGCGCGAAAACGTTGCCCTCCGCCGCGGAGATCCACTCGAGGCGGACCCGCTCGTCTTCCACGCCCAGCTGCGCAAGCACCTTTTTCATCAGCTGGAAGCGCCGCATGGTTTTGTAGTTGCCGTCGGCATAGTGGCAGTCGCCGGGGTGGCAACCGGCCACGAGCACGCCGTCGGCCCCTTCGGCGAGGGCCTTAAAGACAAACTGGGGATCAACACGACTGGAGCACATCACGCGGATGATCCTGACGCTGGGAGGGTACTGGAGCCTCGTCACGCCGGCCAGATCGGCGCCGGCGTAGCTGCACCAGTTGCACAAGAAGCCGATGATCCTCGGTTCAAAATCCGCGGTAGCCACGCCTCACCCCTTCTTTCTGTATTGAAATTCGGAGTGCGAAGCCCGGAGCTTGCGTTGCGGCGGCAAATCCCTGGGTACTAGTCGGTCAACTGTTTGAATTCTTTTATAATTCTAACAGAAGGGACTGCCATTAACAAGAGGCAAAAACAAAAAATTGCGGGCTTATGTTTATAACCCACCACAATTTTCCGCCTAACGAACATATGCTTGCTACACCGGCAGACGGCGGCACTACTTTCGCCAGAACGACCGGGCCACGCCCACCAGCCAGTTCCAGTGGAGCGCAATGTGCACGGCCACCAGCCCGACAAAAAGCACGGCGAGGAACTTGTGGATGTCGTCCCAGGCGGCGCGCGTGAAGATGAACGCAGGTTCCGGGGAGGCCCAGCGTCCGCCCCGGAAGCCGTACCCGCCACCGCCCGGCAGGACCAGCCACCGGACAAAACCGGACACGCCCAGTCCCGCGCCCGTCAAAAAGAGCGCGCACGCCAGCCAGAAGTTAAGCCCCGCTTTTCGCAACCTGTATCATCCTTTCGCGGCCGGACGTTTTCTTCGACAGGATTTTCCCCCACTGGCAGCGAATAATGAGCGGTGTGTTGTTCCTGAGGAGGGAATACCTTGCTGGACGTCGTCATCGTGGGCGGGGGGCCGGTAGGCTGCTACGCGGCTGCCGGCCTGGCCCGCCGTGGATACCGGGTACTGGTGATCGAAGAACACCCGCACATCGGCCTGCCCGCCAGGTGCACCGGGCTCATCGGCGAGGAAGCCTTTCACCGGTTTGACCTGCCCACCGAACCCACGCAGCGCGTGGTTAACATCGTCAACGTGTACGGCCCCTGCGGCACCGCCGTCCGTTACACGACCGCGAGACCCCTGGCGCGCGTGGTCCACCGGCCGCAATTCGACGCCGCTCTCGCCGCCCGGGCGCAGGCGGCCGGGGCCGGCCTTCAACTGGGAGCCCGCGTGACGGCGGTGCAGGTGGCGCCCACCGGCTGCACCGTCTCGCTCGCGCCGGGGGGTTCCGTCCGCGCCAGGGCAGTTGTGCTTGCGACGGGCGCCCGCTCGCCCCTGCCGGGCCAACTCGGGCTCGGGCAGCTGCCGCGGTTTATCTTCGGCGCGCAGGTCGAGGTAGCGGTGCGGGAAGTGGAAGAGGTAGAGGTATACCTGGGCAGAACCCTGTCTCCCGGCTCGTTCGCCTGGGTGGTTCCCAGCGCCCCCGGGCACGCCCGCATCGGGCTTATGGCTTACGACCACCCCGCCGCGCGCCTCGCCAACCTCCTGCAGGATGACCGCATCCGGCCGCGCCTCGCAGCGCCACCGCCACCGCCGACCGTCGCCCCCCTTCCCCTGGGCACCCTCCCGGCTACCGCCACCGACCGCGTCCTCGTCGTGGGTGAGGCCGCCGGGCAGGTTAAGACCACCACCGGTGGCGGCGTGTACTTCGGCCTCCTTGCGGCGGCGATCGCCGTCGACGTTCTGGCCGGCGCCCTGGCGGACGACGACCTGGGCCGGGACCGCCTGGCCGCCTACGACCGCCGCTGGCGCACCGTCCTGGGCCGCGAGATCAGGATGGGCCTGCGCCTGCGCCGCTGGGCGCGCCGGCTGGACGACGCGGCCATCGCCTTTTTCCTGGACCTCGCCGCCCGCAACGGCATCTTGGAGACGGTCAGGCGCCTGGGCACCTTCGACTGGCACGCGCCGGTCATTAGGAAGCTTTTCGGCGCACGTGCCCACTCCGCTCCTGCCACTTCCCGGCGAAGGTGATGGCAAAGGACTGCAGGATCACCCGCAGGTCGCCCTTGAAGCTCGCCTCCCGGATGTACGCCAGGTCGTACACCAGCTTCTCCTCGGGCGGGCTCTCGTAGTGGCCCAATATCTGGGCAAGACCCGTGAGGCCCGGGCGCACGCGGTGGCGCAGGGCGTACTGCGGGCACCGGGCCGTGATCGCCGCCACCAGCTCCGGCCTTTCCGGGCGCGGTCCCACGAAGCTCATGTGCCCCAGGAAGATATTCACCAGTTGCGGCAACTCGTCCAAGGCGGTAGCGCGCAAAAGCTTGCCGACCCGGGTCACCCGCGGGTCGTCGGCGCTCGCCAGCACCGGCCCGCTTCTTGTCTCCGCATCCCGCACCATGGAGCGGAACTTGTACAGGCGAAAGATCCGCCCCCCGCGCCCGACCCGCGCCTGCGTGTAAAACACCGGCCGGCCGCCCTCCAGCAGAATCGCCAGCGGTATGAGGACCCACAGAGGCGCGGCCAGCAGCAGCCCCACCCCCGCCAGCGCAAAGTCAAAGCCCCGCTTCAGCAGGGAAAGCGCGTAGGGCGAAACGGGAACCCTCTCGGCGCCAGATGCTTCGTGCAGGATCACGCCCGGCAAAACTCACCCCGCTCGGAAAACTTTTTTCACCGTCACAGTTATTCCTGCCGCAGGTACACCGTCCGGATCGGGAAGGGAATTTCGATCCCCTCCTGCGCGAAGCGCCGGTGCAGGCGCTTGATGAACGCATGCTTGAGGAGGTACTGCTCCCCGAACTCCTTCGCCCGGAGGATAACGGTAAAGTCGATGCTCGAGTCGCCAAAGGCCCTGTACCGGACGAACGGTTCGAAGCCGGGGATTTCGCCAACGACTTCCCGCATGACCTCCCGTGCGACTTCGACCGTGACCCGCTCCACCTTTTCCAGGTCGCTGGCGTAGCTCACCCCGACGTCGACCAGGACCGAAAGCTCCTTCTCCGGGAGGTTGTAGTTGGTTACGATGGCCGAGGCCAGCTTGCCGTTGGGGACGATCACCACGTTGTTCGCCAGCGTCTTGATCACCGTGTACCGCCAGTTAAGGTCCGTAACGTACCCTTCCTCGCCCGTGTCCAGCCTGATGTAATCCCCCACCCGCACCTGCTTCGAAATAATGATGTGTATCCCGGCGAAGAAGTTGGCCAGCGTGTCCTGCAGGGCCAGGGCCACCGCCAGGCCGCCGACGCCAAGGGCCGTGAGCACCGGCGTAATGGATATGCCGAGCAGTTCGAGAATAATCAGCGCGCCGATGATCAGGACCACGAGCCGGGTCACGTTGACAAAAAGGGAGGTCGTGGGCAGGATGCCCGTCGCCCTCTCCGCGTAAAGCCTGACGAAACCGGAGGCCATACGCATGGCCACGATGGTTACCGAGAAGATGGCTACCACCAGGATAACCTTGGTGACCGCGCCACGGATGCCGGGAGAAAGGGGAACGGAAAGGAGAGCAGCGTAAAACCCTACCAGGACGGTCCAGAGCAGCACCATCCATCGCAGGGATGCGCTCACGATCTCGTCGCCCTGCCACTTCGTCCGCCGGGCGACCCTGGTAACGCCGCCGATAACCGCCTTTTCCAGGATGATGCCGACCAGAAGACCGGCCAGGAGGCAGCCGGCGGCCAAAATGATTTTAAAAGTCAACGGTGACAAAACGATCTGCCCCTACCAACACCGCCGTGGTGTCGTAGCATATGCTTAATTTTACCACAAAAACCGGTAATCCCTCCACCGAAAGAAGGCCAGGGCTGCCGCCTTGACCGCGTATTCCACGTGTGGTAGATTAGCCTTGAATGACCTGTTTAAGAACTAAGCGGAGCTGATTGCGGTGGTTCGACTCTCGCGCCCTCTGCAAAAGATCGATATTGAACCGTACCTGCCCGCGCTGAAGCGTTTTTTTGCCCGCAGGCAGGACATCCTGGCCGTCTACTTGTACGGATCCTATGGCGCACCTGCACAGACCCCCCTCAGCGATGTGGATCTGGGAGTTTTACTGGCACCGCAGGCCGACAATAAGCTGGATACCTACCTGGAAATCCAGGCCGCTGTTTGCGACATCACCGGCCAGGACGACGTGAACATCCTTATCCTGAACCGGCTACCGGTCATCATGCAGTTCCACATCGTATCTTCAGGCAACCTCATCTACGAACGTAACGAGGAAGCCACAAGCGATTTCCTGGAACGTGTTTTCAAACTCTACGGCGACTTTATTACCGACTACCGCGCCTTCTGCGCGGAGTACGATACCGCCCTGCGGGAGGCCTACCTTGACGGTAAACAAAGATAAACTCCGGGACAAGATCTCGTTCATTGAACGCAACCTGCGCCGCCTTACCAGACTCGCCTCGCTGCCGCGCGAGCAATTCGTAGCCGAGGATATTCCATTTCTCGCTGCCGTCCGCCTGTTGCAGACGGCCATCGAAGCCATGATTGATATAGCCAGCCATATCGCCGCGCGTGAAAGGCTCGGTTCGCCAAAGACCTACGCGGAAGCCTTCGAGCTCCTGGCCGAAGCTCAAATCATCCCGCCCAATTTCCTACCCATCGCCAAGAAGATGGTAAGTTTTCGCAACCGGGCCGTACACCTCTACGATAACATTGACCCTGACGCCGTCTACGCAATCATCCGGCAAAACCTCCAGGATTTCGAAGAATTCATAGGGTATATCGTGCAGAGGTATTTCTGATTTCTAATATCCCTAAAGGTCTAGGTGTTGCGGGGGAATTTGATAGCAATCCGACGACATACCGGGCAAAGGCCAGGGAGCAGGTGAAGGCCGGCGAGACGGCGTTCAGGATGTGGACGGCGTTCTTCCCCGCGCGGATAACGAAGTCCATCACCAGCTCGTTCCTGGTGCGGTCATAAAGCTGGGCCCGGATGCCCACCAGGGGGTACCGGTCCACATGCGCGTACCGGAGGCCCGGCAGCATCTGCCTGGCCTCCCGGTACATCAGGTAGGGGATGTACTTCCCGATCTCCCGGGCCGCCAGGAGGACGTAGTTCCGGTCGGAAACCAGCTTTTTCAGGTTGCACCACAGAACCTCGCCCAGTTCGGCCAGCCCCGTTCCGTTCCAGCCCGCGTAACTCTCCCGGCCCAGGGCCGGCACGGCCGTGGGCCCCACTTTAACCGTTCCGTGCGGGGTCCGGGTGAAGTGCACGCCCAGGAATGGGAACCGTATGTCCGGCACGGGATAAATGTTCGCCCGGACCATATGCGCAGCTTCATCCCGCAGCCGCAGGTAAACCCCCTTGTAGGGAACCATGGTGTACTCCAGGCCCACCCCCTGCATATGGGCGATCCTGTCCGCGTGCGCCCCTGCCGCGTTCACCAGGAACCCGAAGCCGATCCGGCCGGCGCTGGTTACGGCTTCGCCGTCCTCCAAACCCAGAAGCCGCACGCCGAACTTGGTTTCGACGCCCAGCGCCCGCGCGTCTGCAAGAAGGCTCTCCAGCACCTCTTTAGGATCCACCACCGCCGTGTCGGGGGAGTACAGGGCCCTGCCCACCGTGCGCGCGTGGGGTTCGATCTCCGCCAGCTCCGTCTCGTCCACCAGCCGGACCTGCGCCCCGTTCGCCCGCCCCCTCTGTTCCAGCTCCAGCAGCAGGGGCAGTTCCCGCTCGTTCCGGGCAACGATGACCTTGCCGTGCACGGCCGGAATGCCCTTCTCCCGGCAATACTCCCGCAACAGCCGGTTCCCCTCCACGCAGAGCCTGGCCTTAAGCGTGCCGGGATTGTAATAGATGCCGGCGTGGAGCACCCCGCTGTTTCGCCCGCTGGCGTGTGCCCCCGCGTTCTCCTCCTTATCGATTACGCACACCCGGCCGCCAAAGGCCCGCTTGATCTCCAGGGCCAGCGTCAGGCCCACGACGCCGCACCCGACCACCAGGAAGTCGCAGACGTCCGCCATCGGAAATCACTCCGCAAAAATCCTGCCGCTCTGCGCCGCCCACGTCACTCCGCGTCCGACGGGAGCACTTTTTCCATGGCCCCGAGGAAAGCCCTGACCTCCGCTTCGAAACGGGCAGCAACGTCAGGGAGGCTAACAAGCAACTCTACAAGCCGGTCGGACTGGAGGTTGAAACCGTACCAATTTTTCTTCTATCCGCGCGGCGATGACGGCGCGGCGTGCCTCAAGGACGCTCATCCGCCGCCCACTCCGCAAGCTTACCGGCGGCGCCCACCGCAAGCCAGACGAGCGCCTCCGGCGCGCCGAACCAGCAGGCGCCGTGATCGACCACGTAGATTACGGCTTCTTCCTCGCCCCCCGGGGAATAGAAGCCCGGGATTTCGTCCGGCAACTGCCGTACGCCCAAAAGGTAGGCCGGAACGAACGGGTTCGCCTCCAGGGCCAGCCCGAGCGTTCGCATGGCCTTTTTCTTTTCGCCGCGCAGAAAGTGGAAGAGCGCCCGCGCGTACAGCCAGAACGTCGTATCCTCCCTGTACTTCCGGAAAAGCCGCTCCAATTCTTCCAGCCGCCTCGTCTCAAGGAGATAGGCAGCGAGGTCGTAGCGCACCCCCTGGTTGTCGTTGGGATTCAGGCGCAGCATCTCCTGGCAGTGCCGGATTGCCTCCGTTTTCTCGCCCAGGTCCCACAGGCACTGGTAAAGCCCCTGTCGCGCCCGCATGTAGCCGCGCGTGGCCAGGATGCCCCAGAACTCGCCTTTGTTTTTCTTGAAAAACTCCGGCCCCAGGGCGCGCTCCCCGGCTTCGACCCCTGCCGCGTAAAAATCTTTGGCCTCCGCCGTGGTTTTCGCCTCGTCCTCCGCCAGAATTACGTAGGCATCGGCGCAGTCGGGAAATATCTCCAGGGCCCGCCGGGCGAGACGGATCCGCTCCTCGCGCTCCTCCGCCTCCCAGGCGTCGTAGACCAGCTCCTGGGCTTTCTCCGCCGGCGTCCCCTTCCCCGGCGGGAGTTCTTCCCCCCGGTTGAGCTTCGCGGTTATTTCCTTAAGGTACGCGTTCAGCTCCCCGTCATCTCTAAATTCCCGGTCTTCGATTAACCGATGGATCTGGAACAGTATCCCTTCCGCCACCGGCTTGCGAGGAAACTTGGAACCTCCCACCGTGTCCGCCTCCCATCATCTCGGGCATCCGATTCTCAGATATCGTAACTCTAATATTCGAGACCTTTCGCCAGCCCGGAGCGATCTCCTGCCGTCTTCTCTGGTCAGAAAGGCACCACCCCGGACCCCACAGTGGCACCCGCCCACGACCGGCTCTAGACACCATCCATCCCTTTTCTTTTGGCTGAAAACCGTATATTATAGAAACAAACTAAGCGGGTAACGGCTACTTTAACTGAGAGGTTCACAATTCTAACGGAAATGTGGAAGTGGGTGTCAAACCATGACCACGATTCGTCTCAAGAAGCGCCAGGCTGTTGGACAGTATTTTGCAAAGTTCTCCGCGGAAGAGCGCCTGAAGATGCTAAAAGAAATGAGAGAGATGACCAGAAAGCTTCGCGAAGGAGTCAAGGCCCGTGCCCGATGACCCCTTAATCTTGTGTGCCGATCTACTAGAGTCTATGAACATCCCGTATTGCCTCGTTGGCGGGTATGCGGTATCCGCTTATGGAGTCCCCCGAGAAACGGGGGACATTGATGTTCTGGTACTTATCGAACAAGACCCGGAGAGCGTCTTGCAGCAACTCAGAGAAAGAGGACTAGAGGTTTCCCTAATCAGGTCAACCGACCTGTTGGACCCGGTTGGCGACATCATTACTATCAACCTCAGTTTTCCGGTCCAGCTAATCTTCGCCAAGTATAAATACCAGCGAGAGGCCGTACAACACGCCATAACCATTAACTATGAAGGTCGCCCACTCCGTATCGCGGCCCCAGAGGACCTTATTCTGATGAAGCTTAAAGCAGCCGGCCCTCTCGACCTGAGCGATGCCGAGTACATCCTTCAATCGAGCCCGGTGAAGATAGACTTAGAGCTACTTGTGAACAAAGCAAAACAGCTGAAGGTTAACAGGCGGTTGGCCAAGATTCTTAAGCGCCTCGGCAAGCTTACTTAAGTAAATAACTTTTTCACTTCACGCGCCGCCCGCGGCGAGACGCCTCCAGCACTTTCCGGTACACCGCCTGCGTCCGCGCCAGCATCCGCTCGAGAGTGAACTGCTGCCGCCTACGTCTTAGGCCACCACCGGCAGGCCCGCCCGCATCGCTTCCAAGCATAGTCAGCGGCAGACCTTCCCAGTCGGAAGCCGGCACGAAGACGTGGCCCTGCGAGAGAAGCTCCGGCACATCGCGGCACACCCTGCAACAGCGGGAAAACAAGTGTTTTCCAAGAGTGTGGGAGGAATCTTCCGGTTCTTCGTCGAAAAACCAATGGACGTGCTAAACATTGGAAGGAGCGGTCGGATGGCTGAGCTCAAGGGCTTGATCCTCTCCGGCGGCAAGGGCACACGGCTGCGCCCGCTGACCTACACCACCGCGAAGCAACTCATCCCGGTAGCCAACAAGCCGATTATCTTCTACGTCCTCGAGCAGGTGGTGCAGGGCGGCATCCGGGACATTGGCATCATCATCTCGCCGGAGACCGGCCAGGCCGTGCAGGAGACCGTCGGGGACGGCAGCCGCTGGGGTGCGCGGATCACCTACATCCTGCAGGACCACCCCGGCGGCCTGGCCCACGCGGTCAAGACCGCCAGGCCCTGGCTGGAAGACAGCCCTTTCCTCATGTTCCTCGGCGACAACCTGATCGAGGGCGGCGTGGCCCACTTGGCAGAGGAGTTTGCCCGCGCCGGCAGCGAGGCCCTCATTCTCCTGAAGGAGGTGCCCGACCCCCGCGCGTTCGGCGTGGCCGTCCTGGACGGCGCCAACCGCGTCACGCGCCTCGTCGAGAAACCCAAGGAGCCGCCCTCAAACCTGGCCCTCGTCGGCGTTTACTTCTTCCGGCCGGCGATCCACACGGCCATCGACCGCATCACGCCCTCCTGGCGCGGCGAACTCGAGATCACCGACGCCATCCAGCGCCTGATGGACCTGGGGCATAGGGTGGAAGCGAGGGTCCTCTCCGGCTGGTGGCTCGACACCGGCAAGAAGGACGATATCCTGGAGGCCAACCGGGTGGTGCTGGACAGCCTGGTAGAGCGCCGCATCGCCGGCGAGGTCGACGCCGCGAGCAAGGTGGTGGGCCGGGTGGAAGTTGGCGAGGGCGCCCGGATCATCAGGAGCACGGTCCGGGGGCCGGCCGTAATCGGCAGAAACGCGGTCGTTGAGGATTGCTTCATCGGCCCCTTCACCGCCGTGGGCGACAACACGCACCTGTGCGACGTGGCCGTAGAGCACTCCGTCATCCTCGAGGGGTGCGAGATCAGGGGCGTGGAGCGCATCGAGGACAGCCTCATCGGCCGCAACGTCCGGGTAGTACGCGCCCCCGAATCCCGCCGCCGGCTGCAGCTCTTCCTCGGGGACGACTCGGCCATCGTGGTATAACGGGAGGGGAAGAAAAAGTGGAACTCATCCACGGCGTCCAGGTGAGACAGCTCCGCCTCATCCCCGACGACCGGGGCTTTCTTATGGAGATGCTGCGTAGCGACTGGCCCGAGTTCCAGAAGTTCGGCCAGGCCTATGTCACCTGCTGCTATCCGGGAGTGGTCAAGGCCTGGCACTACCACCAGAAGCAGTGGGACCACTTCGTGTGCGTCTACGGCATGGCCAAGGTGGTCCTTTACGACCCGCGCGAGGACTCGCCCACCAGGGGGAAGGTGAACGAGTTTCACATCGGCTACCTCAACCCGCTGCTGGTCAAGATCCCTCCTCTGGTCTACCACGGCTTTACCGCGGAGGGGAAGGATATGGCCTTAATTGTAAACTTTCCCACAGAGCTGTACAACTACGCCGCACCGGACGAGCACCGGCGTCCCTTCGACGACCCGGAAATTCCCTACGACTGGCGGGTGAAGAGCCGTTGAGGATCCTCATTACCGGCGCACGGGGGATGCTCGGCCGGGACATGCAGGAAGAAGCGCGTGCCAGGGGCCACGAGGTCGTGGCCGCCGGCAGGGAAGAGCTCGACATCACCGACCTTGAGGCGGTGCGGCGCGCCGTGGCCGACGTGCGCCCCGCCTGCGTCATCAACTGCGCGGCCTACACCGACGTCGACGGCGCCGAGGCCGAGACCGCAAAAGCCTTCGCGGTGAACGCCCTGGGCGTGAGGAACCTGGCGAGCGTCTGCCGGGAGTTGGACGTGGTACTGGTGCACTTCAGCACGGACTACGTCTTCGACGGTAAAAAGCAAGCCCCCTATTTCATTTTCGACCCGCCTTCGCCCCTCAACGCCTACGGCAGGAGCAAGCTGTACGGGGAAGAGTACCTGAAGCGCATCGCCCCGCGGTACTACCTCATCCGCACCAGCTGGCTCTTCGGGATCGGAGGCAAGAACTTCGTGGAGACCGTTCTTAGGCTTGCCCGGGAGAAGGGGGAACTCAGGGTCGTCGACGACCAGCGCGGGTGCCCGACCTACACGCGGGACCTGAGCCGGGCCGTCCTCGACCTCATCGCCACGCACGCGTACGGCGTCTACCACATCACCAACGCCGGGGACACCACCTGGTACGGCTTCGCCCGGGAGATCCTGTGGGCGGCGGGCCTCCGGGCCTCCCTGCGCCCGATCGGGAGCGAGGAACTGGGGCGCCCGGCGCCGCGCCCGGCAAATTCCGTGCTGGATCCCTTCCCGCTACAAGAAACCCTGGGGTACCTTTTACCCCCCTGGCCGGACGCCTTGCGGCGCTACCTGGCCGAGAGAGAGAAAGGAGCGCGTGCACAGTGAAGCTGCTGGTCACCGGCGGCGCGGGTTTCATCGGGTCAAACTTCATCCGCTTCGCGCTGGCCAACTACCCGGAGTGGGAGATCGTCAACCTCGACAAGCTCACCTACGCGGGGAACCTCGCCAACCTCAAGGACGTTGCGCACCACCCGCGCTACGCCTTCGTGCGCGGCGACATCGTCGACCGTGAGCTCGTCGCGCGGTTGTTCCAAGAGCACCGCTTCGACGCGGTGGTTAACTTCGCTGCCGAGTCCCACGTGGACCGCAGCATCCTTGACGCTACACCTTTCATCGAAACCAACGTCAAGGGGGTCCAGGTTCTTCTCGAAGCCGCCAGGGCGTTTGGCGTGAGCAGGTTCGTCCAGGTTTCCACCGACGAGGTCTACGGGTCGCTCGGCCCGGACGACCCTCCTTTCACGGAAGAAAGCCCCCTCCGCCCCAACAGTCCCTACGCGGCCAGCAAGGCGGCGGCCGACCTTCTCTGCCGCGCCTACCACAAGACGCACGGCATCCCGGTGATCATCACCAGGAGCTCCAACAACTACGGCCCTTACCAGTTCCCGGAGAAGCTCATCCCCCTGATGATCACCAACGCCCTGGAGGACAAACCCCTGCCCGTGTACGGGGACGGGCGGAATGTCCGCGACTGGCTTTACGTCGAGGACAACTGCCGGGCCATCGCCCTGGTGGTGGCGAAAGGAATCCCCGGCGAAGTGTACAACATCGGCGCGGGGGAGGAGAGGGAAAACATCGAGGTGGTGCGGGAAATCCTGCGGCTCCTCGGGAAGCCGGAAAGCCTTATCACCTTCGTGCAGGACCGCCCCGGCCATGACCGGCGCTACGCCCTCGACACCGCCAGGACCAGGCGGCAGATCGGGTGGGAACCGTCCGTCTCTTTCACCGAAGGGCTCGAGCGCACCGTGCGCTGGTACCTGGCCAATCGCCCCTGGTGGGAAGAGGTCAAGACCGGGGCCTACAGGCGCTACGCCGAGGAGTGGTACGGCAGGCTGGGGCTACCCGTTAACTGACGCGGTTCTTATTTCGCGCGCCGTCCGCGGCGGGACGCCTCCAGCACTTCCCGGTACACCGCCTGCGTCCGCGCGAGCATCCGCTCGAGCGTGAACTGCTGTCGCCACCGCGCGTAACCCGCCGCGCCCATCCGCGCCCGCAGTTCCGGGCTCGCCAGCAACAACCTTAGCCTCTCCCGCAAAAAGACCTCGTCCCCGCGCGGGACGACAAACCCCGTCTCCCCATCCGCCACCGCCTCCCGCACGCCGCCCACGTCCGAGGCCACCACCGGCAGGCCCGCCCGCATCGCTTCCAGTATAGTTAGCGGCAGACCCTCCCAGTTAGAAGCCAGCACGAAGACGTGGCACTGCGCAAGCAACTCCGGCACGTCGTGACGCACCCCGAAAAAGCGCACGCGGCCGCCGAGGCCGAGGCTTTCCGCTTCGCGCCGCGCCTTCTCCTCAAGTTCCCCGCCGCCCACGAGCCATAGCTCCCACTCCAGCTCGCCCAGCCCCGCCAGCGCACGGAGCACCAGGGCGTGGTCCTTTTGCGCAGCAAAGCGCGCCACCATCACCAGCCGCGCCGGACGGCCGTATTCCGGCCGCGCCCGCAACGATTCGTCTACCGGCGGCACGCCGTTGCGCACCGTTACCAGCTGTTCCGGCCTGCCCACGCCGCACGCGAGCGCCAGCTGCCGGTCGTACTCCGAAACGCAGATTATCCGCGCCGCCCACCGGGCCGCAAGCCTCTCCGCCTGCAGCATAACCCACCGCCGCAACTGCGGGATCCCCTCGGAGAAGGCCCACCCGTGGGCGGTGAAAACGGCCGGCACGCCCGCCAGCCGCGCCGCCAGCCGTCCCAGAAACCCCGCTTTCGTGGAGTGGCAGGACACCAGGTCGGGCCGAACCTCTTTCACAAGGCCGACCAGACGGCGGAGCCCCCACAGGTCGCCGACATCGGGCCGGTTGCGGCCCAGTTGGGGGATCACATACACGGGCAGGCCCAGCTTGCGCGCCTGCTCAATCAGCGCCCCGTCCGTGCCCGCGCCCAGGGCGACGCTGAAGGCATCGCGCATGCCTTCGCAGCACCACAGGACGTGGGTCTGCGCGCCGCCGGTGTCACCGGAGGTAATGAGGTGGAGAATGCGGGGACGGTAGCTTTGTTGCGTTTCCATACCGCAGCAGCCTCTCCCGGGCCGGCAACGCCCGGGCTAGAACTCCCAGGTGAAGTCGCCGACTCCCGCCGCCGGCACGGCCTCGCGCATAACCCGGCAGATTGAATTTCCTCCGGCCTTATAGCCGGCGCTTCTTCCGCCGGTACTACTTTTGTCGTTCCGTTCCACCGTAAGGAACAAGCGCGCTCCCTTTTTAGGCCAAGTTTCCGCCTAATGCCGGCGGGTGGGATAAGTGTCCACGAGGGGAGAGCGGTGGAGGTAAACAGCCTCATCCCTTTGCTTAGCGCTTCCTGCGCCAGCGGATTGCCGAGCTCATCAACCGTATATGGAAAAACCTCCACCGGAAAGTCGAGGTCGAACTTCGCGAGCCATGCGCCGACCCTCTCGGGAAAGGGCCTATCGTCTTTCCAAAGTACGATGAGAATATCGGCGTCGCTTCCCGGTACTCCTCTCTTTTGCGCGAGGGAACCGAAGAGCACGATCTCTTTTACGACGGGGTTTTCTTTCCCGACCCTTTCCGCAATCTTGCGGATTTCCTCAATCAGTTTTTCCTGTTGAAGCCAAAAGACCCGTACAGAATTCAACGATTCTTCGACCACAAAAGATGGCATATTCCGCGTCCTTCTTCGTAAAGTATTCGAACGGGCTCCCCGATTCGAAGCCGTTCGGGTAGCGTGCAGGAATGTAAAACCTGTCCAAGGTTCGTGCATAGTCGAAAAGCTCTTCGCTTATAGTAACTTTTCCTGCAAGCAGCTTGAGAAGTTCGAGAAGAGAATGCCCCCAGGCCGTAGCGCCCATCTTCTGAAACACGGCCTTGACGGCTTTCTCTGCTGCCTGCTGGGAGGCAAAGCACGCCCACTCATAAAAACCGCTCGTCAGCATGGCTTCGGCGGAAGCCAGGTCTCTCTTGGCCTGGTTTATCCAGTCCCTGCTCCGCTCCGGCAATCTGCAACCACCGCACTTCTTGTAACTTGCTGACCCGTTGCCACCATAATACCACGGCAGGCCGGTTCCCGCAAGAAATTTCCAGGTTCTCGTTTAAGCTGGGCTGGATCGCGTCCACTTGACCAGCGCCCCATCCGTGCCTGCGCACAGGGCGACACTGAAGGCATCGCGCATGTTTTCGCAGCACCGGAGGACGTAGTTCTGCGCGCCACCGAGGCTAGAACTCCCAGGCGAAGTCGCCGACTCCCACCGCCAGCACGGCTTCGCGCATAACCCGGCAGATGCGGTCGAGCCCTTCGGGTGTTCTCGCCTCGCACCGGGCGACGAGCACCGGCTGGGTGTTGGAGGCCCGCACCAGGCCCCACCCGTCGGGAAAGAGGACCCTCACCCCGTCAACGTCAATCACCGGGTGGGTCTTCCGGAAATGCACCGCAAGACGGGACACGGCCGCGAACTTCTCCCAGTCGGGGCAGGGTATCCGGGTTTCGGCTGTGGCGTGGTACACGGGGACGTCCGCCAGCAGCGCCGAGAGCGGCTTGTCGGTGTGCGAGAGGATGCGGAGAAGCCGCCCCGTGGCGTAAAAGGCGTCGTCGAACCCGTAGTACTCGTCGGCGAAGAACATGTGGCCGGACATCTCCCCCGTGAAGACCGCCCCTATTTCCTTCATCTTGGCCTTGATGAGGGAATGGCCCGTCCGGTAAAACAGGGGCTTCCCGCCTAAGCGGAGGATCTCGTCCACCACCGCCTGGGAGCACTTCACCTCCACGATGCAGGTGGCCCCCGGGTGGCACGGGAGGATCTCCCGCCAGAAAATGATCATCAGCCGGTCGCCCCAGATGACGTTGCCCTTTTCGTCCACCAGGCCGATCCGGTCGGCGTCGCCGTCGTAACCCACCCCGAGATCGCACTCCTCCTCCAGAACCGCCCGCCGCAGCTCGACCAGGTTCTTCGTCTTCACCGGGTCGGGCTCGTGGTGGGGGAAGGTGCCGTCGGATGTGCAGTAAAGGGGCACAACCTCGCACCCCCAGCCGCGCAGCACCTCTTCCGCGAACAGCGCCGCCGTGCCGTTCCCGCAGTCCACGGCCACTTTGAGGCGGCGCGGGCCGAGGTGGATCTTCTCGCGCAACATCTCCAGGTAAGGGCGCACTACGTCAACTTCCCGGACCAGTCCCGTCCCCTCCGGAAAGTCGCCGGCAATTACCAACTCCCGGATGCGCTGTATTTCCTCCCCATAAATCGTGCTCCCGCCGGCGACTATCTTGAAGCCGTTTTCGTCCGGCGGGTTGTGGCTCCCGGTGATCATCACGCCGTTGCCAGGCCCCAAGTGGGCGCACCCGAAGTAGAGCATGGGCGTCACCACCTCGCCCGCGTCCCACACCTCGCACCCGGTGGCCACCAGGCCCGCCACCAGGGCGTCCCGCAGGCGCGGGGAACTCAGACGGTTGTCCCGCCCCACCAGGACGCGGCGGTCGCCCTTTTCCAGGAAATAAGATCCCAGAGCCCTGCCCAGGTCGAAGACCACTTCCCGCGTGAGGTCTTTATCCGCCACGCCCCTGATGTCGTACATGCGGAAAATGTGCGGGTTAAACGGCATGCTCGTACCCCGCCTCCTTCAGGGCGGCCACCACCCGCTTTATCTCCTGCGCCCGCTCCTTGGCGCAGATCAGCAGCCGCCCGTCCTCTTCTACGATGATGAGGTCCCTCACGCCCAGCGTCGCCACCAGGTACCGTGAGACCCGCACGATGCACCCCGCCGTGTCCACCAGGACGCCGTGCCCCTCCAGCACGTTGCCCTGCTCGTCCGGCCGGCCGTAACGCGCCCACGCCGGCCAGGTTCCCACGTCGTCCCACCCCGCGTCGAGCGGCACCACGGCCACGTTCTCGGCCCGCTCCATCAGCCCGTAATCTATGGAGATGCGGGGCAGCACGGGGTAAACCTCTTCCAGCACGGCGGCTTGTTCAGCCGCGCCGATCGCCTCGCCGATCACGTCGAGCCCCCCGGCCAGCTCCGGAAGGTGCTTTTCCATCATTTGCAGAATGACATCTACCCGCCAGACGAACATCCCGCTGTTCCACAAGTAATCGCCCCGCGCCAGAAACGCGCACGCCTGCTCGTATCCGGGCTTTTCGGTGAAGCGCGCCGCCCGGTACGCCGGCCGGCCGCAGACCTTGCCGATCTGCTCACCGCGCCGGATGTAGCCGTACCCCGTCTCGGGGCGGGTGGGCGTCACCCCCAGGGTTACCAGCCACCGCCCGGAGGCCGCAAGCTCCCCCGCGGCCAGCAGCGTTTCCCGGAACCTTGCGGCGTCGGCGATGTAGTGGTCCGCCGGGAGGACCGCCATCACCGCCCG
>ENA-ORXB01000361-ORXB01000361.1-sediment-metagenome-genome-assembly--contig:-NODE-361-length-96190-cov-26.871911_pt1 | contig 96190 bp, 87 predicted proteins | sample MGYA00237863_ERZ511475 | MGnify/ENA primary metagenome ERZ511475 (study PRJEB26305, sample SAMN06343858) | sediment metagenome | isolation source: hot spring sediment | place: Canada: British Columbia...
TCTCGCTTCCAGATGTTCCACGCCTGGTGGAGCTGGGCGGCGGAGGGAAGGGGCAGGCCTTGCTCCAGCGCCTCCAGGCAGCGGGACAGACCCCAATTGTAGGCAAAACGGGCGGTTCCCCCGTGTTTGGCCAGGGCCACCCGCTGCGCCACATTGGGATCCCGCTCGAAGCGAAACGCCTGCATCCCCCGCATCCCATCGCCTCCAGCCCTCGCCTGGCGCGGTTCCGCGCGGAGAGTTTCACGGTTGCAGTCAGTCGTCAGAACGGGCAATAAATGCTAATAAAATGGGCAACTGCTGTCAATCCTCATGCTCCCATCGGGCGCATGACATAAAGCGAACCCTCCCGGGGCCAGCGATGGCCCGCCGGGCAGACTACCGCTGTTTCCTCCTCGTGGGCCGGGAGCCGGCAGAGGGGGCAGCGCCAGAGCCCATCTCCGGTCAGATGCTCTCCAGGCCCCGCCTCCGCCTGAACGAAGATGCTGGGCGTCAGCTTCCAGAGAGCGCCGATCCCCTGCACCCAGCCGTCCATTCGGGCCAGCCAGGGGGCAGGGATCAAACGCTTCAGCCACGGATGCCGGAAATGCGACACCGCCCGTTCCCGCCGGATCCGGAAGCCCGCCTCTTCCAGCCGGGCGCGCATCCAGGCAGGATGGAAATCGAAATGGAGCGGGGCGAACTCCACGGGCTCCGGCGAGAAGGGCGACCAGGACTGAGCGCCCAGGGCGTAACGGAGGATGGCCTTCAGGTGACGCTTACTGGCGAACTCCAGGACGAACACGCCTCCCGGCCGCAGGATTTCGTGGATCCCCCCGAGCGCGCGGGGCACATCCTGGACGTGATGGATCACCCGGACCATCACAACAGTATCGAAGGAGCCGGGCATGAAGGGCAGGCGGTATAGATCGCCCACCACGAAGCGGAACCGCGGGTCGTGTCCCCAGCGCCGCCGGGCAGCTTCCACCTGCGTCCGCGCGTAATCCAGGAGATACACCTCCTCGTAGCCGCCGTATAAATCGGCCAGCCGTCCAAAGCCCGCGCCGATCTCCACCAGCCGATGGCCCCACGGCGGCAACAGCGCCCGCAGCGCGATCCGCTCCGCCAGATCCTCATAGGTGCGGCCCGCCCGCCAGAAGGCCTCGTAGTCGGTCGCCTCGTAATCGCAGATCGGAGGGGAGCTCGTCGCCTTCACGCCATTTCCCCCTATCATCCGCTCAGCAGACGCCAGCCCAGGAGCCCCAACCCGGCGATCCCACTGAGCCACAGGATCCCATGATCCCACAACGATCCGGTCCGCCAGCGCGCCAGGCGCAGGCGACCAGTCGAGAGCGGCCACAGCCAGGGGATCCCCTGGGGGGTGAGCGCATCCAGCAACAGATGGGAGAGATATCCCGCAGCCCATGCCCCGGCCAGCCTGGGTTCCTTCCAGAGCAGCGCGCCCAGAAGGCTCCAGAGGACTGCCAGAGCAAGAGAGTGCGTGGGCCCGCGATGGGGGAGGCGGATCAGCATCCACAACAGGAAACCACTTCCCAGGCCGATCCCAACCATCCATGGAGATCGCAGCAGATACCCCCCCAGCGCGCCCCCGACGAGGGCCAGCGCCCCCAGCCCCCGTGCCCCTCGCGCCACGGAGCCCACATCCAGATCCACATCCGGGATCGCGCCGGAGAAGGCCCCCAGCACGCCTCCCAGCGGTCCGCCGATCCAGAAGCCGATCACCCCTCCCATGACGATATGTGTGCGCAACCGCATCCCACTGGACCCTGAATTTATGAAGGATATGGGCTTGTATCGCTCGATGGGAAATCAACCTTAACAGACGTTCCGCGCCATCCATCGGCCTCCGCCGACGCGAAAGGCCTTTCTTGCCTTTTGCGCCGATTTCAATCGGCCTTCATAGGCGCTTCGCGCCTCGCGTCGGCCTCCGCCGACGCGAAGATGCTTTCTGGCCAGCGAAGGCCGGCCACTGGCCGAAGGCCCTTTGAGGTCGAATTCATTCGACACCCCAAGGCCGGCCATCAGCCCCGACACACCCCTCACCCGCCCCTATGGTCCTGGGATCATATCCAGCAGTGCCTTGAGATCCTTCAGGAGCAGGAGCAGCTTCCCCACCACCGGGTCCAGCCCTGAAGCGCCCAGGGCGATGTCCACCGGTTGATCGAAGCTCACCCCGATTTGCGTGCGAACCGGAACCGTCATGTTCAGCCGCACCGGAAGACGGGTGCCCGGAGGCAGGTTGATAAAGACCGTCCCGTTGATCGTGCCCCCGCCCCCGGGCAGCTGGAACGTCGCCGCGGTGGTGATGGGCACCGGGGCCAGCGTCACCACCACCGTATCCTGTTGAACCGGAAGTTCAAAGGCCACAGGGACCGATTGCCGGATGGGGATGGTGGTGGAGATGTGGGTGCTTCCAAGATCCTGCGCGATCTCCTCCAGGCGCGCCACCGTCTGGTTCACCGTGGACTTCAGGGAGGACAGCTGCAAATAGAGCAGGGCCAGCACGATGACCAGGATCAGGTTTACGGTGAAGGAGAACAGAATGGCGATGTTCTTGAACGCTCCCCACAGCCGTCTGAGGAATCCCATCGCTTTTCCCTCCGGTTGAGCTTATGGGGTATATGAAAACTTTCAGCGCCCGGCCCTGCCCTCCCCCTCCCCGTTGCCGTAAAGCAGAGTTCGATCCGCTATGCCCCCGGTTCGACCTCCACCTGAACCCCATCAAAATCGACCTCCACCACCCAGGTGCGCGCCGGGACGCCGGCCTCGGCAAACGCGGCCGCCATCGCTGCGGCGATCGCCTCATGGCCCTCCGGAGCGAACGCGGCGAGGGCGGGGCCCGACCCGCTGATGCACACCGCCGCCGCTCCCGCGGCCCGCGCAGCCGCTACCGCCCGCTCATAACCCGGGATCAGCTGCGCCCGGTAGGGCTCGTGCAGCCGATCCCGCATCGCTCGGCCCAGCAACCCCCAATCGCCTTCCCGAAAGGCGTGGACGAGGAGCGCTACATGGCCGATCTGGTATACCACATCGGCTAAAGGCAGGTGAGCGGGAAGCAGGCGACGGGCCATCTCGGTGGATACGGTAACCCCCGGGAGAGCCAGCGCCACCCGCATGGGGGGGATGGGAACGCGGGCCGCGATCAGGCCATCCTCATCCCGCGCAACCAGCACCAGCCCTCCCAACAGCGCCGGCGCCACGTTATCCGGGTGACCCTCCAGCATGGCCGCCATCTCCAGCAGGACCTCCGGCGGATCGGATCGCCCCATCCAGGCCTGAGCCAGGGCCAGCCCGCCCACCACGGCCGCCGCGCTGGATCCAAGGCCGGACATGAGGGGGATCCGGTTGCGGCAGCGCAGACGCATCGACGGCAGCGCGGATCCCATCCGCTCGAACAGCGCCGCCGCCGCGCGCACCACCCGATTCGTCCCATCGCGGGGAAGGAGATCCGCGCCCTCCCCTTCCACGATGACCTCCAGGGTGGAGGCCGGCTCGGCCTCGATCTCGTTATAGAGGCCCAGCGCCAGCCCCATCCCATCGAAACCCGGGCCCAGGTTCGCCGTGGTCGCTGGAACACGCACCCGAATCCGCATCGGATCCTTTCACCTCTACAGGTTGATGATCCAGAGAAGCCGCTCTTCCTTCGATCCTCCTGTTCCTGAGCCTTCAGAGGCCTCGCTCCGACTCCACGATCTCCCGAAAGCGCTCCCAGACCCGGGGCGCATGGGCGCGGGCCTCCGCGGCGATCCGTTCCTCATCGAGCGTCAGCAGCTGCCGATCTTTCATCAGAATCCGCCCCCCGCAAATGGTCGTGGTCACATGCGAGCCATCCACACCAAAGATCAGATGCCAGGGCAGATTCTCCTTTGTGAAAGGCGTGTAAGGCCGGTAGTCCAGGAGGATGATATCCGCGTAGGCACCCGGGGCCAGAACCCCTACGGGATGAGGCCAGAAGAGGGAGGCAATGCGGGCGTTCTCCCGGTATGCCATGGCCACGACTTCCTCCGCCCCCATGGCCCGGGGGTCGCGGGCGTGAACTTTATGGACCAGGTAAGCGGTCTTCATCTCCGCAAACATATTATTGGAGAACCCATCGTTTCCCAATCCGACCGTCACCCCCGCCTTCCGCATCGCTCCCACCGGCGCCACCCCTACCGCGTTGTTCATGTTCGAGCGGGGCTGATGGCTGACTTTGCTCTCCGTGCGGGCCAGCAGATCGATCTCCGCGGCGTCGACATGCACGCAGTGCGCGCATAGCGTCTGCGAGCCCAGCACACCCTCGCGGGCAAGGCGTTCCACCGTTCGCACCCCATAGACCGTCAGGCTGTGCCCCTCGTCCGCCGCATCCTCGGCTACATGAATGTGGAAACCAGTCCCCAGCGCCCGGGCTTCCGCAACCGCCTGCTCCATGGTCTGGGGGCCGACGGTGAAGGCGGCGTGAAGTCCGAAGGAGGCCGCCAGGAAGACGCCCCGCGGATCCCCGGTGGCCCGCCATTCCCGAACCCGCCGGAGGAAACGGACGTTCTCCCGGATCCCCGCTCTCGCCCCTTCCGGGCCGTTGCGATCGGACACCTCATAGCAGAGGCAAGCCCGCAGGCCGGCCTCCATCACCGCCTCCGCGATGATGTCCAGAGAGCCATCGATGCAGGAGGGGCTGGCGTGATGATCGATCAGCGTGGTGGTGCCGTGACGGATCGCATCGATCAGACCAACCAGGGCGGAAAGGCGAACCGCTTTCTCATCCAGAGCCCGATCCAGGCGCCACCAGAGCCGGCGGAGGATCTGAGGGAAATTCGATGGGGGCTCATCGTGAAGCGGCATCCCTCGCGCGAAGGCCCCATAGAAATGCGTGTGGGCGCAGATGCTCCCCGGAAGGATCAACTGCCCCCGGGCATCCAGGGCCTCCGCATCCGGGTAGCGCGCTCGTACCTCGGCCGTAGTCCCGATCATCCCCACACGATCCCCCTCGATCGCAACCGCCCCGTCCTCAATCACCCGGGGCGGATCCTCCATGGTGCAAATGGTCCCGTGGATAATAAGCCAGGTCATGGGATCCCTCCTCCTGGAAGCAGCAGTCATGCACCGTTCTCCCGGTTTTATCTCCGCGGGAAATGGAAGATCGCCAAAAACGGCCCCAGCTCCCGGATGATTTTCCCTGTTCCTCACGGCCGGATTCCGATCCGGCCGCATGAATTTCATTGATTTTCTCATGGGAGCTTTGGACGTGGAAGCCTCCCAGGGAGGATGCAATCAGCCTCTTCCTGAAAGCTCCTGCCGGAATGGGAGCCCGGTGGCGAATATTCTATCCTCACGTTGTGGAAGCCAGGACTTCGCGCACGATGGCCCGGAATTCGGCCAGGATCATCGCGGTGGCCCCCCAGATCGTGTGATCCCCCAGACGAAATACCGGGATCCGCCAGCGCACCCCATCGACTTCCCGCTCCTCCTCCCCCTGATGACGGGGATCCAGAAGCCAGGAGAGAGTGGCCTCCAGCACTTCTGCCACCTCGACCGGAGCGGGACGAAACATGGGGCGCCTGGGGAGATAGCCGATCACCGGATGCACCATGAAGCCGCTGGGGGGAACAAAAAGGGGTGTGAGGGAACCCAGAAGCTCCACCGGATCTTCCAGGGGGCCCAGCTCCTCCTCGGTCTCTCGAAGAGCGGCCTCCGCCGGAGATTCTCCCGGCTCACATGCTCCCCCGGGGAGGGAAATCTGGCCCTTGTGATAAGCCACATGGAAGGTCCGCCGGGTAAGCGGGAAGGACAGATCCAGACCATTCGGGTAGAGCAGGATCAGCACGGCCGCCGCGCGGGCCCGCGATAGCTCCTCGCTCAGATGCTCCGCCCATGCCCGTCGATACGGAGGGGCCATCTCCCACTGGGCAGGAGCTCCAGGAAGCGGCCGGGCCAGCCGCTCCCGAAGCTTTTGAACGAACTCTTGGAGAGAAGGTTTCGTGCGTTCCATGGCCGGGCTTGTTCCCTCCAAAAGGTCTGGGGGCCGGGCGAGCCGCCCCGGCTGCTGCCGATGGGGAAAACCAGCGGTGGAATGCCTGGGCTGGAAAGCGGGCTGGCCTGTAAGGCCCGGGAGTCGCCGTCGAATTATTTCCGTCCCCAGGCGATCGCTTCTTCCAGGAGGGCCACCACCTCTTCATCCGGCACCTGGTCGAATTGCTCATAGAAAGCGCCGACGGCCCAGAACAGCGCCGGAGTGTAAAGCACAACCACCGCGTCCGCCTCGGCCTGCACCCGAGGGAGCATCTCCGGCGGGGCCACCGGAGCGGCCACAATCAGGCGCCTGGCCCCCCGGTTCCGCAGAGAGCGCAAGCTGACCCGCATCGTCGCGCCCGTCGCAATCCCATCATCGACCACCACCACCGTCCGGCCCTCCACGGGGATCGGCGGCCGGGCGCCACGGAAGAGGGCAGCCCGCCGCCGGAGCTCCTCCTGTTGACGGCGGACTTCTTCCTCAATGTAAGCCGGCGGGACCTCCAGCTCCGCGATCGCCAGAGGATCCACCCAGAGGGTTCCGTCCTCCGCCACGGCGCCAATGGCCAGCTCCGGGTTCCCGGGGGCGCCCAGCTTATGGGAGAGGACCACATCCAGGGGCGCCTGAAGGGCGCGGGCCACCTCATAGGCCACCACCACGCCCCCCCGGGGGATCCCCATCACCACTACCTGCCCCGCCCGAGCCTCCGGCTCCAGATCTCGCAGCGCCTCCGCCAGCCGCTGTCCCGCATCTTTCCGATCTCGAAATCGCATTCAGGCCTCCATCTCTTTTCCAGATCACCGCCCTCCTCTTAGAAACCATCTTAACGCAAATGGGCGCTCAGCCACCAGGGGTGCTCTCAGGGTTTTGCTGAAACCTCAGGAGGGGCGCCACAGGCTTTCCGAAGGGGAGAAATTTGGAAAGGCAGACCGGTCATCGAAGCGGAGCGAAGGGAGGGCTATCCCCGCTCCCGGATCCCGGCCGAACAGGGTAAGACCGGAGAGCACCGGGAAGCCTGGCCTGAATCCGCCAGAACACTTGACACCACCTCAGGATCCCCCTAAGATGGGCGTGAAAGTTCATGGAACCTCAAGCTCGGGAGGAGGCTCTCCATGAAACGTGTCGGTTTGTTCCTCGTGATCGGGACGATCGTCTTCAGCCTTGCGCTGGGAGCCTGCGCCCCCCAAAAGCCCCCATTGGGAAGCGAACAGAACCCGCTGGTCATGGTCTTCGTGCCCTCTGGAGAGTCCGAAGAGATCAAGCGGGGCGGGGAGCAGCTCGCTCAGCTGCTGGGAAAGAAACTGAATATGAAAGTGACCATCAAACTGGCCAGCAGTTTCGCCGCCGCGGTGGAAGCGATGGGGGCCGGCCAGGCCCAGATCGGCTGGCTCAACACCCTCAGCTACCTCCTGGCCCATGAGAAATACGGCGTGGAGGTGATCCTGGCCACCGTGCGCTTCAAGCAGACTTACTACACGGGCCAGATCATCGTGCGCGCGAACTCCGGCATCCGGAGCATCGCCGATCTCAAGGGCAAGACCATGTGCTGGGTCGATCCCCTCTCCACTTCCGGTTACCTGATGCCCCGTATCCTGCTGAAGGCGAACGGGGTGGACCCGGATAAGGATTTCGCCAAGACCGTGAACGCGGGCTCCCACCCCAATGTGGTGAAGGCGGTTTACAACGGAGACTGCGATGCAGGGGCCACTTATGTGGATGCACGGAGCGCCGTGGAGAAAGACCTCCCGGATGTGAAACAGAAAGTGGTCGTCCTGACAACCACCGCGAAAATCCCCAATGATAACGTGAGCGTGGTGAAAGATCTCCCTCCGGATTTGAAAGCGAAGATCCGGCAGGCGCTGCTGGAGATCGCCCAGTCGGAGGAAGGCAAGAAGGCGCTGCAGACCGTCTACCAGATCGAGGGTCTGCAGCCGGTCGATGATTCCTTCTACGATGAATTCCGGGCCCAGCTGAGCGCCTCCGGATATAAGCTGGAAGATCTGGTGAAACCGGCGAAATGAAGGGTATCGGGGTGGGGGCATGGGCCCCCACCCCCCGTTGAGGGTTGCACAGTGGATCTCTCTCCAGGGAATTCTGGGGTCTTTTTCTCCCTCCCGCCCGGCGGTGCGCATCCCGTTCATGCTGGACAAAGCCCTGAGGATGATTCTCCATGCCGTTGATCGTGGATCGCCTCACCAAGATCTATCCGGATGGGACGCGGGCGCTGCACGAGGTCAGTTTCACGGTTGAGGACGGGGAATTTGTGGCCATCATCGGGCTCAGCGGGGCGGGGAAAAGCACCCTGCTGCGCTGTATCAACCGCCTGATCGAGCCGACCTCCGGACGGGTGATCTGGAACGGGGTCGACATCACCGCGGCTTCGCCCCGGGAGCTCCGAAAGATCCGTCGTCAGATCGGAATGATCTTTCAGCAGTTCAATCTGGTCAAACGCGCCACCGTCCTCACCAATGTCCTCACCGGCCGTCTGGGGTATGTGAACCCCTGGCTCAGCCTCCTGGGCTATTTCCCCCCTTCGGAAGTGCAACGGGCGATGCGAGCTCTGGAACGCGTCGGGCTGGCGGATCTGGCGGATAAGCGGGCGGATGAGCTCTCCGGCGGGCAGCAGCAACGGGTGGGCATCGCCCGGGCGCTGATGCAGGAGCCCCGCCTCCTGCTGGCGGATGAACCGGTCGCCAGCCTGGATCCCGTCCTCGCCCACTCCATCCTCCGCTACATCGAGGAGCTCAACCGCAAGGACGGCGTCACCGTGCTCTGCAGCCTCCACTTCCTGGATCTCGTCCATCGCTATGCAACCCGGGTGATCGGTTTGAAGGACGGCATCAAGGTGTTCGATGGGCGTCCGGACGAGATCGATGATCGTCGCTTTAAGGAAATCTACGGGCAGGAGGCGGAGCGCATTGGCGGCTGAGCGCCGGCCCCCACGAAGCTACCTGATCATTCCCGGTCTGGCCTATTCTGCCATGGGGCTGCGCACCCTGGCCGGGATCTGGCTGGGAGTTTCCCTGACGCTGGTCGGCCTCGCCATGTGGCGGGGCCATCTCTGGCTGTGGATCTCGGCCGGCTTGTGGTGGATGGGCACCGGCTATGATGCCTGGCGGCGATGGAAAGGCCGCCGGCCCCGTCTGTGGCCGGCCACGCTGGTCGCTCTCGCCGCGATCTACGGGGTGGGCTGGGAGGTTACGGAGATCCACCCCCTGGCTCCCTTCGAGCGCTTCGATAAAATGCGGCCATATCTGATCGCCCTCACGCAACCGGATCTCCTGACCTACCCCACGGAACGGCAGATATATCGGATCCCCGTGGAAGTCCCCTGCACGCACCCACCCTCCCCCAGGGAAATACAACGGGAGGCTCAGGTCTGGCTCTCCGCGGACTGCGCGCAGGCGGGGGATCTCCTCACCCTTCAGGGAAAGGGATTCCCGACAGGCCCCTCCCTGGAACTGTGGTGGGTGAATCCCATCGGGGAGCGCCAGCGGATCCTCCAGGAGGGCCGTCCCCTTTCCCTGCAGGCAGATGCCTCCGGTCGATTCCGCACAGCCTTTATCGTCCCCCGGGCGGTTCCGCTGGGGTTCGAGCCGCCTCCCGGCCAATCCCAGACCCACTTCCTGGAGCTCCACGTCGTGCGGGTGATCGGAGGACCCCGTCCCAGCGAAGCACTGCTGGAGGTCGCGGAGAAAATGGGGGAGACGGTGGCCATCGCGCTGCTGGCCACCACCTTTGCCGTGCTGATCGCCGCCCCTCTCTCCTTTCTGGCCGCCCGGAATCTGATGAGCGGCTCCCTGCCCGCTCGGGCGATCTACTACGCGATGCGCGGGTTTTTTAATATCATCCGCTCCGTGGAGCCTCTGATCTTCGGAATCGTGTTCGTGGTGTGGGTGGGGCTGGGATCCTTCGCTGGGATGCTCGCTTTAATGGTGCACTCGATCGCTGCGCTGGGGAAACTCTTCTCCGAGGTCATCGAGCATATCGATCCGGGCCCGGTGGAGGCGTTAACGGCCACCGGAGCGAACCGCCTCCAGGTCATCCGCTACGCCGTCGTTCCTCAGGTCGTGCCGGAGTTTGTCTCCTTCGCGGTCTATCGCTGGGACATCAACGTCCGCATGTCGACGATCATCGGTTTCGTGGGCGGCGGAGGGATCGGGTTCCGGCTAAGCGAGTGGATCCGGCTGAGCGCCTACCGGCAGGTCGCGACAGCGGTGATCGGCATCGCCCTGGTGGTGATGACGCTGGATTACGTCAGCGCCCGGGTGCGGCGTCGGATCGTATGAAAGCAGGGGCGCCTTCCGTGCGAGCTCTGGGAAGAGAGAGGCCAGCGAGTCTTCCCGAACGCGAACCCAACGGCATAAACGCTACTCAAATAAAGGGTGCTTCCAGGATGCGCCGACACCGCCGATGGCTTCAAATCATCGGGGCGCTGCTTGCCCTCGGCATCTACGCCGGATCCTGGCACGTGGTGGGCATTGACCCGAGGAAACTGGTGGAGCCTCAGGCGGCCCGGCGTGCCCAGGAGATCTTCACCGCCTTCCTGACGCCGGAGATCCTGATCCCCGAACGGGGGATCCAGCGCGTGGAGGCGCCGGTGAGGGTCCCATGCGAATCCGGGAACCCCCCCGAAGCGGTGGAGGTGGGCGAAGGCCCCCGCATGTTCCTCCCGCCATGCGCCTCGACGGGAACGCGGATTCGGATTCGGGGGGAAGGGTTTCGCCCGGGGAGCGAGCTGGTGCTGCGATGGGTTTTCCCCCCCAGCCCGCAATTGCCACTGGGCGGCGAATTGCTGGCCGGTCGGACCCGGACGGATGCCGCTGGCCACTTTGAGCTGGATGTGGAGATCCGGCCCCTCCTCGTCCAGGAAGGCGGCGCCCGCCTGCAGGCGGAAGCCCGATGGGAGGGACGATGGCAGATCAGCCCGGCGCTGACCCGCACTCTGGAGCTCACGCTGCAAACGATCTTCCTGGCGCTGATGGCCACCACCCTGGCCACCGGGGTGGCTGTACCCCTCTCCTTTCTGGCCGCTCGTAACCTCACCGCCCGGGGCCCTGCGGGGACCGCTATTTATTATCTCATCCGCACGATCTTCAATGTGGTGCGCTCTATCGAGCCCCTCGTAGTGGCGGCGATCTTCGCCACATGGGTCGGCTTCGGCCCCTTCGCCGGCGTGCTGGCCCTGACCGTGGCCACCGTGGTCAACCTGGGCAAGCTCTTCTCCGAAGTCATCGAGACCATCGACCCGGGGCCGGTGGAAGCCATTACGGCGACTGGGGCGAACACCCTCCAGGTCATCCGCTACGCCGTGATCCCTCAGATCACCTTGCCGTTCCTGGCGTTCATCATTTATCACTGGGATATCAATGTCCGGATCTCTACGGTTGTGGGGTTTGTGGGCGGCGGAGGGATTGGGTATCAGCTGAAGCTGTGGATCGATCAAACGGATTATCATAAGGCCGGGACGGCCGTGTGGGCGATCATTGCGGTGGTCTCGGCGATGGATTATGTCAGCGCACGGTTGCGCGAGGCCATCCGATGAGATCAATGGTGAAGTGGCTCCTACCGGTGGCTCTTATCGGCCCCAACCGACAGCCCAGGGGGTCTGCGCTGAAGCACTATCGCGTGGGACGAGCGAAATAACTCAGGGCAAGGCGGATTTTCTCTTCCAGAGGCAGGTTGGGATCCGGCGGCACATGGGCCAGGGCGGCCTGGGCTTCCACCACGCTGTAGCCCAGCGCCGTGAGCGCCGCGATGATCTCCGTATCCTCCGCCCGCGGGATCGGAACCCCCGGTGCTGGCCCCACCCCGATGCGATCCTTCAGGTGAAGGATGATCGCCCGTGCGGTTTTAGGTCCGATGCCAGGCACCCGACGGAGGACATCCACCTGCTCCTGGGCGATGGCCGCCCGCAGGGCAGGAGCGGAAAGGCTCAGCAGCGCGAGGGCGGCCCGCGGCCCCACACCGTTCACGGTAAGCAGCTGTTCGAAGAGCTCCCGCTCATCCTCGTCGGCGAACCCATAAAGGGTGAAGACCAGCCCATGGCCTTCCAGACGGGTCACCACGGCCGTATGCAGCGTGATGGGCTCCCCGATCCGCGCGCGGGCCAGCACGCTGGGAGGGACATGGGCCTGGATCACCCAGCCGTTCAGATCCAGCCGGATCCAATCCTTCCCAATCGCTTCCACAATCCCACGCACCTGAACCAGCATCGCGCCTCATCCACTCCTGGAATTCCGTAGCAGGTCCTCTCTTCAGAGATCACCGCCGACGAAGGGAATAACCGATATATTTTCATTCGCCGGATTTTTGAAGCTCTCGCGCGGGAAGCCCCGCGAGCTCCGCGGCCGGCGGCCATGGCCGGGCAGGCGGCGGCGTGGGGAGCGCTGCATAGGCCGGATCGGTGATCAGCCACACACCCGCCGGAAGCAGGTAGGCCAGCCGGATCGCTTCCTCAACGGCCTCACCGAACATCGCCCCTGTGGCCAGCCCCGGGCCTTCCAACCATCCCACCGATACGGATCCGATGTGGAGCACGGCCCTCCATGAGGATGCCTCTGGATTTGCATGCCGAAGGGCATTGAGCGCCCGCGCCACGCTGGGGAACAGGGCCAGCAGACCTCCATCCGGGATAGGCAGGAGAATCCCGTTTCCCTGCCGGAGGCCACGGGCCCAGCACGCCCACTCGGGGAGCAGATGCGACGGACTCCTGGAATCCGGGGGGCGCAGAGCCAAGATCCCGGCGGAGGGATAACGCCCATGGTCTGGAAGGGAGGGGCGGAAGGCCGCGAGCCAGCGGAACCCGACGCGCAGCGCGACCAGGCGTTCGGCCACCGCGATCCGGGCCAGGAGCTCCTGCGGAGCGTAGGGCTTCGTTACGTAATCATCAGCCCCAGTCAGGAGGGCCTCCGCGATGTGATCCGGGTCGGTGCGCCCGGAGACCACCAGAATGGTCAGGTTCCAGCCGAAGGATCGGGCGCGCAACTCCCTCAACCAGGCCAGGCCATCCCCATCCGGCAGGTTCAGGTCCAGGATGATCACGGTGGGGCGAAGCTCCAGCAGGCGCTGACGGGCAGTTCGGAGATCCGGGGCCACCACCGCCGGCCGACGGCTCCAGCTCAGCAGCTCATAAAGCGCCTGCGCCTCCGCAGGCTGATCCTCCACGATCAGAACCGGGCCGATCATGCGGGACCTCGTGCGATGCGCCGCCCCGGAGAGGTTTTCCCGAATCCGATCCGTGCCACCCCTACCTCTGGTGGCGACCGTTAAAGGATCGCTGAAAGGCGAGCGTGATTCAGATGGCAGATCGCAACCGCGAGGGCATCCGCCACATCATCCGGGCGGGGGATCTGAGGCAGGCGCAGGAGCATACGGATCATGGCCTGGATCTGGGCTTTGGGAGCGTGCCCATATCCGACCAGCGCCTGTTTGACATCGGCTGGCGTGTATTCATAGACCGGGATCTCCGCCTGGGCCAGCGCCAGCAGCGCCACGCCCCGCGCCTGGCCGACGGCGAAAGCGGTGGTCACATTGCGACCAAAGAAAACGCGCTCGATGGCGGCGACATCCGGACGGTAACGCTGAATCAGTGAGCGAAGGGCCTCGTAAAGCTCCCGGAGACGCACCGGAAGGGGGTCCCCCGCCGGCGTCCGGATATCCCCATAAGCCAGGGCCTCGAGATCCCCTCCCCGGTCCTCGATCAGACCATATCCCGTAATGGCGATCCCCGGATCGATCCCCAGCACCCGCATCAGGCGGCCTGAGCCTCGTATTTGCGGATCAGCTCGTCCGAGATTTCCAGGTTCGAGTAAACCTGCTGCACGTCGTCCAGCTCCTCCAGGGCGTCCACCAGCGACATCACGGACATGGTCGCCTGGTCATCGAGGGTCACCCGAGTCTTAGGTCGCATGGTCAGCTCCGCGTTGTCGATGGTCAGGCCGGCCTGCAGCAGGCTCTGACGGACCGCCTGGAGGTCCTCCGGCGCGGTGTAGATCTCCACCAGATCCTCGCTGATCTCCACGTCTTCCGCCCCGGCCTCGATGGCGAGCTCGAAGATCTTCTCTGGATCCTGGCCATCCGGTCGGATCGCAATGTATCCTTTCTTCTCAAAGTTCCACATCACCGCGCCGGATTCCGCGAGGCTGCCGCCGTGGCGGGAGAAGATCCGGCGGAGCTCGGCCACCGTCCGGTTTCGATTGTCTGTCAGCACCCGCACAATAATCGCCACCCCATGGGGGCCATATCCCTCGTAAAGCAATTCTTCGAATTGCTCCGCCCCCTTCTCGAGGCCCGCCCCGCGCCGGATGGCCCGTTCGATGTTCTCCTTGGGCATATTGGCGGCGCGCGCCCGCTCGATCGCCAGCCGCAGGCGCAGGTTCGTCTCCGGGTCCGGCCCTCCCTCCCGGGCCGCGACGATCAGCTCCCGGGTCAGGCGGCTGAAGAGCTGTCCTCGCTTGGCATCCATGGCTGCCTTGCGATGCTTAATGTTCGCCCATTTGCTGTGTCCGGCCATCGAGATTCCCTCCTCTTCCGAATGATGTTCGAGTAACAGGCCTCTCTCCGGGGGATCTTTTCAAGCCGGCCCGATCATTCGGGTGACAGGCGAAGCAACCACCGGCCGTCCGATTGCCGCCGGAATCCCCTTAATGAGGGGTCAGCACGCTCGCCTGAAACCCGACGCCACTGCAATTCTATCATAGGAACGGCCCAGGGGATATCTCCCCATAGGGACTCTGGAGACCGGGCGGGGCATTAAAGGGTGTTCCCTGCGTCCACCGGAGAACGCTTCGCCCCCTCTATGATGAGGATGGGTGTTTCTTACCGATCCCTACCCGGCCGCACGAGTTCAACAGCAACAAAAATAAAAAGGGGATGGCGGCCCGATCAGGTGCCATCCCCTCTCAGCTATAACAACACGGGATAAGCGTTCTAAGGGGCGCTAACCGCCCGGTAGGCGTTGATGCGCCCCCAATACCAGTAGCGCCCGGTGCCCGGAATCGGATCGGCGGTGGTCTCGATCCGCTGGCGGACACAGGTGTTGGTGGTGCACCGGCCGCTCGCCCACACCAGCCCCGCCAGCCCTGCCACATGGGGGGTTGCCATAGAGGTGCCGTTCAGGGCGTCATACGTGGTCCGGTAACCATACTGCGTGGTCAAATAGACAGGCGTGTCCGGCATGGTGGAAAGGATCCGAACCCCTGGCGCGGCGACATCGACCCACTTGGCACCGTAATTGGAGAACGAGGCTTTGTTGTCGTTCTCATCCGTGGCGGCAACAGCGATACAGTTCGTGTAAGCCGCCGGGTAAGTCTTGGCGCTGGAACCGTTGTTGCCGGCGGCGCAGGCCAGCACCGCCCCCTTATTCCAGGCGTAATCCACCGCATTCTGTAAGGTGAGCGAGCCAATGGAACCGCCCAGGCTGAGGTTAATGACCTTCGCGCCGTTATCCGCGGCCCACACAATGCCATCCGCCACCTGCGCGTAGGTCCCCGACCCGCTGGCATCCAGGACCTTGGCGGCCAGCAGACTGACCTGCCAGTTCATGCCCGCCACCCCAATCCCGTTATTCGTCAACGCCCCGATGGTCCCCGCCACGTGGGTGCCGTGGCCGTTATCATCCTCCGCGTTGTTGTCGTTGTTCACGAAATCCCGCTGCGCAACCACAGCGGGAAGATCCGGATGGCTATTGTCGATCCCCGTATCCACCACCGCGATGCGGATCGCGCTGGAGCCGGTTGTGAGATCCCAGGCCGCATAGGCCTGGATCTTCCCCCATGCCCACTGAGACACGCATCCGGACTTCGAGGAATTATAACAGGTGGTGTTGTCATAAGGATCGTTGGGATCCAGCGCGATGCTCGCTATACCGTTGGGCTCTACATATTCGACTTGAGGATGGCGGCTCAACGCGGCCAGCACGGCATCGATGGCTTGAGGAGGAACCTTCACCACCCAGACGCCGAGGAGGGTCTGATGATGAAGGCGGAAACCAAAGGCCCGCGCCAGCGCCGCCGGATCCGCGCCCGGTTTGAGCTTCACCAGAAGCTCATCGGGCACATAACTGCCCGGCGGAAGCCCCTGCGTGGTCGGAGTGCGAGGAACCCAGCCGGTTAAGCCCGCGACCAGGACCGTCAGAAGAACCAGCCATCGCCGCCCCATGGGTTTCCTCCATATGGTGGATTTCCCTGACCATGCTGGGTCAAATGCAGAAAACCCGTTACCTCGCTCCACCGCTCAAATCCTGAATTCGCCACATGATTACACCGCATGAATTAACTATAGAGATATGGGTTATGAGACAGGAAGGAAGGCTGCCCTTCCCACCCCTCCTGCCTTTCCTGCCCCTCTCCCGGGAAGTCAAGGGAGAGCACCCAATCCCGGGCTCTTCCGGTGGAGAGATCGATTCGCTCATACCGCAAATCCGCGGGGCTCACATGGAGAAGACCCACCGCCGGCCCCTGCTGGACATAATAATCCGGGGCCACGGGGCCCGGGTTCACCAGCCAGACCCCGTTCACACGAACCAGATGGGGCCGGTGCGTATGCCCAGAGACGATCACATGCACCGGATCCCGGAAAGCGAAACGCGCATACCGTAGATACCGCAACGGCTCGAAGCCGAGGGCTGTTTCCCGGATTTTATTTTTCAGGTAGACGGGCCATCCGCCGTGGCCATGCACCAGCCCGATCCGGACCCCATTGATCTCTACGACCTCCCGCCACGGCAGGCGGAGCCCCAGATCGGCGTTCCCCCTGACCGCCACCACCGGGGCCAGGCGAGCCAGCTCATCCAGCACCGGCCAGCGATTGAGATCCCCTGCATGCAGGATCAGGGCAACGCCCCGGAACACCTCGATCACTGGAGGGGGAAGACGCTCCAGCCGCTGGGGAACATGAGTGTCCGCAATCAGGCCCACGGTCATGGTCCGCATAACACTCCCCTCAGCGCTCCGCGACCCCGCGCGCCTTCTGCTTCACCACGCGCTGAATAAAGCGCTCGATTTGCTCGAAAGCCTCTTCCTGCTCAATATCCTCAGGAATGACATGGCCGCTGTGAATGAGCCAGTGGATCGTCTTGTCGCGGCTTCCCAGCCGGTGATAAACCGCCCATCCCTGGTCCGGAGGGACCGTGCGGTCGGATCGGGAGTAGATCAGCAGGGCAGGGCATTGCACCTGATGGAGGCGAGCGGCCGCCGCCTGAACCGCCCGAACCACCTCTTCCACCGCTGTCATCGGATACCACGAGTATGAAACCGGCTCCGCCTGCGCCTCGGGATCGTGGAGCTCCGATGATCGCTTCCCGACATGGGGGATCAGCCATTTCAACAGCCAGAGAAACCGAAGGCGGATATCCCGGATCCGGTAAGGGGAGGCCATAACGATCAGGCCGTCCGGAGGTTGGTGGGCTGCCTCATAGAGGGCGAGGACGCCGCCCAGCGAGAGGCCGCACAGGAACACATACTCGCATCGCTCCCGCAAGATCTTCGCACCGGTGGCCACCGCCTCCGCCCAATCCCGCCAGGTCACCCCGCGCAAATCCTCCGGCCGCGTCCCATGGCCAGGCAACCGGATCCCCAGCGCCGTCCACCCGCGATCGGCCAGGAAAACCCCGAGCCGCCGCATCTCTTGAGGGGTACCCGTGAACCCGTGGATCAGCAACACACCGAGGGATCCGCCGGGGAAGAAGAACGGCTCGCCGCACGGGCACAGCGGCCCTTCCCCGGGGCGGGGTCCCCAGCGGGCCAGGACGTCCGCTTCCAGAAGCGGAGCAGCCTCCATGCGATCCCCCCAGGTCATCGACATTCTCTCCCTCTCCTGTAAAATAAGCCCGTGCGAAGCCAGATCACGAGGCCGGGCGGGGCGTCGAAAGCGCCCCGCCTCAACCTCCGCATGAATGGCGCAGGCCCGGCTCTCATCTGCTTTTCTCGAGCGATCCCATGATCGCAACCCCCCGGAAGCCGGAACAGATCCGGGCGATGTTCGCCCGCATCGCCCATCGCTATGATCTGATGAACCGCCTGATGACCGGCGGCCTGGATCTCCGCTGGCGTCGACAGGCCATCCGTGCCTGCGCGCTGCCGCCGGATGCCCGTGCCCTGGATGTGGGGACCGGAACTGGCGATCTGGCGGCGGAAGCGCTGCGACAGCGCCCCGGGGCGCTGGTGGTGGGCTGCGACTTCACCCTCCCGATGATGCTTCGCGGACGCATGAAGCCCGGTCGTGAGCGCATCCAGTGGGTCGGCGGGGACGCTCTGCGCCTTCCCTTTCCGGACGAACAGTTCGACGCCGTGTTCTCCGGGTTTGTGATGCGCAACGTCGCAAACCTGGATCTCGCTATCCGGGAGCAAGCCCGGGTCGTCCGCCCGGGCGGTCGAGTGGCCTGCCTGGAGGCGATCCGCCCACCTCGACGATGGTGGACTCCATTCTATCGCTTGTATTTTCATCGCGTGGTTCCATGGCTGGGAGCGATCGTGGCCGGCGATCGGGCCGCCTATACGTATTTGCCGCAATCCGTGGAGGCCTTTTTTACGCTGGAGGAACTGGCCCGCGCTATGACCCAGGCGGGTTTGATCCTGCTTGAAGCCCGCACGTTCATGCTGGGAACCGTAGCCCTGTTAGTCGGCATGAAGCCATTGAAGCGTGGAATCGGAACTCCCCATCGTGCGGGTCCTATCTACTTCTATTAACCCCAGGCGCGCCCGGCAGGGAACGGCACCCGCGCCCGGATCCGCTGAAGACGCGCTTCGCTCACCGGCTGTCCGAATGAAAGGAAGCCAGCCAGCCGGAAGCCGTGTTTCTCCGCCAGGCGGGCGATCTCCTCGACCTGCTCGATGGAAAGACGACGGCCCAGGCTGTAGGATTCCCAGCGGTCCTCCAGGGCCAGGGCGATGGTCTCAGCCATACATGCATAGGCCATCCGCGGAGGGAGCCCGAAATCGAAGCCGAAGTCCACCTCCCCGGGAACCTCCACGATGCCCCCGTCAATGACCAGGACGTCGTCCCGTTGCGCAGCCACGAGGGGGGAGACGTTGCGGGGCTGGGCCACATCGCAGACCACCGCGCCGGGCTTGAGATGCTCCGGCCCGATGATCGCCACCGGAGAGCTGCTCACCACCAGGACCAGATCCGCCTCGCGAAGGGCCTGGAGGCTTTTTGCGATCTCGGCTCGTGCCCCCTCGGCCTCCACCAGCGGTCGAATGTTTTCCAGACGCTCCGCCCGGCGTCCGACCAGGATCAGGCGGGGGACCTCCCGGGCCAGCAGCCGGGCGGCCACCCGGCCGATGGCTCCCGCAGCTCCGACGATGGCCGCAGTGGCCTCCGCCAGTGGGATCCCTACCTGTCGGGCCGCTTCGCGCAGGGCCTGCAACGAGACAGCCACGGTGTAGCTGTTTCCAGTCGTCACCGGGATGCGAAGATGCCGGGCCACCGTGACCCCTGCATCCCCCACCACCGCCGTAAAGGCCCCCAGGCCCAGGATCTGCGCCCCCAGCCGCTCCGCCAGCCGTCCGGTCTCGATGATTTTGCGGTAAACCCGTTCCAGAGGCAGCGAGAGCATACGCTGCGGCGTCAGCGGGCAAGCCACCAGCCAGCCCTCAATCTCCTTCCCGGTCGCCGCGGAGCGGATCCCGGTGACGTGGGAGAGATAGACCGGGGGGAAATAAGCGGAGAAGAAATGGATGGCTGGCTCTGGCAGCAAACGGCCCAGCAGCGGGAACTTGCGCTGGACATCCCGTCTGGGATCAATTGGGTGGATCATAAAGGCGAATCCGCCCATATCCCCTGCCGTGCGCTGATCAAGAGATCGGGAATTAAGGGAACTGAAGCGGCTTCTACAGGCGGTTCCTACCTCCCCCAATGGGGTAGCCTCCCGTCTTCAAAGGGAACTCTGCTCTTCTGGAACCAGAATGGTCTCCGGCGTGAGGGCTTCTCCTTCCCGGGGATACAGGCGCGGATACATGGCGGTCCCGCCCGGGATGCGCAGATGATCGCTGTCCTCGTAATACACGTTCTTCGTAATGACGTGGCGGTCCGAGGTGGCGAAGAGGACGACGTCCGACTCGATCATGCGGGCGGGATAGATCACCAGGCCGGATCCCAATCGACAATGATGGCCCACGCATCCTCCCAGGACCGGCATCCCGGCCTCCACCAGCTCGCCGCGGAAATGGGTGCGGATCGGCTTGGGGAGCAGGTTGAAATCCGTGAAGGTGGTTCCTGCCCCGATGAACGTATCGCGCCCTACCACGCACAGCTGCAGGCAGGTGTTCTGGGCCACCATGGAATGCTCCATCATCGTGGTCATGAAGAGGGCCGCCCGGAAGGGAAGGAAACAACCATCCCCCACCACGCTCAGCAGCACCTGGACCCCCTGGCCGATGTTCACATTGTTGCCGATGATGCTGTTGGCGATCACCGCCCCTGCCCCAATGGTCACGTTATCTCCGATGATCGTCGGACCCTGCAGGATGGCCGTCGGATCAATCTGCACGTTGCGCCCGACGCGGATCATGGCGGAAGAGGAGAGGACCTGTCGGCGCTCCAGCATCGCCCGCCAGAGGATCCGAAGCTTGACATCCAGACGGTGGATCTGAGCTTCCATCCGCGCACCTTCCGCAAAGATCCCAAAGGGGGAATTGGCCATGAAGATGTGGACCCAGTGCTCCACTGAAAGGAACGCCCGCAGGGGCACCCAGAACGTGAGATCCCCCTGGTTCGGGGCCATGTAGCGAGGCACTCGATAATAGCCGATCTCCCGGGCCAGGGTTTCGATGACCAGGGGGCGCGCATAGGGCTCTTTCCCATAGGGGAAATACCACATATCGGCGACGTAGACGTCTCCCTCTCTTCGGATGCCCCGCTGCAGAGGAAGCGCATGATGGACGATCGCCGGATCGTTCAGGGCGAAGGCCACGCGGCATGCTTTCCCCAACCGCCGCGCCCGGTCCAGAAACGTCCGGAGGAAGGGCTCATCGAAGAACAGATTGTCCCGATACACCAGAGTCGGAACCCGATCCTCCGGGATCTCATCCAGGGAATGAACCTCCAGCTCCTCATCGCAATAGGGAGCCAGGAGATCCCGTTGATGGAGCCAGAGCGGCTTGTTCATCACCATGAGATCCCTCGCCGGCTCGTTGAAGGGCGGGATCAGCCGGCGATCCCGGATGATTACCTTGCGCAACTTCCCGCTCATCTGATCCCTCCCCCATGTCCTGTGGGCTGGAAGCCATACCTCCAGCCTCGAGTCCCGTAACAAACCTGACCATCCTGAAGTTATTGTATCTTAACCGACGGGAGGAAATTGAAAAGGGTGGGAGGAGAACCTGAAGGTCATCCATCCCACCCCTTCACGAATTCTGAAGAAGGAAATCGGCCAGGGCCTGCCGGAAGCGCTCCGGCTCGTCCAGCATGGGAAAATGGCCCGCCTCGGGCATCCAGAAGATCTGCGCCCGGGGAGCTTCCCGCGCCAGGAGAAACGCCTGGTTCGGGTTCACGATATTATCGCGAGCTCCATAGATCCCCAGGACCGGAGGACGCAGCTGGGGGAGCAGCGGCCGCAGATCGGTGCGATGGAGGCTGCCGATGCTCTGGAAAAACGAACGAAGGGTGGTCCGGGAGAGATCGCGTTCCCACATCCGATACCACGTTCGCCAGGCCCGGGTGATGGTCGGCGAGGCCAGATAGGTGCCCGCCTTCACCACCGCCGGGAACGTATACGCCAGAAAAGCCCAGAAAGGCTGACCAGCCATCTTGAGGAAGAAATTCAACGACGTCCCCACGATCGGGGAACCCACCACCGCCACCCGTGTTACCCGGTCCGGGTGTGCGAGGGCCACCCCCAGGGCCACCGTCCCCCCCATGGAGTGACCCACCAGCGCCGCCGAGGCGATCCCCAGGCGGTCCATGAACTGGACCACAAGGGCGATGAAATCGGGGACGGTGAAGCTGGCCCGTTTCCGATCCGACTCTCCGAATCCCCAGAAATCCAGCGCGTAAGAACGACAGTAGGGGGCCAGGGCGCTCATGGTGTCGATCCAGTAAGCCCAGGATCCCAGCCACCCATGGAGGAAGATCACCGGCCGCCCCCGCCCGATCGCCTCGTAATGGACAATCCCCTGTTCGGTGACAATCGAGCTCATTCCGCCTCAAAAGCCCAATCCAGGATCGGAAACCGTTCTGTGGCGCGCCGATGGAAATCGGCCCTGTGAGGCGCTAACGCACCCCGCGTCGGCCTCCGCCGACGCGGAAGGCCTTTTGGCCGGCACCGGCCGGCCACCGGCCGAAGGCCCCTTGAGGTCGAATTCATTCAACGCCCGAAGGCCAAAGGCCCCCCAGGTCGAATACATCGACGCATCTCGCCCGGTCGCCGCTCCAGCGGCCTCTACGGACCCACGCTAACGCTGGGAAGCCGACAGCTCTTCGAGGATCGAGTAAAGCAGCTCCAGGACGACCGTTTTCACGCTGTCGCGCCGGGTGGCGATACAGGGAAGGACTTTGGCTTGACTATCCAGGCGCAGCGCGATGCGAAGATCTTCCGGGTCCCATGCGTCCTCGAGGTCCTGCTTGTTGGCGGCAACCACAAAGGGGGTTTGGGCGTAGCGGCGAAACGTGTCGAGGATGTTACGAGCCTCGCGGAACGTCTCCGGTCTTGTGCTGTCGACCATTACAATGAATCCCAGCATCCCCTCCGCCAGGATCTCCCACATGAAATCAAACCGCCGCTGACCGGGGGTCCCAAACAAATACAGCACCAGATCCCTATCGATCGTGATCCGCCCGAAATCCATCGCCACTGTGGTCTGATCCTTGATCGCCCGCTCCGCCGCCGTGGAGATCCGCCGCTCTGTGGAGACCACCTCGATCTCGCTAATCGTGCGGATGAATTGAGTCTTCCCCGAGGCGAAGGGTCCGGTCACCACGATTTTCACGGCTTGCATAGGGTCGCTATCCTCCCAGGGAGTCTGCCCGAAAGGGGCGAACCTTTCAACACTTGATGGGTCGAGAACCCGCAATCCAGATCGAATCGGGAGGGAAAGCCCTTTTGCGACATCGAGCCGCTTTCCACGATGGAACCGTCCTCAAAAGCGCTACAGCCGACGGAAGTAATTGATCAGCTTCTCCACCACGGAGCGGGAGACTCCACTCCCCGGCCCGCGGGCCGGCACGCCCGGCGGCGGGGCGACGGGCGGCGGAGCCCCCAGCTCGATCAACCCGGCCTGGAGGAGCCCGTAGATGATGCGCCGGATCTGGATTTCATCCATATTTAAACGGCGCATGATCTGCTCGATGGTGTTCCGGCCGTTGACCTGGCTGATCACCCGCCACTCCTCCGCACTCAGCTGCACCTTGCGTATGGCCTCCGGGCGGCTGGTCAGCCGGACCGGGATGTCCAGATCCGGGAGCTCCTCCTTCAGACGCTCCACCTCCCGGAGGCGCCGGGCTCCCTCCATAATGATGTTCTCCAGATCCATAGGGACCGGGATGCGATTCTGTAACACCTGAAGATCGGGCTCGAAACGGAAAACCCCCTCGTTCCAGGAGAACAGCCGGTAAACCACATCCAGCATCTGGGCCCGCAGGCTGTTCAGGATGTCCTGCTGCGTGACATAGCCCGCTTCGATCAGCTTGAGGCCCAGCACCTTATCATCCTGAAGGCGGGCGAGGTCGAACCCCTTCAGCTGTTCCGGCTGAAGCTTGCCGGCCCGGATCAGGACGTCCACCAGGCGCCCATCCTGGCGATCCAGCGCCGCATAAATCAGCTTGCCGTCTTTAAAACACAAACGGGCTGTGCCGCTCCGGCTTTCTACAGTCAGGGTCCCGGTCTTCCGGGCCAGATGGATCAGGTTAAGGAGCTGCGTGGTATTGAAATCCCGAAGGTTTCCCTTCAACGCCATTCAGGATCCTCCCCAATGGCTTGGTCCTAAAGATCTCACCCGATGGGACGGTGCGGGAAACGGCCCTACCCTCTTCCCCCGATGGCTTCGCGCTCTCCTCTATTGGGTGCTCCGAACTCCCAACCCCCGGACTCATTCCGGGCGGATCGCTGAAGCGGGAGTCTCCGCCGGTCCCAGCACCTGATCCACCAGTCGCGGGAGGACCTCCGCGACATCGCCGCGGATCCGGAGATCCGCATAGCGATCCGCCGCCGTAGGGGAGAGGTTGATGATAATCAGGCGGGCGCCGTGCTCTTTCGCCAGGATCGGCAGATCCCCCGCGGGGGCGACCTCCAGCGAGGAGCCGGCCACCAGGAACACATCGGCCCGCCGGGCTTCCTGCTGAGCCGCCAGGAACGCCCGGACGGGCAGCTGCTCTCCAAACAGGATGATGTCCGGCTTCAGCACCCCTCCGCACTGTGCACAGCGGGGGATGGTCCCATCCCGCAGGAAGGCCTCCAGATAGGGTTCCGCTGGGACCTTATGATAGCAACGAATGCATGTGGCTTCCCGGAGATGGCCATGCACCTCGATGACGTTGCGGGAGCCGGCTTTTTGATGGAGCTCATCGATGTTCTGGGTGATCAACGCCTTCAGGATGCCGGCGGCCTCCAGACGGGCGAGGGCATAGTGGGCGGGGTTCGGGCGGGCTTCCCGGATCATGCGGGCCAGCGGGCGCACCCATTCGAAAAACGCTTCCGGGCGCCTGGAGAAGGCCCAGATCGAGGCCACCTCCATCGGATCATAGATCGTCCACAACCCCGAACCCTCGCTCCGGAAATCCGGGATGCCGGACGGCGTGCTGATCCCTGCGCCGGTCAGGGCGACCAGGTAGCGAGCGCCTCGGATCAGCTCAGCGGCGCGGACCCATTCATCGTGCATCGCGTTCTGTTTCCACGAATCGAAAGCTTCACAATGGGCAAAACCCATCCGAAAACGGAATGGGCTTGCCTCCCTCACAGAGGATATCCGCTTTCAACTATAATACCGTCCATCGAGTCAGCAAAGCGGCGACCAGAGCGGCCCGCTGAGGGAGGGAATCGATATGCACGTGCTCATCCAGGGCGTGGGCGCCGTTCCCGATGGCCCCCAGGCCGTCCAGGGTGGGGATGCCCAGCGCCGCGGTGAAATTCGCATCGCTTCCCCCTCCGGTTCCCCCCTCGGTCAGCGTCAGCCCCAGCTCCGCGGCGATGGCACGGGCCCGCTCGAAAGTCGCCACCATGAGCGCGTTGCGCTCCATAGGAGGGCGGTTGAACCCGCCCCTTACTTCCAGGCGAGCGCCGTCCAGAACCGGCCGCAGGTTCCGGAAGGCTTTCTCGATCCGATCCATCTCTGACCGTGTGGCCACCCGCACATCCACCACCATCTCCGCATACTCCGGCACCACATTCGGGCGGGTCCCACCCCGGATCACCCCCACGGTCACCGTGGTGCCCCGCCGGGGGTCCGCCAGACCCCGCAGGCGCATGATCTGATACGCCAGCTCCTCAATGGCGTTGACCCCGCGCTGGGGGTCGGCCCCGGCATGCGCCGATCGACCATAGGCCGCCACCACAAAATCCCCTACTCCCTTCCGGAAGGTCTTCAGGCTTCCATCGGGAAGCGCGGGCTCCAAACAGAGCACCAGATGGCTGCGCCGAGCCTCCTCCTCGATCAGAGGGCGGGAGGTCTCGCTCCCGGTTTCCTCATCGCTGGTGAAGAGCATGCGGATCCGATGGGGAGGGCGAACAGCCAGGGCCTGGAGTCCCTGCAAGGCCCCCAGGAGGATGGCGATCCCGCCTTTCATGTCGAAGACCCCAGGGCCGTAGAGCCGCCCGTTCTCCTCCCGGATGGGCATCCGGGCCAAGGTTCCCAGAGGCCACACCGTATCCAGATGGCAGAGCGTGAGAATCTGGCTTGAGGCCTCCGGGTCCCCCCAGGTGGCGATCCAGTGATCGCCCACCGTCTCCTGGGGGATGCGCTCCACCCGGGCCCCGAGATCCCGCAGGTGATCCGCCACAAACTCCCCGAGTCGATCCACCGCCCCCTTTTCCGTGGTGGGCGACTCCCGAAGGGCGAGCTCGCGCAATAATGAGGCCAACTCCTCCCGAAGCTCGAAGAACCGTTCCATCCAGGCTATGAACAATGTCATGATCGTTCTCCCGGCGAGTGGCATTCGATGAGGACATCCGCCGCTGGGCTTGGCTTCGAGGAGACGGAATGACTCCTCCCCGCTCTCTTGGGGGCCAGGCCAGCCCCGAAATCCCCCATGCGGTTGAATCAAATCACCAGCTGCTCATACAGCCGCTCCAGGCTGAGGTCCGGGGAAACGGTCTCCCGGGAGCGAAGGGTCAGGGCAGCTGCGGCAATCCCCAGGCGGACCGCTTCCTCGATCGGGATGCCGTGAAGGAGCGCGAAGATCACCGCCGCCGTGAGCGCATCCCCCGCCCCGGTGAAATCCACGATCTCTGTCCGCAAGGCCGGGATGTGCCCGCTGAGATCCCCAGCCGCATAGACCAGGCCCAGCTCGGCCATGGTGATGATGGCGATCTGCACGCCCAGCGCGGCAAGATAGCGGGCCGCGAAGAGCGCTTCATCCACGCTGGAAACCGGCAGCCCGGTTAACGCTTCGGCCTCCGCCGTATTGGGCGTCACCAGATGCAGCTCGGGAAGGATCGGCCGGAGGCGCATGGCCAGGGTCGGCGAGGTCGGATCCGCGGCGACGGGGACACCGAAGCGGCGGGCGAGGCGAACCGCCATCCGCAAAGCGGCCGGGGAGAGATTCGCATCCAGCACCACCATGGCAGCCTGCTCAAACAGGGCCCGGCATGTCTGGAGATAACGCGGCGTGATCGCCTCGAGGATCCCCATGTCATCCACAGCGACCACCAGATTGCCCTGTTCGTCCAGGACCGCGAGGTAAACCCCGGTTCGCCCTTCGGGGACCACCATCACATGCGTGACGTCCACCCCTGCGCCCCGGGTTCGCTCCAGCACCCACTGCCCCGCCTCATCGTTCCCGACTGCCGAGATCAGGATGACCGGATGGCCCAGGCGGGCCAGGTTCTCCGCGATGTTGCGGGCCACGCCGCCCACGCTCCGGCGCACGTGGCCCGGATTGGTAGCGGCCAGCCGGATCGCCCCGGCCGCGTAACCTTTGAGATCCAGGCCGGCGGCTCCGATCACCAGAATCGGTCGCTCCTCCGGCCCCTCCCCTGCCCGCCACATCCCTTGCCTCCCTTACGGATCCTCGCCCCGTCCTGCAACCCGGAAATAGATGGGGAAAGCCCGCGCCGATCACAACCGGCTTACCCCGGGAGCCCATGTCGCAGGATCCGCAACCAGTTTCCGCTCATCACGGCTTCAATGTCTTCCTCCGTGAAGCCGGCTTCCCGGAGCGCCTGGGCGATTTTCGGGAGATCGGCCACCGTGTCGAATTCCGCCGGTGTGGACTCCGCGCCGAACCCCCCATCGAAATCGCTTCCGATCCCCACGTGGCGCGCATCCCCTACCCGCTGACAGACGTAATCGATCGCCCGCACCACATCCCAGATGGTCACTGCCTCCTTGGGATCCCCTCGCGTCCACCCTTTCTTCAGCATCCGATTACAAAGCACCACTCCCACCACGCCATCCCGTTCCGCCAGGGCCCGGATCATCGCATCGGAAAGCTGACGATCTCCCGGCACCAGCGCCTGGGGGTTCGAGTGGCTGGCGATCACCGGGCCCTCGTAGCGGTCCAGGGCCTCGAAGAAGCTCCGCTCCGCCATATGGCTGAGGTCCAGGATGAGGGGAAACTCCTGCATCGTCTTCAGGAGACGACGGCCCTCATCGGTCAGAGGGCCAGGCTCCCCGGTCCCGCCAGCGTAACGCGTGGCCCCCCAGGCCAGGCCGATGATCCGCACACCCCGTTCATACCAGACCTCCACCTCCTCCGGCCGTCGGATCGGATCCGCGCCCTCCATCAGCCGGACGATCCCGATGCGCCGGGCATCGGTCTCCAGATGAGGCTCCTTCCAGGTTTCCAGCACGACCTCGAGATCTTTCCGTGTATTGATCAGGTGAAAGCGCGGCTGGGTGTCCGCAAGGCGCTCGTAGTAATCCAGCTGGGCCATCCCCTCCGCATAGGCCTCCTCGGGCGTTCGATAGGTCCGTTCCAGAGGAGAACGGGCCCGGTGCGCGGGCATCACAAAGATCGTCCCAAAGATCACCGCCACCCCGCCGGCCAGCCATTCGGGGAGACCCAGCATGCACCGCCCGTTCAGACTCGGGATCTCCGTCCCCTCCTCCTGCTCCCGGATGGCATGGGCGGATCGGGTGTAATCCCGGCCGAACGACCGGGCATTCCAGGCCAGATCTTCATGGGCGTCGACAATGATCATGGCGCCCGGAACCCTCCTCCTTCGCAGCTGGACTTCGATGCAGAGGACGAACGGCTACCTTTATGACCTTTCAGGCCACAGGGGACAAGAAGAAAAACGGGCTTTGAGTGTTACATCGTGCCCGCTTCGAATTGAAGGAACCGCTCGCGCCAGGACTCCGGGATCGGCACAGGGACTCCCTGCGCATAATCGTAAGCCACCTGCACCGAGCGTCCCAGGGCCATTATGTGGCCGCTGTCGCAGCGCTCGATCTTATACAGGAAGACGAAGCTCCGCTGACGCACTTCAGCGACCCGGATCCAGACCTGAATCGGCATCCCCATGGTGATCGGGGCTCGATACTGACACAGGGCCTCTGCCACGATCATCCCAAAGGGTTCCAGGGGAGGGGGAAGCCCAGCCAGCTGGCGGATGTAATGGAGGCGCGCCTGCTCAAAGTAAGTGAAATAGACCGCGTTGTTGACATGGCCCATCGCGTCCATATCCCGGAAGCGGACCTCGATAGGCACCGCCATACGGAACGGCAGATCCGGCGGGAAGAGATCCTCCTTCATGGCTCAACCTCGATGAAGCGAAGCTCATCGGTCTCCAGATCCAGGATGCAAAAAGAGCGGCTTTCATGCCGGACCCCTCCCAGGGCGCCCGGGTTAATGATCCGGGTTCGACCGATCCGTTCATCACGACGCCGATGGGTGTGGCCATGGAAGATGTAGTCAAACTCCCCTGATGCAATCGCCTGATTCAGGCGCTCCGTATCATCGCCGTGGAGGATGAGGATGCGACGGCCGGCCACTGTGGTGCTCAACTCATCGCCCAGGAAGGGCTGGCGCCCCAGGGCAACCACGGCCGGCTCGAGCGCATTTAGGCGATCCAGATTGCCCCGGACGAACAGCACATCCCAGCCTTCGAAAAGGGAGACAACCTCCGGCGAGGTGACATCGCCGCAGTGGAAGAGACGCTCCACCTGTTCCTGACGAAGGAGCTCCAGGGCCCGACGGGTGTTTTCGATATGATCATGGGTGTCGCTCAGGATCCCGATCCGCATGGATGCCCCTCCGGGGTCTGGTTCTCTTCAAGGGCGGTGATCCCCCTGGCGCAAGGCCAGCGGCTACGAGCCTAAAGTGGCAAGAGCCTGCCGATAAGCCTCCAGGGCCTTCTGAAGCTTCCCGGCCTCCTGATAGGCGTCTCCCAGAACCTGCCAGAGCCGCGAGTCGGTAGGCCGCAATTGCACGGCCTGCTCCAGGTCGGCGATCACCGTATCGCGCATCGAGGCGACCCGCAGGAGGCGCTGATATTCCCGAACCGCGCGCGCCGTGTCGCCCAGATTGAAGAGCAGCCGGGCCATCGCCAGGCGGGTCTCATGGTCGCGCGGCTGCTCCTTGAGCCGGGCCTCATATTCCGCCAGGATCCCCAACAGCGGCCCGGCCATCGTTTCCGCGATCGGAACCGCCTGCAGACGCTCCAGCCAGCGGAGATCCACGGGAGGAAGGGCTTCCGGCACCTTCCCCGCGGGCGGAACCCCCTCATCAACCGCCAGCAGATCCCAGATCGGCGCTGCCACAGCGGGCGGGGTTCCAGCCATCGGCGGGGCGGGTTCTTCTTCAAACCCCGCTTCCCTCACCTCCTCCCGCCCCGGCGGGGCTTCCGTCAGAAGCTCCGGGGGCATGGGCTCGATGGGCAATGCTTCCCTACCCGATAGTGCTTCCACAGGCGCTGCTTCCCGGAACAGCCCGAGCTCTGACATCCACTCCGGGGGGATCTCCAGCGGCTGCGCCGCGGCCTCCTCCAGCAGCGCCTGGAATTGCGCCTCCTCGGAAGGAGCCGCCTCCAGCGCTTCCTCCGGCGGCTTAAGGGCCAGCAGCCATTCCGGGAGCGCCGCTTTCTCTTCCGCAGCCACCTCTTCCATCTCCACGCCGGATGGGATCTCCGGGAGTTCCGGCGAAGGCGCTGCCTCCACAGGTTCCGAAGGAGGAGCGGGCTCCCGCGCTTCCGATGGACGACGGCCCAGGATCTCCGCCATCCGGGCCTCCGCCTCTCGCTCCGCTTGGGCGCGCAGCATTTCCTCTTTCCCCTCCGCGATCCGAGCCAGCCAGGCCAGGGCTTCCTCAGGGCTCAGGGACTCCGGAAGCGGAGGCAGCCCGGCGAGCTCCGGGGTCGGGCCCTCAGAGGGTTCCTCCGCCGGCTGGATTCCCCCGACTTCCGCGGGAAGCTCGGTTGCAGGAAGCCCCTCTTCTTGAGAGATCCCAAGCGGTGCTTCCTCCGCGGGCCCAACCTCCTCGGGCGGTGCGACGATCTCTGGGGCTTCCCCCAGAGGAGGCCCCGGCCACTCCAGACCCGGGAATCCCTTCTCTTCCCACGGGACCTCCGGTGGGGGCGGAAGCTCTTCCTCCGGCGTCCAGGGGGGTGGTTCCGGCGGGAGGACAAAATCCTCCTTCAACCACTCCGGCAATTCGGCTTCAGGGGTGGCCTCCTCCATCCCGGGCGGCGCTGGTGCTTCCACCGCGCGAAGCCATTCGGGCCCCTCTTCTGCGACCGTTGTGGGCCCCTCCTCTTCAGGGAGCGGAGCCCCTTCGATCGCGCGAAGCCATTCCGGTTCCTCCCCAACAACCGGCGCGGCGATCTCTTCCTCGGGAGGCGGACCCACTTCCACGGAGCGGAGCCATTCCAGCGGCTCGGGGATCGGCTCTGGAGGCGCCCCCTGCGGGATCTCCACGAGGGGAGGAGTTTCAGGAGCCAGCTCCAGAACCTCCTCCTGCCCCACCGGGGCAGGGGCTTCCGCGGATGGGATCGCCTCACCCAGAGGAAGGCCTAAGGCCTGCAGCCACTCGGGGATCTCACCCTCCTCCACCGGGGGTCGGGCATAAGCCGGGGTGGGGGGCACATAGATCAGCCGTTCGATTCGCACGGAGGCCGGCTGGATGGAGGCCGTGGGGCCAAGGAGATCCGGGACCAGGGTGAGCTCCGGATCCACGGCCGCGGCCCGTCGGAACAGCTCCCGGGCGTCGGCCTCGCGGCCGCTGGCCATCCAGAACTCCCCTAGGATCAGGTTGGCCTTCAGGCAGTAGGGCAGCTCCTGCAGCAGGCTCTGGGCGGCCCGGGCGGCTTCGAGGCGACGTCCATCCCGCCACAGCACCTCCAGGTAAAGAGCCCGCAGATCATAGCGGCGAGGCGCTTCCTGAAGAAGGCTCTCCAGCTCCGCGATGGCCGCGGCGTATAAATGGCCCCGGGCGTAGAGACGGGCCAGCGCGCCCCGGGTAAGGGGGAGGAACTCCGGCGGCACCCCGTCACGGCGGGCATAGAGTTTGGCCAGCTCCTCGCGGATGAACTCATTATAGGGGAGGATCTCATAGGCTCGCTCCATCTGCCAGGCAGCCTCAGCGATCTTCCCCTGTCGCTCGTAGAGCACACTGAGGCCAATACGGGGGAGGAAATCCTCGGGGTCCGCACCAAGGGATCGGGCAAAGAGATCCATCGCCGCTTCATCCTGGCCCTTCTCCAGATAGGCCTGGCCCAGCAGGCGATAGACCCGGTAATACTTTGGGTAGCGTTTCAGGATATGGAAGCCGTGGGCGATGGCTTCGTCGTAAGCCTCATCCTGGAGGAGGCGCTCAATCTCTGCGCAATACTGGGAAAGCGTGATCTCCTGCATCCGGATCCCCCTTCCCGTTGGATCGATTTGATTATAACGAAGATTGGGGGGAGAGGGGACCATGCAAGAGCGGACGTTTCTGGACCGGCCGGAGCCGGTTCCCTATCTTCCGGCGTCAGCGTGCCCTGGTCAAAGGCTCCAGATTCAGCGGGAACACGGGCAAGCTCCTAGACCCCACCTGGAGAGATCCCGCGCTTTCCAAACCGGCCGAAACCCACCCTACGGATTTACGACGCCCTCGGCCGGTGGCGATTCCGGAGCCGATCAACTGCGAAGGCGATCGCCCCGGCCGGGAGCACAAAGGGGCCGCCCAGCACCAGCATCCAGATGCTGATATCCACCAGGCCCCGCAACAGGATCCCCAGCACACCGGTGGCCTCACGGAACGTTTCCCCAGGATTCCAGACGATGGGCGTCGGTGTGGGGGTGGGGGTCGGCGTCGGGCGCAGCGGTTCCAGGATGGCCGTGATCAGCGAGTAGGCGGAGCGTCCCTTCAGGAAGTTCATGCGGCCTTTCACCTGGGCGATCTCTCCCTCCAGCTCCCGCAACCGCGCTTCCACCTGAAGGGCCTCTTCTACCGACTTCGCCTCCTTCAGGAACTCCCGGAGCCGGGCCGCCGCTGCCTCCAGGTTGGCCAGCCGGGCCTCCAGGTCCACATACTCCTGGCTGACATCCTGGCCGGAGGTGTTCTCATCCGCGACCCTCATCGCGATGCGCCGCAACCGGCCCAGGGTCTCCTCGAAACGTTCTGAAGGCACCGCGAACGTCAGGCTGGCATATTTTTCCTCATCCTGGAACCAGGTGCGGCTGCTCAGGATGTAGCCGCCGACATCTGTGACCAGCCCCTCGATGCGGGTAAGGGCTTCATCGACACTGGAGACCACGAGCCGCATCTCCGCGTTTTTGATGATCATGCGGGCGGCAGGGTTGGGGAGCACGCCCGGGGGATTCACAGCGACTGGCGTGGCAGCAGGCGCTCCAACAGACGGCGCCCCTTTCAGCTGTTGCGCATTCTCCGCCACCGGCCCGCCCGCCCGCTCGATCTGAGGCCGGGCCCCTACCGGCGCTGGAGGGGCCATCGCCGGGGTAGGCCGCGCGGCCGGCGCGCACGCGGTTAGGAGCAGCCCCAAAACGATCCCGGGAAGCAGCAAACGCATGGGAACCTCCCCTCTTTCTGTGGATCTCACAGAAAAGACGTCGGGCCCCGGATGAGGGTTCCCCGGTGGGACAGCCCCTTCCTGATCCCCTAAGAGCTTTAGAGATCGGTCAGGCCGCCGAGGGCGACCGGCCCTCTGCGAAGGCTCCGCCAGAAAACCCATCGTTGCCGGAGAGAGGCGCGACCGGATTCCCCGAACCCAATGGTAGCCGGTTGAGCACAATTCCCCTAAAATCAGAAGTCAGATGGAATGTCACCTTTTCAGGGATAGGCGCATCAAATTTCGAGGAGTGTAAGGAGGAGGGGCCATCCATGGCCGTGCGACCGATCATCCTGGCGGATCAACCCATCCTGCGGCAGAAGGCAGAGCCCGTCACGCGGATCACGCCGGCCCTCCGGCGCCTGATCGATGATATGGTCGAAACCATGCGGGCGGCGGAGGGGATCGGCCTGGCCGCGCCCCAGGTCGGAGAATCCCTCCGCGTGATCGTCGTGGAGGTCCCGGAGGATGAGGAGGTCCCCGGGAGCGGCGTGCTGTATGTGGTGATCAACCCGGAGATCGTGGAGGCTTCCCCGGAGATCGTCGAAGGGGTGGAGGGATGCCTCTCCATCCCCGGATGGTATGGCTGGGTTCCCCGCGCCCGGTCCATCATGGTGCGGGGCCTGAACCGGGATGGACGGAGGGTTCGAATCCGGGCGGAAGGCCTGGTGGCCCGCGTGTTCCAGCATGAGATCGATCATCTGGACGGCATCCTCTTCCCGGACCGGATCACGGATCCGACCCGCATCTGGCGCGTTCAGCCAGCCCGGGAGGCCATCCCGGAGCCCGTCCCGGCCCGTGTTTCCCCCGGCGCGGGTCATTAAGGGGCGCCGGGCCAGGCGTCGCTCAGGGAATGGATTTCCTTCAGGGAGTTCGAGGGCAGCTCGGCCTCTAAAGCATCTTTTCCCCGGGGGCTCGCAGGGCTCCAGGAGGGGAAAAGAACATCCTGTCATCCTGCATGCGAGCTCAATGGTATACCCTATGAGTCCATTTCGGAGGGAAGCTCGAATGGAGAATCTGATCATTCTGGGAGCCGGGCCTGCCGGGTTGACGGCGGCCCTCTACGCTGCACGGGCGAATCTCTCGCCGCTGGTCATCACCGGCAACAGCGTCGGCGGCCAGATCGCCACCACGGATGTGGTGGAGAACTTCCCGGGTTTCCCGGAGCCCATCGGCGGCGCCGAGCTGGCCGAACGCATGAAGCAACAGGCGGAACGCTTCGGCGCCCGCTTCGAGTTCGATGAGGCGATCGAGGTCGACCTCCGGCGTCATCCTTTCCGGGTGCGCACCTATAGCGAGGAATACGAGGCGAAGGCGGTGATCGTGGCCACAGGGGCGACCCCTCGCCGCCTGAACGTCCCCGGCGAGCAGGAGTTCTGGGGGCGGGGCGTCTCTGTATGCGCCACCTGTGATGGCTTTTTCTTCACGGACAAAGAAGTGGTGGTGGTCGGCGGGGGCGATAGCGCCTTCCAGGAAGGGCTGTTCCTCACCCGCTATGCTCGGAAGGTGACCATCATCCACCGGCGGGATCAGTTCCGCGCCCAGCCCATCCTTCAGGAGCGCGCCCGGAACAACCCGAAGATCTCCTTCCTGATGAACACCGTCGTCACCGCCATCCTGGGCGACGGCAAAGTGCGGGCAGTGCGGCTGAGGAACGTGAAGACCGGGGAGGAATGGGAATTCCCCACGGATGGCGTATTTATCTTCATCGGTTACGAGCCCAACACCGCGCTGTTCCGGGGGCAGCTGGAGATGGATGAGGCGGGCTATATCAAAGTCAACGAGCGACTGCACACCAGCGTTCCCGGGGTCTTCGCCGCTGGCGAAGTGCATGATCGATGGTTCCGTCAGGCCATCACCTCGGCCGGATTCGGGGCTATGGCAGCCATGGAGGCGGAGAAATTCCTGGCCGAGCTGGAACACCAGGGCTACCCGGCCCTGACCGCCGCGGGCGAATTGTCCCATTAAATCCGTAGAAGCTGCTTCCGCGGCGACAGGGCAAGATGCGTCGAATGAATGCAACCTGGGGGCCTCCGGCCAGCGGCCGGCCGGCGCCGGCCAGAACGCGTCGGCGCAAGCCGACGCGGGGCACAAAGCGCCTCACGAGGCCGATTTCCATCGGCGCGCCCGCCGACGCCCGGCGCGGAGGGCGTCGAATGAATTCGACCTTTAGAGGCCTCCGGCCACCGGCCGGCCAAAAAGCGTCCTCACGTCGGCACAGGCCAACGCGGGGCGCGTTAGCGCCTCGGAAGGCCGATTTCCATCGGCGAACCCGTTATGCCTGGATGCCCTGCCGCTGAGGCGTTCGGGGAGCCTGAGGGCGCCTCCCGCGCCCTCATCCCTCACTCCTCCGAATCCGGCGCCGGGAGGATCCGCCGGAGCGCCTCCTGGAGATCCCTGGGGAGGGCGCTCTGGCGCGCCTCTTTTCGCAGCCACTCCTTGAGTTTCCGCGCGTGAACGACCGGGATGCTGCTACCTTCCACATCCAGGCGCGCTTCCGGATGGGTGAAGACGATAACGGGCTGGATCGGGACTTCCCTCCCGTCCAGCTGACGGGCGAGATGACGACGGAGGGCTTCGGCCTCCAGCTGGGCTTCCCGGGTCGGGTTCCCCAGGGTATCCTGAGCCATCCAGCGCAGGAAACGCCGGAAAAGCCCCATCGGCTGGGACCACCGGTCGTTCCGACAGCGGATCTCCCCCCGCTGCCATTTGACGACAAAGGTCCGCACCCCATCCGGGCCCACCAGGACGTGCTCCGCGGGGAGCATATAGTGATAGAGCACATATCGATCATCCAAGCCTTTGAGCGCCTGGGTCAACGCCGCCTCTGGCCGGTCCGGGCGCACGAAGCGATGGATGTAATAGATCCCGATCTGGGTCAGCCCGAACCCCACGAAAAATGCGATGACCGGGATGAAAGCAAGCTGAGGATATAGCAGAGAGGTCACCAATCCGAGGATCAGGATGATATAGCCGATGGGGAAGGCCCAGTTGCCAATCGCCGCCCGACGCTGGATATATCGTTCGTTGCGCACGACTTTCATCGGTTTCAGGCCTCCCGATTGAAGTAGGGGATCGAAAGAGCGCCAGCCCTCACTCCGGAGTGGAAACCGATCCTCTGACCCACCGTTTGATGCGTTTTGAGGGGTAGGCAACGCGCGCTTCACGCACCGCGCAGTTGATGATACTCCTCAGGGGTCAGGAAGCGCCCTCCCTCAACAGTTCGTTTCACCACGCGATAACGGCCATCCAGATGCACTTCCGCTCGCATTAGCTGGAAACAGCGGTCGTCCATGATCTCCTTAATCAGCACATAGCCGGTTCCGGCTTCCTCGGGGTTCAGGTCATACCGGCGGTCGGCCCGAACGGCAACCGGAGCCCCGCACCGCTCACACTGCACGTAGAGCCATATTGCGTCGGGATCAACCTCAGTGATCTCCCCGCCCAGAAGCTCCCGAATCCTGCGCCAGATCATGGCCGGACCTCCCTTTCCAGACCACGAGCTCGCTATCGGAACCGTATTGTATCCCGATCCAGACGGACGGGGTTGAGCATGAACGGAGAGGGCAAGATGCCGATCTACGTTCAACCGTGGGCTTCCCTCTCTGGGCCCTCCCAGCGCCCGAGGATCAGCGAGACGTTGTGTCCCCCGAAACCGAAGGCGTTCACCAGCGCCCGGCGCACCCGGGCGCGGCGGGCCACGTTGGGGACGTAATCCAGATCGCATTCGGGATCCGGGGTTTCATAGTTGATGGTGGGATGGATGATCTGGTGAACCAGCGTCAGCGTCGTGGCGATGGCGCCCAGCGCCCCCGCCGCGCCCATCGTGTGACCGATCATGGATTTGGTGGCACTGATCGGGATCCGGTAAGCGGTTTCCCCGAACACCTGCTTGATCGCCATCGTCTCAATCGGATCATTTAACCGGGTGGAGGTCCCATGGGCGTTGATGTAGTCGATCTCCTCCGGCCTGAGCCCCGCATCCTGGAGGGCCCAGCGCATCGCGCGAGCTGCTCCGGCCCCATCCGGCTCAGGGGCTGTGACGTGATGGGCGTCGGCGGCGTTGCCGTAACCCAGGACCTCCGCATAGATCCGGGCGCCCCGGGCGCGGGCATGGGAAAGCCGTTCCAGCACCAGGATCCCGGCGCCCTCGGCGTAAACGAAGCCATCCCGATGGGCGTCGAAGGGGCGGCTGGCCCGCTCAGGCTCCTCGTTCCGGGTGGAAAGGGCCCGCATGGCCGCAAAGCCGGCGATGGCGAAATCGGTGATCAGGGCCTCCACCCCGCCACAGATCACCACATCCGCGATGCCCCGGCGGATCCATTCCGCCGCCTCGCCGATCGCCTGGGCACCAGTGGCACAGGCCGCAGCGACCGTGGCGATCGGGCCCTTCGCTCCGAAGTAAACGCTCACGTGGTGGCTCGGCATGTTGGGGATCGAAGCGACGAGGGCGAAAGGGCTCACTCGGGCCAGCCCCTGGGTGCGGAAGATCTGGATCTGACGGTCAGCCACCTCATAGCCCCCCATCCCAACTCCGATCAACGTCCCCACCCGCTCGGGATCCGGGAACCCATCGAACCCGGCGTCCCGCACGGCTTCCAGCGCGGCCACCACGGCGAACTGGGAACAGCGGGCCATGCGCCGGGCCTCTTTCGAGGGGAGGGCAACGGTCGGATCGAAGCCCTTCACTTCGCCGGCGATGCGGACCGGGAGCCCTGAGGCGTCGAACTGGGTGATGGGACCGATGCCGGAGCGGCCGGCGATCAGGCCCTCCCAGAACGCCCGGACGTTCAGGCCGAGGGGGGAAAGAGCCCCCATCCCGGTGATCACCACCCGCTGGTTTTCCGAACGGGAAAGCGACACCTGGCTCATCCGGGGCAACCTATGGAGCTCTCTCATCCATCTCCGTAAAGCTTCATCCAGGAAGGGCGAAACATCATTTTGAGGCCGGTCGGATCGCCGGGGGCGATCCCCATGGCCTCAAAAATCCGGGAACATCCCCGCGATGGCATCCCTGCTCAGATGATCCCCACCTGACTGTAGTCCCCCAGGGTGAATTTATACGCCTTCGGCTTCATCGGCGAGTGGGTGATCGCCACACGGCGGCCGATCAGGCTGTCGGCGATCCGCGGGATGTCCTCAATGCGGCAATGCTCCAGCACAATGCTGTGCTCGATCTCGCTGTTGACGATCTCACAGTGATGATAGATGCTGGTGAAGGGGCCGATATAACTGTTCACAATGCGGGTGTGTTCACCGATGATCGCCGGGCCACGGATCCGGCTGTTGATGATCTCCGCGCCCTTCTCGATGACCACCTTCCCTTCCAGTATGGAATCCCGATCCACATAGCCCTCCACCCGCGGCTCCAGCTCCTCCAGCACCAAGCTGTTGGCGGCAAGCATATCGATGGGCTTCCCCGTATCGATCCACCACCCGGTGTGAAGATAGGGATAAACCCGGTAGCCTTTCTCCACCAGATATTGAATGGCGTCCGTGATCTCCAGCTCGCCCCGCCAGCTGGGGCGGATGGCTTCCACGGCCTCGAAGATCGGCGGCCGGAAGAGATAGATGCCCACCAGCGCCAGGTTGCTCCGCGGCTCCCGGGGCTTCTCCACCAGCCGCACGATGCGGCCGTTTTCCAGCTCCGCCACTCCATAGTGCTGGGGGTCAGGGACCTCCTTCAGGACGATCTGGGCGTCGTAGTCGCTTTCCAGGAACATCTGCACCAGATGGCGAATCCCCCCCTGGATGACATTATCGCCCAGGAACATCACGAAGGGCGTGTCCCCCAGATAGCTCCGGGAGATTTTCACGGCGTGGGCCAGGCCCAGGGGCGCCTCCTGACGGATATAGGTCACCTTCACCCCCCAGCGGCTCCCATCCCCCACCGCCGCCATCACCTCAGGGGCCGTATCCCCCACCACGATCCCGATATCCGTGATGCCTGCGTCTCTGACCGTTTCGATGACCCGGAAGAGAACCGGCTTGTTGGCGATGGGGATGAGCTGCTTGGCGCTGGTGAAGGTCAGAGGATACAGGCGAGTTCCCTTCCCTCCGCTCAGGATCAGCGCTTTCATGGATCTCCCGCTCCTCTTGGGGTTTCGGGATTAGTAGGAATCTATCCCCTCCCACCTGCGCCCCCTTCGGGCGCTTGCGGGCGGGATCCGGCCGACCGAACCCCGCCGCACCTCCAGCGTTTTCCATTCTATCCGACAATCCGACGCTCGGGCAGCGGTTCGGCGTTCCGCATTCCCTGTAGGGCAACTGCAAGCAGTTGCCCTACTCCCCTCTACCGTCACGTGCGCTCCGATTTCTTCTTCGGTTATCGGCTGGAAGAGGTGGCCCCCGGCCAGCGGGCGTTCATCGCCCTCCCGGAAAAGGCGCTGCTGGACCTGATTTACCTGCGCCCCGAGAGGGACCTGGATGTCTATCTGCGGGAGCTGCGCTTGCAGAACCTGGAGCGTCTCGATCCCCAGCGCCTGCACGAGTTCGCCGGGCGCTCGGGCGCGGTCAAATTCCGCCGGGCAGTGGATCTCATTCTTGCCCTGAAAGCGCAAGAAGAAGAAGCCTACGAAGCCCTATGAAAGATCACCTGGTGGCCCTGCTGACGAGGGAAAACCTGGCGCGGATGCTAAGAGTCGATGGGTAACGTGGAGGACTCACGCTGGTTGATCCGATGGAGCTCTGCTCCTCTTTCCACCAGGGGCACTTATCCCGCCCAGAGGATCACCCCCAGCACGGCGGCGTGGACCCGTTCCAGGGCCTCGCGGGCCTGGAGGAGATGGGCCCGACGGGTGCGGCGGACGCGCGCGATGAGGAGCGCGCCATCGCTGTGCTCCGCCAGCGTGAGGGTCCAGCTCACGGTTTGCGCCGGCGGCGCGTAAATCAGGATCCGCTCCGCCCGTCGCCGGAGGGCCTGGAGGAGCTCCCCCACCCTCCGCGGGCCGGGAGGCTGTCGATCCGGCCCCGGCGCGCCGGCGGGCAACAGGATGAGCCCGGGGATCCCGGTCTCGACCAGGGCCGCATCGATCGATCCTCCCATCCCGGTGAGCAGGCCGCGAAGACCGGGCGAGGAGGAAACCCTCAGCTCCTCGTGAAGCCGGGGCCGTTCCAGATCCGCATCCACCAGGAGGGTTTGCCGGCCTGCCTCTGCGAAGGCGATGCCCAGATCCCGCGCGACCTCCGCCGCCGGCTCTCCGGGGGATGCCGGCGTCAGCAGCAAGACCTGAAGCGGGTGCTCCAGGCGCAGCGCCTCCAGGTTCGCTCGCAGGATCCGGTAGGCTTCGGATATCATCGGCCAGGATCGGGGTTCCATCGCCGCTGCCGGATGCGAGGTTCACGAAAGGACTTCCGGGATTTCCTCCCGCCGCGGGGTTCCTGAAGGAGCTTCCACCCATCGGCGAAGGTTCTCCAGGCCTTCCTCAAAGAACAGCACGATCAGCCCGATCAGCAGTCCGCCCAGGCCGCCCAGGGCGACGTTCAGGCGGGTCTGAGGGCGGAACCGGGTATACGTGGGCTCATCCACCAGCAGCGCGTCAATCCGGTCCTCCCGCCGGAGCCGCTCGTTCTCCTTCTGTCGCCACTCCACAAACTGCTGCGCCCATCGTTTGGCGATCTGTCGAGCCAGCTCTCCATTTAGCGCGCGCACTTCCAGACGGATCACCATGCTGCGCTCATCCAGGGAAAGGGACATGTTCCGGCGCAGCTGCTCCGGGGCCATCGCCAGGCCCAGCTCCTGGATCACCCGGCGGGCGGAGGGCTGCGCGGGATCATCACCCCCATAGACGCTGGAGAGGATCTGGAGGTAACTGTTCAGGAGGGTTTTGGCGGCCTGGCTCTGGCCGAAATCCGGCCGCGCCGGCTGCACCGCGATCGTCGCCACCGCCCGATACACCGGCGTCTGCAGCCGGCTGTAGACAAAGGCGCTCAGGGCGGTCACGATGGCCAGGACCGGGATCAGCCACCCCCATCGCCGCAGAATCTGTATCAGATCCCAGAGGCTCATCGGGCTCCCTCACATGGCTCAGGCCATCCGGCCTGGGGTTCGAGGAGGCTTCCTCCCCTCTCGACGAACAGCTCATTCATTTCCCCGGCGTCGAGGGATCTCCCCCAGCACCCGGAAGCCCAGGCGCTCCACATCCGTTCGATCCCAGATGCGGGGATCCAGGAAATCGGCCAGGAAGGCCATGGTGAATCCCCCCAGGAGGCCCAGGGCGATCCGGAAGAGCGGTCCCAGCCGGGCGCGCAGGGGAGGCGCGGTGGGCGAGGCGGCGGGGACATCCAGCGGCGTCAGCACGGCCATCCCCTCCCCTGACTGGGGCCAGACCTGGTCGACCTCCCGACGCGCCACCGCCACCGCCGCCCGGGCGATCGCCTCCGTCACCCCCGGATCCGAAGCGGTGACGTAGAGAACCACCAGGGACCGCTGATAATCCGAAGCCAGGGCCCCCTGAACCGCGGGGGGCGAGAGGGTGAGACCCTCCGCCTGCAACTGCGCCGCCACCCGTTCCGCGAAGTCCCGGCTTCGAACCCAGGCGGAAACAGCCGCGGCCAGGTATTCGCTGGAGAGCCAGCGGTAGTAGCCTTCGTAGTCGTAATCCCCGCGGCCCTCCGGCCGGATCCCCACCGCCAGACGGATGGAGGTCTGATAGGCAGGCGCTGGGGGACGATCGAGCACGGCCCCGAAGAACCCCAGCGTGGTGGGGATCAGGACCAGCCACCCCCATCGTTTCAACACTCGAAGCAGCTCCTCAAACGTCATCGGACCTTCCGTCAGGAAAGCGAAGCTCCCCAGCGATCCAGCAGGGTCCGTTCCACATCATGGCCCCGACGGGCGGATTCCCACGCCAGCTCCACGATTTTCTTTATTTTTTCCTGGAACAACTGTTTGTCAAACCGCTCTGCGTGGCGTCGGATCACCCCGGGATCGAACCGCAGGTCCTCGAGGCGGCGCACCGCCTCCGCCAGGCTCTCCGGCGTAGACGCATGGAAGAAGACCCCGGTCACGCCCTCCACCACCGTATCCAGCGCCCCGCCGGCCGCGAAGGCGATCACCGGCCGCCCGGCGGCCATCGCCTCCACCGGCGCGATCCCGAAATCCTCCACCCCCGGGAACACAAAGGCCCGGCAGCGTGCATAAAGCTCCGTCAGCTGCTCCGCTGGAACCCTCCCCAGGAACGTGATGGTCGGCCCAGCCATCCGCTGGAGACGCCGACGATCCCGGCCATCCCCCACGATCACCAGGGGCAGCCCCAACCGGTTGAACGCCTCAATGGCCAGGTCGATCCGCTTGTAGGGGATCAGACGGGAGACGATCAGAAAGTAATCCTCCGTGCGGGCGGCAGGCTGAAAGCGCTGCACATCCACCGGCGGGTGGAGAAGGATCGAGGGACGTCGATAGAACTTCTGGATGCGACGGGCCACCTCCCGCGAGATGGCGATGAAGGCATCCACCCGATCCGCCGCCGCCCGATCCCAGATCCGCAACAACGTGATCAGCGGCCGCAGCAGGCGCCGCAGCGGCCCCGGCAGGCCCTCGCGGGCGATGTATTCCTCGTAGGCCCAGACATAGCGGGTCGGCGTCAGGCAGTAGCAGAGATGAACCGTGGAGGGTCCCGTGACCACCCCATGGCAGAACCCGCTTTTATTCGAGATCACGACGTCGTATCCGGAGAGGTTCAGCCCATCGAACGCTAAAGGATAAAGCGGGAGGTAAAGCTGGTGATGCCGGTGAATGAAGGGCATGGCGTCCAGCCAGGTGGTGTGGATCTCCCAGCCCCGATAGTGAGCGGGCATCCGATCCCGGGCGTAGATGCTGGTGTAGATGGGAGCGCCGGGGAAGGCCTCCACCAGGGCCTCCAGCACCGCCTCCGCGCCTCCCATCTGATTGAGCCAGTCGTGGACCAGCGCGACGCGCATGGGCTCCCTGTGCAATGCAGGCAGGATCTCCCCGGCTAAAGCAGGGAAGGCGAGCGAACCGGGGCGAAGGACCGGCGGTGGATGGGGCTGGGGCCGTAGATCCGAAGCGCCCGACGGTGGTCCGGCGTGCCGTAGCCTTTATGCCCTGCGAAGCCGTATCCCGGGTAGATCCGATCCATTTCCACCATCCATCGATCCCGGGCGACCTTGGCCACAATGGACGCCGCCGCCGCCGACAGGCAGCGGGCATCCGCCTGAAAAAGAACCCGCTGGGGCAGCGGGACGGGCAGGGTCATGGCGTCCACGATCAGCGCCTCGGGAGGGATCGGCAGCGCCTCCAGGGCCCGCAGCATCGCCAGGCGGGTCGCCGGGACGATGCCGAGGGCATCGATCTCCTCCGGGCTCGCCATCCCGATGCCCACCCCCCGGGCGATCCGAAGGATCTCCGGAAAGAGGGCCTCCCGCTGCTCAGGGGTCAGGGTTTTGGAATCCCGCACCCCCGCTAGCCCACGGCGCAAGCCCCTGGGATCCGTCGGAAGGATCACCGCAGCCGCCACCACCGGACCCGCCCATGCCCCCCGCCCCGCCTCATCCAGGCCCGCCACGTTCTGAACGCCCCGACGCCAGAAAGCCATCTCCTCAGCGAGCGTCGGCCGGCGATGGCGAGACCGACTCCGACCGGGCATAGCGTCCCTTCCACGCGTTCCAGCGGATCAGAAGCAGCTCGCGGAACATGTTCAGGCTGTCCCGGAACAGCCGGACGCGGCTTTCCGGGTTGAAATACCAGATCACCGGGACCTCCACGATCCGGTAGCCGCGCAGGCGGGCGATGAACAGCACCTCCACGTCAAAGCTCATGCCATCCAGCCGCTGTGCCCGGAAGAGATCCTCCGCCGCCTCGGCGCGGAACATTTTGAAGCCGCACTGGGTATCCTGGAAGCCGGGAACCGCCAGGATGCGGACGATGGTGTTGAAGACGCGGCCGATCAGGTGGCGGTAGAGAGGCTCCCCGATCCGCCGGGCTCCTGGCGCCTCACGGCTGCCGATGGCCACATCGAAGTCGTCCAGCTGCGGCGGGAGGAACTTCACCACCTCCTCAATGGGCGTGGAAAGGTCCGCATCGCAGATGTAGCGATAGCGGCCGCGGGCGGCCAGCATCCCCTGGCGGACCGCCCGCCCCTTCCCCCGCTGGGGGTCACGGATCAGACGGACATACGGATGATCCCGCGCGAAGGCCTCCACGATCTCCGCCGTTCGATCCGTGCTGCCGTTCTCGACGACGATCACCTCGGCCGGCTGGCCCCAGGACCGCAGGAAGCGGTCGATGGCCTCCAGGGCGCGGGGCAGCCGGCGCTCCTCGTTGTGAGCAGGGATGATGATGGAAAGCAGCGGTTCGTCCATCGCCGGCCTCAAAGATCCCGGGGTTCCCTCCGTCTCAGCGGGAAGCAGCATACCACAGGGGCTGCCTTCTGGAAAAGCCGCCTTTCCTTACCAACCCATGGCGTTATCCCGTTGTCGAAAGGGCCTTTATAGACCAATCGATGAAGGGCGGCATCGACCAGACGAGGGTTCACAGAGAAGCGATAGAAGGATACGGTGAAAATGCGACCCCAGAAATCACGCCGGATTTCTCGGTCCGGGTGACGAACTGGATGAACAGGAAGATCCGCCGGAGGTGGACATGGCCATCACGCCATCTACGAATCCCGAGGGAGGAAAGAGGGCTTAATACGCTCCCTGTCCCATAAGGACCCGCGGGACCGTGCGGAGCATAATCTCCAGATCGAGCAGCGGCGACCAGTTCTCGATGTAATAGATGTCCAGCAGACACATCTCATCGAACGTGAGATCGCTGCGGCCGGAGATCTGCCAGAGGCCGGTCATGCCCGGCACGGCGGCCAGGCGCTGGCGTTGCCAGGGCTTGTAGGCTTCCACCTCAGCCGGCACCGGCGGGCGCGGCCCCACCAGGCTCATCTCCCCTTTCAATACGTTGATCAGCTGCGGCAGCTCGTCCAGGCTCAGCCGGCGCAGGATCCGCCCGACCCGGGTGACCCGCGGATCGTTCCGGATCTTGAAAAGAGGGCCGCTGGCCTCGTTCAGCGCCCGCAAGCGTTCCTGCTCCTGCTCCGCCCCCACCCGCATGGTTCGAAATTTATACATCGTAAACAGACGACCCTCCTTCCCCACCCGCACCTGGCGGAAAATCACCGGGCCCGGAGAGTCCAGCTTGATGGCCAGGGCGATCAGCGCCATCAGCGGGGCGGAGAGAAGAAGCAGAAGGGCCGCCAGAACCAGATCCATCGCCCGCTTGATGCGGAACTGCCAGGGGGAGAAGCGGGCCTCCCGGATGCCGATCAGAGGGATCCCATCCAGATCCCGCACGTCCAGGCGGCTTAGGGTGAGCTGGAAAGGATCCGGGACGATCCGCACCGGGATGCGCCGGGCCTCACAGTGCCGGACGACCTCCTGGATCCGGTCATAAAAGGCCATCGGGAGGGTGATAATCACTTCATCCACCCGGTCTTCCTGGAGGACCTTCGGCAGATCCTCCAGGGTGCCCCGAGCGCGGAAGGGGCCGATATCGGTGCGGGCTTTCTCCGGATCATCATCCACAAACCCCACGATCCGATACCCCAGCTCCGGCCGAGCCAAGGCCGCCCGCATCACCGCTCTCCCCAGATCCCCCGCCCCGACGATCAACGCCCGCACCACGCCGATACCCCGCCGGCGCATGATCCGCTCCGCCCGGCTTTCGAAAAGCCGCAGGATCCCCAGCAACAGGACCACCAGCAGGGCCGCTTCCAGGAACATCAATCGGGAATAGAAAAGGGACTGGGAGAAGAACACCACCGCCATCAGGACCAGGGTGCTCTTGGCCACCGCGTTCAGGATGCGATACATCTCCTCCAGCCACGGCGCCCCCATCTGGGGGGGATACACCCGGTCCAGGCGGAACATCAGCACCAGGAGAACCGTCCAGGCGATCTGGAACGGGATGTAAGCGGAAAACGGGGCGTCGAAGGTGATCTCGCGGAACCATTCCCACCGGTAACGCATCAGATAAGCCAGCACGAAAGCAACCTGGATCACGATGAGATCCAGGCCGATGCGAATCCATCGCCACCACCACGGAATCCTTCGATCGCTCATAGGACCCATCCGCCAGCGCTCTTTCCGGGTCTCTCTCCATTTGCCGCCTGAGGGGCTGCGACGGGAAAGGAAGTCCCGTTGAGGGAAAGCCCCTCTGGCTCCCTCCTGGCCCCGGAAGCGTTCATGGATCCAGGCCGGAAACGGAACGCTGCGCGATTTTATTATAAAATTCCACGATGACCCTTGCGGTCCTTTCCCAGGAAAACTGGCGGGCGCGCGTCAGCCCACGAGCCCGCAACATTTCTCGAAGCGCATGATCCCGAAGCAGCGTCTGGATCCCTTCCGCCCAGGCCTCGATGTCGTCGGGATCGACCAGGAAGCCGGCTTCCCCCACCACTTCCGGGAGGGAGGACGCCCGGGCGGCGATCACCGGGGTTCCACAGGCCATCGCCTCCAGCGGCGGCATCCCAAACCCTTCATACCGGGATGGATAAGCCAGGAGGGTGGCCGCATTATACCAGAGGGGGAGCTCCGCGTCCGGCACGAATCCGATCCAGCGGGCTCGACCTTCCCGCTCCAGGGCCTGCAAACGGGGACGAAAAGCCGGTTTCCATCCCTGCCCGCCCACCAGGATCAGAGGAACGGATGGGCGAAGTCGGGCGATGGCCTCCAGCAGAACCCCCAGGTTCTTCCGTGGCTCCAGCGTCCCCACATAAAGGATAAACGAATCCGGCAAGCCGTATCGAGCCCGAAACGCGGCCACCTCCCCCTCCGGCAACGGCCGGAAACGGGGATCGACCCCGGGATGGGCCACTTCGATCTGCTCCGGGGGAAGCTTCCAGAGGCGAATGAGATCTTCACGGGCCGCCTGCGAGATCGTCAGGATCCCCGCCGCCCGCCGGCAGGTCAGCCGGGTAAAGAGGCGCAGATAGATCCGATTCCACGCCCGAAAAGCTTCCGGGTGGCGAACGAAGCTCAGATCATATACGGTGACCACCACCGGCAGGCGAACCGCCAGCGGCGCGACGAAGGCCATCGCATGGAGCAGATCCCAACGCTCCCGGGCGAGAAGAAGCGGCATGACCAGCTGCTCCCACAGGATCCGGACCACCGGCCGATGGGTCGGCCAGGTCGTCCGGACCCAGCGGATCCCCGGCGCTTCCGGGGCGCAGGAACGTGGTCCGATGAACGCGGTGAAGGCGATATGAGGGGCTACCCGGGGAAGGCGTCGCAGGACCTCATCGATATACCGATGGATCCCGGCGCTGCGATAGGACGCCTCGCCGGCCAGCAGCTGGGCGTTCAGGGCGATTCGAATTCCGATAGAATGGGAAGACACGCGGCGCGCTCCCGGGATGACTTCAATACGATTCTATCCGATCAGGAGAGCTTCAATCCGCAACGCGGAGGAATCCGAATGGCCCTCTTGCTTCGCGAGGAGGATGTGCGGGCCTTGCTGCCGATCGCCGACGCTATCGAGGCGCTGGAATGGGCCTTCCGCGCCCAGGCCGAGGGTCAGGCGACCAACGTGCCTCGCGCTCGCGTCCGCTGGCCCCGCGGCGCCCTCCACGTGATGGCCGCTGGGGGGCCCGGGGTCGGCTACGTCGGCCTGAAGGCCTACACCACCGTCGGGGGGCAGGCCCGCTTCGTCGTGTTGTTGTTCGACGTCGAAAGCGGAGCGCTGGTCGCCCTGATCGAAGCCGATATGCTGGGCCGCCTGCGAACCGGGGCAGCCACCGGCCTGGCTACCCGCTACCTCGCCCGCCCGGATGCTCGAAGGGTGGGCATATATGGAGCGGGGCGTCAGGCGGCCACGCAGCTCATGGCCGTTTGTGCCATCCGGGATATCGCGGAAGCCCGGGTCTACAGCCCGACCCGGGAGCGTCGAGAGGCGTTCGCCCGCCGCATGGCGGAGACCCTCGGGATCCCCGTGCATGCAGTGGATCGGCCGGAGGCCGTCGCGGAGGAGGCGGACATCCTGATCACCATCACCTCTGCCCGCGAGCCGGTCCTGCGGGGGGCCTGGCTGCGGCCAGGGGTGCACATCAACGCCGCCGGCTCTAACGCGTGGATCCGCCGGGAACTGGATGAGGAAGCCATCGTTCGAGCGGATTTGATCGTCATCGATTCGCGGGACCAGGGGAAAGGGGAAGCGGGCGATCTCCTGGAGCCTCTGGAGCGGGGACGGTTACAATGGGAGCGGATCCACGAATTGAAAGATGTGGTCGCCGGGCGGGTGCAGCGCACCCATCCCGATCAAATCACGCTCTTTAAATCCCTGGGCATCGCTCTGGAGGACGTGGCTGTGGCGGCCCTGGTCTACGAACGAGCACGGGCCCGGGGGGTCGGTGAACCGGTGCGCCTGGCGGAGGTCCCGCTGATGGACTGAACGCGAGGGGATGGAACCCATCCCTTTGAAAGCCCAGGGCTCAGCAGGCGTCCACTATGCCGGAGCTTCCCGAAGTCGAGACGCTGGTTCGAGAGCTGCGCCCCCATGTGACGGGCCGCCGGATCGGCCATGTGATCCTGCACTGGCCTGGATGTGTGGCCACTCCCGCCCCTTGCCAGTTCGTCCAGCGGATGACAGGGCGAGAGATTCAGGAGGTCCGGCGGCGGGGCAAGTTCCTCTGGTTCGTCCTGGACGCGGGAGCATGGCTGGTCCACCTGAAAATGACCGGCCGCCTGTTCCTGCTTCCCGCTTCCGCGCCGGATCCTTATGCCCGGGCCGATTTCATCCTGGACGACGGGCGCATCCTCCGGTTCCAGGATCTCCGCAAGTTCGGTCGTTTATACTGGATCGCGGATCCGGAGCCCATCTTCCGTCCGTTGGGGCCGGAGCCCCTGGATCCGCAGTTCCGGCCCGAGGATCTCGCCCGACAGCTTGCCGGCCGCCGGGGGCGCCTGAAGGCGCTGCTGCTCGATCAATCGGTGCTGGCCGGGATCGGGAACATCTACGCAGACGAGGCGCTCTGGCGAGCACGGCTGCATCCGATGCGATCCGCCAACTCCCTGACCGGGGCGGAACTCCGACGCCTCTGGAAAGGCATTCGAGAGGCCCTCCTGGCCGGCCTGCGCCATCACGGGACCACCATCCAGTGGTATCGCCGGCCGGAGGGGGACAGCGGAGAGCATCAACGGTATCTGCGGGTCTACGGGCGAGCGGGGCAACCATGTTTCCGCTGCGGAACCCCAATCATCCGTCAGGTCCTCCAGGGCCGCAGCGCCTATTTCTGCCCGGGTTGCCAGCGATAGCGGAGGGACCCCTCGCAAACCTGAAAATATGGATACCGGAAGGCTCAGATTCCAGGAGAGGGGCGCACATCTTGGGATGGGGAGAAGTCGATGCGCCATGCGGGCGATCGGTGTGGATCTGGCCTGGTCTCCACGGAACCCGACGGCCGCGGTGGTGCTTCGCTGGGATGAGGATCACTGGGCCATGGAGGCCTGGGCGGATGACCTGCGTTCCGACGCGGAGATCCTGGATTTCCTGGCTCCTTATCGGGAAGACCCATGCATCATCGGGATCGATGCGCCGCTGATCGTCCCAAACGAGGAGGGTTCGCGGCCCTGTGATCGGTGGGTCGCCTCCCGGTTCGGACGCCATCATGCCGGGGGCTACCCGGTGAACCGGCGCTGGCTCCGTTCCTTCGGCGGCCTGCGGGGGGAAGCCCTGGCCCAGATCCTGACGATCTGGGGGTTCACGCTACAGCCGCCCCTTCACCCAGGGGCCCCCATCCGCGCCGTCATCGAAGTCTTCCCTCATCCCGCGGCGATTGCCCTGTTCGGCCTCCGGCGGATCATTCGCTATAAGCGCCTGCGCCGGGGCCCGTGGATTCGCGGGCTGCGTCGGTGGCACCGCCAGCTCCTTGCGCTGGAGCGCTTCAACCCTCCGCTTCACTGGCCAGAGACCTGGCGCGCCCCCCCGCCGGAAGCCCGAACCCGGCGAAGCCTGAAATCCTGGGAAGACCGGCTGGATGCTGCCTTTTGCGCTTATATCGCGGGCTACGTGTGGTTCCACGGCCCGGCCGGCTATGAGCAGATCGGCGATCTGGAACATGGATACGTGGTCATCCCACGCCGTCCGGTTTGATGAGGCGGGCCGCTTCAGCCCTTACGCGCCTGCCGCAAAACAGCGCTCGCTTATCCCCTCGTTTCGGGCAGGCGGGTGCCTTCGGCACGCCTGCCCCCCGAACATTTCCTCCCTCCCCGCGTCGCGCAACGTGCGGAGAGGAGAGATCTTCGGGAGTTTTTCATACACTTTCTCAGGAGGGGCGAACCGCCATGAGCGGGGAATGGCCGTGCTGCGCGGAGCCGCTGCCGGAGGAGGTCCGGCGCGGCCTGGAGCAGTTCAACGCCGGGGAGTATTTCGAACAGCACGAAACGCTGGAGCACGCATGGCGCGCGGAGACCCGGCCGGTCCGCGAGCTCTATCAGGGGATCCTGCAGATCGGCGTGGCCTGCTATCAGATCCAGCGGGGCAACTATGCCGGCGCATTGAAAATGCTGCGACGCGGCCTGGCCCACCTGGCCCCGGTGCCGGATCACTGTCAGGGGATCGACGTGGCGCGCCTGCGGGAGGATGCCCTGCGGTTGTTGAGGCAGCTCGAGGAGCTGGGCCCGGAAGGATGCCGGCGGATCGATGAGCGCCAGCTCCCCCGTGTGATATTTGCACCGAAATACGGCCTGCAGGAGGGGCCTGAGTTTAGCCCCGACGCTTAGGCTCGGCCTGACATCGCCGCTGAAGCGGCTTCGAGGTCAACCGTAGATGCCGATCGCTGCAACAAGGGGAGGCTCCATGAAAGCCGTGTTGATGCGCCGACGAGGAGGACCGGAGGTGTTGCAGGTGGAGGAAGTGCCCACCCCCAGCCCGGGGCCCGGCGAGGTGCTGGTTCGGGTGCATGCCTGCGGCCTGAACCATCTCGATCTCTATACCCGGGCCGGCGCCCAGGGCCGCAAGGCGAAACTCCCCCATATCCTGGGCCTGGAGCCCGCCGGGGAGATCGCAGCCCTCGGGGAGGGCGTAACCGGATGGCGAGTGGGAGATCGGGTGCTGGTGGGCGCTTTCATCGTATGCGGGGAGTGTGAGTTCTGTCGCGCCGGGATGGATAATCTGTGCCAGCGGCGGAAGATCCTGGGCGTCGACCGCTGGGGTGGCTATGCCGAGTATGTGGTGGCTCCAGCCGCCAATCTGATGCCCCTGGGGCCGAACACCTCATATGAGGCGGCCGCGGCCATCCAGGCCGCTTTCGGGACCGCATGGCATATGCTGGTGAGCCGGGCGCGCATCCGACCGGGGGAAACGGTGCTGGTGCTGGCCGCCGGCAGCGGCATCGGCACGGCGGCCATCCAGATCGCCAAGCACTTCGGATGCCGCGTCATCGCCACGGCGAGCAACAACGACAAACTGGAAAAGGCCCGCGCCCTGGGCGCCGATGTGCTGATCAATTACCGGGAACATCCGCGCTTCAGCCTGCGGGTGATGGAAGCCACCGGGGGGCGAGGAGCGGATATCGTTTTCGAGCACGTGGGCTCCGACACGTGGAAGGAAAGCGTGGCCTCGCTGGCCTTCCGGGGCCGGCTGGTGTTCTGCGGCTCGACCACCGGGCGCTGGGGAGAGACCGATCTCTGGGGAGTCTTTTACAAGGAGGCGGAGATCCTGGGATCCTTCGGGGCCACCCGTGCGGATTTCCAGGCGGTGATGGAGCGGGTGGAACAGGGGATCTTCCGCCCGGTCATCGATCGGATCTTCCCTCTGGAGGAGGCCGCGGATGCTCATCGCTACCTGGAGGATCGGCGGGTCTTCGGCAAGGTGGTGCTCCGGATCCCCTGAGGGTTTGGTCTCCTATCCCCTCGGGTTGCGCTTCCAAGGACATCCCGGGATAAAGGGGATGCCCCCTCAGGGCTCCCCATACACATCGGGCCGCGCCGCCCGGACCCATTCGGCGGGGATGCCGCACAGGAACCGCAGGGGCTCCTGCCCGGTGTTGCGGTACTGATGCGTTACGTGGGGTGGCACGAACACCACATCCCCAGCCCGGATCGGATACACCTGATCGCCGATCTGCACCTCCCCCTCCCCGCTGAGGACGAAGTTCTCGTGCTCGAACCAGTGGGCGTGGAGCGGGGTGTGGCCGCCCGGCTCCAGTTCGATGACCCGCAGGCGGTAGGTCGGGGCGCCATGTCGGGTGTCGATGATCCATCGAATGGAGGCGCCCCGGGCGCCCGCATCGGTCACCGGCTGCCGCTCGCACGCAGTGAAGGGAGAAGGACGTCGGGGGTCGAACTCGCCCATCGGCTTCCTCCTGGGGAAAGGGATTCGCCTTCATTCTACTCGATGCGGAGGCCCAGGCGGTCGGCCAGGTGGGCGCGGATCGCCGCCTGCACCGCCTCCATGGGCTGGGAGGCGTCGATCACCACCCATCGGGCGGGCTCGGCGGCGGCCAGGGCGAGATAGCCCTCCCGCACCCGTTGATGGAAGGCCAGGTCCATGGCGTCCAGGCGGGTCCAGGCCTCGCCGGAGGCCCGGCGGCGGGCCAGGCCCTGTTCCACCTCTACGTCCAGCAGGAAGGTGAGGTCCGGCTGCAGGCCGCCGGTGGCGAACCGGTTCAGACGCCGCAGCTCCTCCAGATCCAGGCCCCGACCGTAACCCTGATACGCCAGGGTGGAATCCGCATAGCGGTCGCAGATCACCACCCCGCCCTCGGCCAGAAAGGGCTGGATGACCCGCTCGACCAGCTGCGCCCGGGCGGCGCAGAACAGCAACGCCTCCACCCGGGCGGTCATGTCCGTGTGCTCGTGGGCGTGAAGCAGCGCACGGATGGCCTCCCCGACTGGCGTGCCGCCCGGCTCCCGGGTGAAGAGCACCCGATATCCCTTCCCCTGGAGGAAGCCGCTCAGCCAGCGCGCCATCGTCGTCTTGCCGCTTCCCTCAGGACCCTCAAAGGTAATCAAGAAGCCGCGCATGGCCCCATGTTCCCGCGTCAGAAGCCCTGAATCCAGTGCGCGTAAAGATAGGCCAGCATGCCGCTCCAGAGCAGGCTGTCCAGTCGATCCAGCACCCCCCCATGCCCGGGGAAGAGATTCCCCGAATCCTTCACCCCGGCCCGTCGCTTCAGAACCGAGACCGAGAGGTCCCCCAGAGTCCCCAGGCTGCCGATCAAAAGCCCCAGCAGGGCTCCGGGCCCTGCGCCCAGCTCTATGAAAAAGCCCAGAACCGCGCCCACTCCCATGCCGGCCAGGCATCCTCCGAAGAACCCCTCCCAGGTTTTGCCGGGGCTCCACTGAGGGGCCAGCCGATGCCGGCCCCATCGCCGGCCCACCAGATAGGCCCCTGTGTCGGCCGCCCAGGTGGTGAACAGCACGAAAGCCACCCACCAGCGCCCGTGAGGATCCGGCAGATTCCGGAGCCAGACAAAGGAGCGCCCCAACCACCCCAGGTAAAGACCTCCGGCCGCAGTGAACGCCCAGTCCGCAACCGGATGCTCCGTGCGCCGGATCCACCAGAACCACACCAGGGCCATCGGGGGGGCCAGCGTGAGGGTCAGCTCCGCCACGCGGGAGCCCGGGAGGAAAGCCATCCCGTCTCCCAGGAAACCCAGGATCATCAGCCCGATCCAGCCCGGAGAGGGAGAGAACCCGATGCGACGGATCAGGTGGGTGTATTCCCAGGCGGCAGCCAGCAGGATCAGACTGACCGTTACCGCCCACGGCCATCCGCCCAGATGAACCAGGGCGGTCAGGAGAGGGATCGCGATGAGGGCAACGAGGAGACGCTGGCGCAGCACGGCTAACGCGATGGATGAGAAGGGGCCAGTTGCTCGCTGATCTGCCCGAAACGACGCTCCCGCCGGCTGTAGGCCTCGATCGCCTTCAGCAGCTCTTCCCGATCGAAATCCGGCCAGTAAACCGGGGTCACGTAGAACTCCGAATAAGCCGCCTGCCACAGCAGGAAGTTGCTCAGGCGCATCTCCCCGCTGGTGCGGATGATCAGATCTGGATCCGGCAACCCGGCCGTATACAGGTAACGGGAGATCAGGGATTCATCCACCGCTTCCGGAGGGACGCCATCGGCGATGATCCGGCGGACGGCCTCGACGATCTCCTGACGTCCCCCGTAATTGAAGGCGACACACAGGATCAGCCGGGAGTTCCCCTTCGTCCGCTCGATGGCCATGCGGATCTTCTGCTGAAGCCGCTCCGGCACCCCCTCCAGGCTGCCCAGATGGCGGATCTGCACGCCGTTCCGGTGCAGGTTATCCAGCTCGCGATCGATCATCTGCTCCAGCAGGCCGAACAGGCCATACACCTCATCGGGGGGGCGACGCCAGTTCTCCGTGGAGAACGCATAGATCGTGAGGATCTGGACGCCCAGGTCGGCGCACGCCTCGATCACCCGGCGCAGGTTCTCCGTCCCCGCCCGATGTCCCGCCAACCGAGGGAGCCCCCGGGCTTTCGCCCACCGGCCGTTGCCGTCCATGATGATGGCGATATGGGTCGGGATTTTCAACATCGTCTCCATCTGCTGACCGTTCTTCTCCCTCACAAACCCCCTCCTTGGATGCCGACGGCAGGAACCCGGGATGCAGGATAGATGAGAATGAGAAGGCGAGGGGGCTCAGAACGACATGATCTCCTTCTCCTTGGCCTGAGCCACCCTCTCCGCCTCTTCGATATATCGGTCCGTGAGCTTCTGGACCTCTTCCCGGGCTTCCTCCAGCTCGTCGTCAGACATCTCCTTGTTCTTATGCCGGGTTCGAAGCTCCTCCAGCGCATCCCTTCGGATGTTCCGAATCGCGATGCGGGTTTCTTCCAGGCGCTTATGCACCAGCTTCACCAGCTCCTGCCGGCGCTGCTCCGTAAGCCGGGGCAGGACCAAGCGGATGATCCGCCCATCGTTGCTGGGGGTCAACCCCAGATCGGATTTGAGGATCGCCCGCTCGATCTCCGGCAGCGCCTTTGGATCGTAAGGCTGGATCGTCAACAGATTGGGCTCGGGGGCCCGGATGATCGCCAGTTGTTCCAGAGGAACCTGGGTTCCGTAGTATTCCACCGGGATCCGCTCCACCAGGGCCGGAGAGGCCCGCCCGGTGCGGATGCCTTTCAATTCGTCTTCAAACACCCGGATGGCCTTGCGCATGCGCTCTTCCGCATCCCGGAAAACCTGTTTCGGGATCATCGCGGGTCTTCACCTCCATCCAGGATGAACGCAAAGGCACTGAGGTGGAACGCCCGCATGAACAACGGATTTCCCTCCGCCTGAGCGAGGGCCATCGAGCCAGAAGAATAGAACCGAGCCCGTTCCGAACGCCCCCGGGAAGAAACCCACGGCGTCCCCCGATAGGCCGCCGGGGGCACTGCGGGGCAAGGCCTGGCCTCATGGTCATCAACCATCGATGAGCGTTCCCACAGGCTCCCCCCGCACCGCCCGCTCCAGGCTATCCGGCTGCCACAGATCGAGGACGATGATCGGCAGGTTGTGATCCATACAGAGGGACAGGGCGGTGCTGTCCAGGACCTTCAGGCGCAGGTTCAGGGCCTCTATATATGTTAGTTTATCAAACTTGCGGGCATTCGGGTTCACCATCGGATCGTCGTCATACACGCCATCCACCTTGGTGGCCTTAATGAGAACGTCCGCGTGGATCTCCATCGCGCGCAGAGCGGCGGCGGTGTCCGTCGTGAAGTAGGGATTTCCGGTTCCGGCCCCCAGGATCACCACGCGGCCCTTTTCGAGGTGGCGGATCGCCCGCAGTCGGATATAGGGCTCCGCGATCGCCCGCATTTCGATGGCGGTCTGGACGCGGGTAGGCACCCCCAGGCGCTCCAGCGCATCGCGCAGGGCCAGGGCGTTCATCACCGTGGCCAGCATCCCCATCTGATCCGCGGTCGCCCGGTCCATGCGGTGGGCGATGCCATCGCGGCCTCGCCACAGGTTGCCAGCCCCGATGACGATCGCGATCTCCACCCCCATTTCCTTCACCGCCTTAATGCGAGCGGCCAGCTCCGCGGCCCGCTCCGGGCTGATCCCGAAGCCCCCGGGGCCCGCCAGCGCTTCCCCCCCCAGCTTCAGGAGAATCCGGCGATATTTGGGGCCTGACATCGAGACCACTTTCCCCTCCCCGATCGGGTTAAAATCAAAGGCCGGGCCTCGGGCCCGGCCTTTGATTTTACTCAACGGTCTCCCCCAGCTCATAACGGGTGAACCGGCGAACCACGATGTTTTCCCCCACCCGGGCGATGGTCTCCATGATCACCTGGCCCACCGTGCGATCCTCGTCTTTGATAAAGGGCTGCTCCAGAAGACAAACCTCCTGGATGAACCGGTTCAGCCGGCTCTCCGCGATCTTTTCCGCAATATGAGGGGGCTTGCCCTCGTTCAGGGCTTCCTTCAGATAGATCTGGCGTTCGTGCTCCAGGACCTCCGCGGGGATCTCCTCCCGCCGGATATAGCGGGGGCTGGTGGCTGCGATCTGGAGCAACAGGTCATGGGCCAGCTGCTGGAACTCAGGAGTGCGGGCGACGAAGTCCGTCTCGCAGTTCAGCTCCAGCAGCACCCCCACCCGATTGCCCGGGTGCACATAGGCGACCACCAGGCCTTCCCGGGCGGTCCGCTCCAGCTTCCGGGCCGCCCGCGCCAGGCCCTTCTCCCGCAGGTAATCGATGGCCTTCTCAAAATCCCCGCCCGTCTCCTCCAGGGCCTTGCGGCAATCCAGGATGCCAGCCCCGGTCATCTCCCGAAGACGCTTGACCATGTCCACTGAGATGTTCAAGGGACCTCCCTCCGGATCCAGGGGTTTGGAAGAATCCTCAGGCTTCCAGCTCTTCGAACGTCTCTTCTTCCTCGAGCCCCACGGCCTCCTCGCCCTCCTCTTCGGCCTCGAACACACGGCGCAGCTCCAGCGCCGGCTCCTCTTCCTCGACCTCCTCCTCGATCGCCTCCGCCACGCCCATCTTCTCGCGCAGCTGAAGGCCCTCCACCACCGCATCCGCGATCAGACGGGTGACCAGCTTGATCGAGCGGATGGCGTCATCGTTCGCTGGAATGATGTAGTCGATGGGATCCGGATCGCAGTTGGTATCCACCATGGCGATCACCGGGATATTGAGGGCGTTCGCCTCCCGGATCGCCGTCGCCTCCCGCATGGTATCCACCACGAACAGCATGTCCGGGAGGCGCTTCATCAGGCGGAGGCCTTCGAACTTGAGGCGCATCTTTTCGTATTTCCGACGGAGGCGGATCGCCTCCTTCTTGGGCATCGTCTCCAGCCCGCCGTTGCGGATCATCTCATCCAGCTGGATGTAATAACGGATGCGATCCCGGATCGTGCGCCAGTTGGTGAGCGTGCCGCCCAGCCAGCGGTAATTCACATAAGGCATCTGACACCGCTGGGCCTCCGCCGCGATGGTCTCCTGGGCCTGGCGCTTGGTGCCCACGAACAGGATCACTCCTCCCCGGGCGACCTGATCGCGGACCAGGGCATAGGTGCTCTCGAGGGCGCGGATGGTTTGCTGGAGGTCGATGATGTGGACGCCGTTTCGCTCCGTGAAGATGTAGGGTTTCATCTTGGGGTGCCAGCGGTTCGTCTTGTGGCCGAAGTGCACCCCCGCTTCCAGCAGCTCTTTCATCGTCACCAGCGGCATAGACCCTCCTCCGCATGCGTTTTGATCCGCCACCCCTTCTCCCCGGCGGGAGCCGGCGCACCGCCGGCACGCCCCAACCGGTCCAGGGTGTGTGGGATCCGACACCAGGGGGGAAGTATACTACACTTCCAGGGATCCCGCCAGCCCTTTTCAGTTTTCAGAAAGAACGCGGCGTTTTCCGCTCTCGAGCCCGCCCAATGAAGCCCGCGCTCAGCGGGATGCAGCGCCCGGCGCTCCCACTCCTTTACCGGATGGGCAGGACAGCGGCTTCTCTCCCCTCCCGCACCGCTGGCTTGACCGACCGATTTGCCCTTTTTACAATTTTCCCTGGAGTCCTTCTTCGCAGGAGTTCGGATGGTCCAATGGCGCTCCCTGGTGGCGATGATCGGGGTGATGAGCCTGGTGGGGCAGCCCCTGGCGTTCCCCCCGAGATCCTCCGCCTCCGCCCCTGGACGGATCGCATCCTGGTCTCGGGCCTCGCCATCCTTCCAGAGCCCATTGCCGCCGCCCACCCCGCCTGCGCCTGCCCCCTCCCTGCCGCCGCCCGAGGAGATCCCCGTCACCCCCGGCACGGCCGCCCGCTTCCTCGACGGGCGGGTCACGGTGGAGGTGCCCCCCGTCGCCCCCATCGCCCGCCTCCGCCTGGCCGCCCGGGCGATCCGCCGCCTGGGCGCCGGCCAGGCCGGCCTGGCCCTCGTCTTCGACCTCACCGCCGCCGACCCCCGCGGCGCCCCCCTCTCCCGCTTCGCCGCCCCCCTCACCGTCACCCTGCGGCTGGGGGACCTGGTGAACTGGGCCTCCCGCCCGGATTGGCTCCGCCCCTGGGTCGGGTATCGGGACGAGCAGACCGGCCGATGGATCCCCCTCCGCCCCACCTTCGTGGAAGAGGAAGCGGGGATCCTCGCGTTCACCACCGACCACCTCTCGATCTTCGGCGCCGGCACCGCGGGGGTGAAGGAAAGCGGATGGGTGCTGAATTTCCACGACACCCGGGTGGACCGCTTCGCCGGCGCCCTGGTGTGGGCCTATCCCCTCGACCTTCCGCCGGGGCCGGGGGGCAGCCGGCCGGATCTGCGCCTCTCTTACAACAGCCGCCGGCTGGATGGGGTATTGACCTGGGCCCAGTCGGACGGGGTGGGCTGGGGTTGGAGCCTCGATGTCGCCGAGATCGTGTGGCGCAACGTCCGCCGATGCTTCGATGGCGCGAACTTCTACCTGTGCTGGGACCCGGTGCCGCTGCTGGTGCTGCAGGGAGAGGCGGTGAAGCTGGTGCCGGAGGCCCCGCTGCCCGATCGCGCCCAGTATCTCGGGCCAGGGAGCGCGACCTATCGCTTCCGCACGGAGGACGAGCGGTTCTGGCGCATCGAATGGAACCCGGGGCCGGAGAACGGGTGGTGGGAGGTGACGCTCCGGGACGGCACCCGCTACCGCTTCGGGACCACCCCCGACAGCCGCCAGACCCTGCGGGGGAGCATCGGACCCTGGACCGGCAGCGGCTGGACGACGGGGGCGGCCACGGCCCGCTGGCGAGTGAAGGAGATCGCCTTCCCCACCGGGGTCACCGTGACCTTCTCCTACGCCGAGCAGACCCTGGCCCAGCAGTGCGACCTCTTCCGGGCCGCCGGTTTCATCGGAAGCCATGAGGGCTGTTTCGGAGACGACCCCGGCTCGGAGCGGGCCAGCTACTGGATGCAGATGGAATACCCCGGGACGCGGGTGCGCATCCTCTGGGACCGCCGCTGGAACGGCAACGGGCCCAACGACGGCTTCGGGGCGCCGGCCTACCGCGGGGATTTCGCCTCCGCCGGGATGGCCGCCCTCTTCTGGCAGACCGACGCCGTGCAGAGGGTCGTGGTGGAGCGGAGGCGAGGGGACGGAAACTGGCAGCCCGTGCGGGAGATCCGCTTCACCTACGGGACCTTCATCCCCGAGGATGAGACGAACAAGCGCCTGCGGATCCTGACCGCCCTCCAGGAATGGGCCCCCGAGGGCAATGGCTGGAAGGCCCTGCCGCCCTTCACCTTCGGCTACACCGGGTATCCCAATAAGGACGGGTGCAACGTCTTCGCCCAGCCCTGCTCCGAATGGGACCAGGCCCGCTTTTTCCACCCCCGCCTGACCCGCCTCGACAACGGCTATGGGGGGAGGATCGAGATCGGCTACGAGACCCCCGACGGGGGCTACTGGCAGGCAAAGAACTACCGGGTGGCCCGGCGGACGGTCACCGACGGCCGGGGCGGGGGATGGCAGGAGACTTACGCCTACAGCGGCGACCCCCGGGGGCGTTGCTATCTCTTCTGGGGCGAGGACCAGACCGGCTGCACCTGGCCGGATGGCTTCACCGGCCCCACCGGCGGCCCCTTCCTGGGCTACCGGGAGGTCACGGTGACGTTCCAGGACCTCGCCGGCATCCCCCAGCGGGTGGAATGGACCCGCTTTGCGCTGCCCGAGGGCCCCACCAGCGACCCCTGGCCCGTCCGCGGAAGGCCGCGGGAACACCAGGTTCGGGATCCGGGCGGAGCGGTCCTTCAGGACATCGCCTCCACGTATGGGATCTCCTCCACCCTGGGCGGGGCGCACTTCGTCTTCCTCCGGCGCCAGGAGACCACCACCGACGGCCGCACGGCCCGAACGGAATACCGCTATGACGCCTACGGGAACGTCACCGCCGTCTTCGAGCACGGCTTCCTGGACGTCTCGGGGGACGAGCGCGCCACCCACCGGGGCTATGCTTACAACCCCACCGCCTGGATCCTGGACAAAGTCGCCTGGGAGCGGGTCTACGAGGGGACCACCGAGGATACCGGCGGGGCGGCCCTGCAGACCGAAACCCGCTTCTTCTACGACGGCGCCGCCTCCTTCACCACCCCACCCACGAAAGGCCTCCTCACCCGGGTGGATCGGGGGAAGGAAGGCTGGGGCTGGGTCACCGAACAGGCCGCCTACGACGTCTATGGCAACCCCACCGTCCTCACCGACGCCCGGGGCTTTACCACGACGTTCGGCTATGATCCGAGCGGCGTCTACCGGGTGTGGGAGCGCAACCCCCTGGGGCACACCACCCGCTATGAACACTACGGGGTGAACGAGAGCGACCCCGGCGCCGGGCGGGAGCCGGTGGGGGCTTTGAAGCGGATCGTCGACCCCAACGGCGCGGCCACGGCTTACACCTACGACCCCTTCGGGCGGCTGCGGACGGTGGTGCGCCCCGGGGATACGTGGGACTTCCCCACCGAGGAGTGGCGCTATTACGACGGGGTGGACTTCCCCTTCACCGACCGCGGGCCCCTGATGGTCGTGCGCCTGGTCCGCGGAACCCCAGGCCTGGCCTGGTGCGCCGGCGGGCTGGCCTTCTGGGAGCGGCTCTACTACGATGGCCTGGGCCGGCAGGTGGAGCGCCAGACCCCGGGGCCGGGCTGGACCTGCAGCGGCGGCGGGCAGGAGATCGTGACCTTCACCCGCTACGATGCCTTGGGCCGGGCGGCCGAGGAGAGCTTGCCCTATTTCGTCCCTCAATACACCTACGCCACCACCCCGGACGGGAAAGTGGTCACCCCTTATCGGGATCCAGACCCCAACGCCCCCCGGGTGCGCACCACGTATGACGCGTTGGGCCGCCCCCTCGCCGTCACCGCCCCCGACGGCGCCGTCACCCGCTACGCCTACGCCGATGGCGGCGTCCTGGCCCTCGATCCCAACGGCCACCAGACCTTACGGTGCACCGACGGCCTGGGCCGCCTGGCCGAAGTCTACGCCTTCAAAGGGGCCTTCTCCGCCCCCACCCTCGCCGCCGAGCCCCTCGCCGTCGCCCGCTACCGTTCCAACGCCCTGGACCGCCTCACCGACGTCCGGGACCCCCTGGGCCACCGGATCCGCATCGCCTACGACCCGTTGGGCCGCAAGACGCGAATGGACGACCCGACGATGGGAACCTGGTTCTACCGCTATGACCCGGCCGGCAACCTCATCGCCCAGGTGGACGCCCGGGGCTGGGCGGTGAACTTCTATTACGATCCCCTCAACCGGCTCAAAGGCAAGACGTATACTCCGAACGTCCCCGACGGCGCCTCTTACAATCCGCCCCCGGACCCCGGGCCTTCCGGGTATGCGGTGGGCTTCGCTTACGATGAGCCCGGGTATGGGGCCTCCCTCGGCCGCAAGACCCGGGCCTGGACCGCCGAGGGGATCCAGCGGACCTGGGCCTACGACATCCGGGGCCGGGTCACCACCGCCACCCTCACCGTGGACGGCCAGACCTACCTCCAGCGCTTCGCCTACGACGCAATGGACCGCCTGGTGCAGCGAGTGGACCCCGATGGCGAGGTCCTCACGGTGGCCTACGGCCCCCACGGCTGGCCCACCGCCCTCACCGGGTGGAGCCCCTATGCCGGGAACGCCGCCTACAACGCGGCGGGCCAGCTCACCGGGCTCTCCCTCTTCGGCGGCGGCGCCCTCCAGCGGGCCTACGACCCCCACACCCTGCGGGTGACCCGCATCCAGGGCCCGGGGCTGGACCTGGGCTACGCTTATGATGCGGCCGGTAACGTCCTTCGGATCACCGACACGGCCCGCTCGGAGGTCTGGGCCTTCGCCTATGATGAGCTGGACCGCCTGGTAGGGATGAGCGGGCCGGTGAGCGGGACCTGGACCCTGGATGCGGGGGGACGGTGGCTCCAGCGGACGGAGGGGGCCCAGGCCTGGGTTTACGACTATGGGGATCCCGCCCCGCCCTCCGCCCCGCCGGGGCCTTACCGGGTCTACCTCCCCCTGGTGGCCAAAAGCCCCACCGTCCGCTGTCTGGACGAAGCCTGGCACGCGGCCTGGGCCGGAAGCGACCGCGGGCGCTCCTGGCGGCTGGTCTCGGTGAGCGATGGGACGACGCTGGGGTATGATGGGAACGGGAACGTCCTCACCCGCACCGTGGGCGGTGCCGAGTGGCGCTACGGCTACGACCCCGAGAACCGCCTGACGGAGGTCTGGCGGGGCGCCGAGCGGGTGGCTTCCTTCCGCTACGACGCCGAAGGAAACCGGGGGGTCCGGGAGGTGGCGGGCCTCCGCACCGTGGCCGTGGACGACGGCTACGAAGTGCGGGGCGGCCTGGGGCGGAAGGTCTACCGCCTGGGCGGCGAAGCGGTGGCCGTGCGAGAGGGAAGCGCCGTCTACGCGGTGGTGGGGGATCACCTGGGGAGCGTCACCGTCCTGGCCCAGGGCGGGAGCGTCGCGGGGGCCACGCGCTATCTCCCGTATGGCGCCATCCGGTGGGAGAGCGGCCTCTTCCTCACCGACCGCCGCTTCACCGGCCAGCGGTGGGAGGGGGTGCTGGGCCTGTATGACTACCGGGCTCGCTTCTATGACCCGGTGTTGGGACGGTTCATCCAACCGGATCCCATTGTCCCGGAGCCCGGGAACCCCCAGGCGCTCAACCGGTATGCCTATGTCTACAACAACCCCCTGCACTACACCGATCCCAGCGGGCATTGCCCCTGGTGCGGGGTCATCGGATTTGGAGCTCTGATCGGCGCGGGGGTGAGCTACGGCTGGGCACAGAAGTCATCCGCGCAGCCATCCGAGGGGATCACCAGGAGCCGGCTCAGGGGGTCGGAACGGGGTAACGGCCCCTTCCCCATCGAGACCGCTACGGGGCCGCCGCCCCTCCCCGATCCTCTAAACCCGCATCGATCGCCCGCAAGAGTTTCCACACAAAGTCCTCTGTGCGGGCCACTACCTCCGGATCCACATTCTCATATACGTCCGATGGCTGATGCCAGTGGGGAAGCACGCCGTCCGGCCGCAAATTGACGAAAGGGAGAACCCGCCAGCCCGCCCGAACGGCCGGCGCCCCATCGGTGTAGGCGCCCCGGAAGTTCGGCCAGCGATAGGCGCCGAGCTCCGGATGGCTGCGAGCGATCCCATCGGCCAGCGCGAGCAGCTCCGGGTCGCTGCGCAGGGGCCACAGCATCGTCTCCTGAACCAGATAACATGGGCCGCTCCCGGGACCGCCCAGGGTGTCCAGGACGATAAAAATGGGGCGCCCGAGGTCTGCATGCTGTCGGATGAAGGCGGCGGCCCCATAGGCGCCGACTTCCTCGCAACCCGTGCACAGCGCCCATACCTCCGTGCGCTGAAGGGGCTCCCGACGAAGCCGCTCCGCCAGCGCCAGGACCATCCCGGCGCCGGTGGCGTTGTCGTTCGCGCCGCACGTGTAGGGCGTGAGGTCCGCCTGGACGGCGATGGCAAAGACCGCGGCGAGCAGCAGCCCCGGCAGCAGCGCCGGCAGGCCCCAGTTCGGGTTCCCGGTGATCGCGCCGATCAAAAACAGACCCCCGATCCCCACTGCCCCAGGAAGCCCCAGGGTCACCAGCATCCGGTAGATCGCCAGCGCTCGAAGGGAGGAAAACGCCCACGGCGTGCGATGGGTGTCCAGATGACCACACAGGATCACCCGTTGCTGGACCGGCCCGGCCGGCGGCAGGATGGCATAGACGTTCTGGCTTCGCCCCCTGGGAACCAGCCATCGGAGGGGGTTCGGCGTGAAGGTGAGCTCCAGCGCCGTGCAGAGGACCAGCAGGAAGAGGCCGAGGGCGGCGATCCATCGGCCGCCGATGAAGAAAACCGGGAACATCAGGAGCATCCCCCCGGTGGCGATGGCGAAAGGACGCCATGCCGAGGTGGCGCTCACGAAAGGCTCCACCCGTGGCTCCAGCCCCAGCTCCCGGAACACGCGGACGGCATATTCCGCAGCTTTCCGCTCCGCGTCCGTGGTGCTTCCCCGGGGTCCGATGGTCCCCGTTAGATAGGCCACGTGGTCCATCGTGGAAGCCATGGGCGCTCCTCGCTTTCGATGGAAGATCCTCCCACAGGCATCGCTTCTCCCATGGCGTGGGCCGTTCCGGATGGCCCACGCCATGCAAAGCGCGGAGCCCCGTCTATTGCTCCAGCAACCATTCCAGCCCCAGCTCTCGAAGCTTCTCCGGCGCAGGCACCCCTTCCCGGGTCCAGCCCGCCAGCTCGTAATAGCGATCCAGGGCTCGCTCCATGGCTTCCCGATCCAGGGCCATGCCGGCGGTGGGGCCTGTTCCCTGCAGGGCTTTAAAGAATTTCTTCGGAAGCTGATCCGCCCGGCGATCCAGGCCTTCCCGCGCATTGAACCACCGCAGCATATTCAGACGGCGCTCCCCGATCCGCAACAGCTCCTCCAGGGTGAAATCCGTCCAGCCGGTCACCGCGCGGACCATCCGCACCGTCTCCTCAGGCCCGTAGAGGGTCCAGGCCGGGCCATACACGAACTGGCACAATCCTGCTGAATCCAGAAATGAATAGAACAGCTGGGTGAGATAAGCGAAGCGGATTTTCTCATCGCTCAGGCTGTACAGAGGCTGGGGCTGGGTCAGACCCAGGAGCGCCAGGCGCTGGAGGTAGAGATCCGAGGCGCCTTCCTCATACATGGGATCATGTTCGCTGGATTGATGGTCCGCGCCGAAGGGGTTCACCGCGTAGATCAGGCCGAGGGAGCGCTTGGCGTGGGGCATGTGGGCCGGGGCCTCCTGGTTCTTCACGGTGATCAGAAACTCATGGCCCTTCCCCAGCCGGTCGGCAGCCCGGGCGGAGCCTTCGGCCAGGACATCGCCGATGCCCTCCCGCTTCAGGATCATCTCCAGGAGGCGGAGCATCGCCTCCGGGTCGCCGAAGCGCAGCGGGAAGCCGATCTCCGCCTCGGTGAGGACCCCGTTCTCGAAACACTCCATCGCCCAGGCGATGGTCGCCCCGCAGGAGATGGTGTCTACCCCATACTGGTTGCACATCTGGTTAGCCAGGGCGATCGCATTCAGATCATCGATCCCACAATAGGAGCCGAAGGTCGCGATGGTTTCATACTCCGGCCCGCCGTAGAACGGATCCACCTTTCGGCCGTTCCATTCCGTTTCCACCACCCGCTTGCAGCGGACGACGCAGGCATAGCAGGTGTCGCGTTCTTTGAGGATCGTTTCGGCCATCCGTTCGCCGGTGATCTTCTCAAAACCCTCGAATTGCCCGGCGTTGTAGTTATAAGCGGGCAAAGTGCCAGCCATCTGCTGCCAGGCGACTACGCTGGCCGTCCCATAGAGGGCCAACCCCTGGACATCGGGGTTGTCCTCGATATGGCGGGCTCCCCACTGAGCCAGCTCCGCCAGCGCCTTCGGATCCGCGATCGCCACCCTTCGACGGCCCCGAACAGCGATGGCCTTCAGGTTCTTGGAGCCCATCACCGCCCCCATCCCGGTGCGGCCGTTGGCCCGATTGGACATGTTCATAATCGCTGCGAAACGAACGAGACGCTCGCCGGCCGGCCCGATCTGAGCGATTTCGATCTGATCGTCCCCCAGCTCCTCCTGAAGCATCCGCTCCGCCTCGCCGGTGATCCGACCCCACAGGTGAGCGGCATCCCGCAGCTCGGCCTCGCCGTCATGGATCCAGAGATAAACGGGCTTGGGGGCGCGGCCCCGGATCACCAGCCCATCGAACCCCGCGTATTTCAGCTCCGCCGGGAAGAAACCCCCGCTCTGGGAATCCCCGATGGCACCCGTGAGGGGGGATTTGGCGTTCGCCATCAGGCGGGATTGCCCGGAGATCGGCGCCCCAGTGAGGGGGCTGAGGAAGAGGGTGAGGATGTTGCGGGGATCAAAGGGATCAACGCCTGGAGGCATCTCTCGCAGGATGTAGTAAAGCCCCATCGCGCTGCCGCCCATATAGGTGCGATAAAACGATTCCGGCGGCGTCTCCACCCACAGGCGGCCTTCCGTAAGATCCACGTGGAGAATACGGCCCGCATATCCGTAAGCCATGGCTGCCCTCCTGGTTTACAGGGTGAAGCATGTGGATCCTGTTCAAAATCCGCGCGATGAAATTTGATGGAAGGGAGGCTCTCGTCGGTGAACCTTTCCCATCAAATCCCGAAGGGCTTCCCGCGCGGACGCGTAGGCCTGTGGATCCCGTTCCTGCAAGCTCAACGCCTCAAACTCCTCCTCATCCAGAACCAGAACCTCCCCCGTCGGCGTCACGAAGAGATCCAGCGCCAAGTCCCGGATCTCGATCTCATCCTCCGAGACCTGCGGGGGATATGTGATGTCGCAATACCAGCCCTTTAACCGATCGTCCCCATGGCTATGGATCTCATAGATCACAAACCAGCGGCCCGGGAAGAAATACTCAACGAACCGATCCTGGGGTTCCAGACGCACGTAACCCAGATCCAGCGGAGGGCGCTCCCAGAAGGCCTCCACCACCAGCGCCTCGGGAGCCGCGCGGGTGAGACGCCCGGCGTAAACCACACGCAACCGGCCGTCCGCTGTCAGCCGCCGCACCCGGACGGGCCGGGGAGCCTGGGCGCTCAATCCGGGCCCCACCCCCGTTCCTCCACCGCCTGGAAGATGTCCGTGTCGCTCACGATACCGACAGGCTTCCCATCCTGCATCACCACCGCCCGCCGGATGTTGGCGTCCAGCATGATCAGGGAGCACTGCCGGATGGTGGTATCCGGGGAAACGGTGATCAGAGGCGCGCTCATCAGATCCCGGACCTTCAGTCCTTTCAGGGGCCGATCGGCGGCAACCACTTTCTTCAGGATATCCCGCTTGGTCATGATCCCCCACGTCCCGTGAGGTCCTTCCGGCTCCACCACCACGCTGGAGATGCCCTTCTGAACCATCAGATGCAACGCGTCCTCCACGGGCATATCCGGGGGGACGGTCACCACGGGGGAGGTCATGATCTCAGCGACGGTATAGGGTTTGGGCTTGCGCTCCATCGCCACCCCTTTCGATCGAAATGGTTCGCATAAAATTATAAGCGACTCCAGCGGAAGGCAGGTGGAAGGGCAGATGGGCCTTGCGGAAACGCCATCCGGAGCGATCTTGCGATGGCGTGGAGGAACCCCCCGAAGCTCGAACACAACCGGATAAAGCCCTGGGTCCAGAGGCACATCATGCGATTGCGGATCCGACCAGCGACTCGATTGAAAGGCACCATGCACGTCCCGGGAGACAAATCCCTCTCCCACCGGGCGCTGCTGTTTGGAGCCCTGGCCGATGGGGTCTCTGAGCTGAAGGGCTGGCTTCCGGCCGCCGATTGTGAGGCGACCCTCCGTTGTGTCCGCGCCCTGGGGATTGATGTGGAGCGGCCCGCCTGGGAGCACCTGATCGTTCACGGCGGCGGCCTGAAGGGATTCCGGCCGGCCCCTGGCCCTCTGGATTGCGGCGGCTCCGGGACCACGATGCGGCTCCTGATGGGGATGCTCGCCGGATTCCCCTTCCCCAGCACGCTGGTAGGGAACCCTCAGCTCTCCCGGCGCCCGATGGAGCGGGTGGCCCGGCCATTGCGCCAGATGGGCGCGGAAGTCATCACCACGGAGGGGCACGCGCCCGTCTATGTGCGCGGTGGCTCGCTCCAGGGCATCCGCTACGAGCTCCCCATCGCCAGCGCTCAGGTGAAATCGGCTATCCTCCTGGCCGGGCTTTACGCGGATCGCCCGACGACGGTCATCGAGCCCGCTCCCTCGCGGGATCACACCGAACGCTTGCTCAGGGCGATGGGCGTTTCCATCCAACGGGATGGAAACGCCGTCACCATTGAGCCGACGGAGCGATTGCGGCCGGTTTCCCTGACCATCCCCGGCGATCCGTCCTCCGCGGCCTTCCTCATCGCGGCCGCCTTGCTGGTTCCGGGCTCATGGGTGCAGATCCCCGGGGTCCTGCTCAACCCCACACGTCTGGGATGGGTGGACGCATGGCAGGAGATGGGCGCGCCGATCCAGGTGATCCCGGAGGGCGAAGCCGGCGGGGAACCGGTGGGGCGCCTGCAGGCCACGGCGGCCAGCCGCCTGCAGGCGATCGAAATCACAGGGGCCATGGTTCCCCGGATGATCGATGAGTTCCCCATCTTCGCCGTGGTCGCCACCCAGGCGGAGGGGATCACCCGGGTCCGCGATGCGGCGGAATTGCGCGTCAAGGAAAGCGACCGCATCGCCGCCATCGCCATGGAACTGCGCCGTATGGGCGCGCGGATCGAGGAGCATCCGGATGGCTTCACCGTCTATGGGCCCACTCCTTTGCGCGGGGCCGTTGTCCACAGCCATGGGGATCATCGCTTAGCTATGGCCCTCACGGTCGCCGGGTTGATCGCCGATGGGGAAACCCTCGTGGAGGATGCGGCCTGCATCGCCGACAGCTTCCCGGGTTTCGTGGAAACCATTCAGGCCCTCGGCGCGGAGATCGAGGTAGAGGCCGTTTACGAATGAAGGTGCGAGCGCCCGGGAAGAGGAGTTATGGTTCCTGAAACAGGCCCGCAGGGGCCGTCGGTGGAACCAGGATTCGCAGGGATCGGGGGACGACCTCGAAGGCCATGGGGGTATAGCCAATGGGTTCCCCATCCACCTGGACCGGGACAACCGGGCGGGTCTCGACGACCACGTGACGCCCGACGAAGAATTTGACCGCCGGATCCTGGAGATGGCGCCCCCCGAAGACGTTGAAGAAATGGCGGATCGCCCACGGCAGCCCCATCCCCCGAAACACGCAAATGTTGAGATATCCATCGTCCAGCACGGCCTGGGGGGCGATGCGCACCAGGCCCCCATACAGCTGGGCGTTCGCCACCAGAACCACCAGGGTGCGCCCCTTCACCCGGCGGCGGCCATCCACGATGACCGTGGCCCGCATGGCCGGGAAATCCCTGGCGATCATGGCGGCGGCGATCAGGTAAGCCAGGGCCCCCAAACGCTTGGTGTTCCGGGTCCGGGGTTCCATCTGCTGGGCCACCTGCGCATCCAGACCGATGCCCGCCCACAGAAGGAAGTAACGACCGTTGGCCCTCCCCACGTCAATCGTATGTTCCCGCGCGGCCTCCAGGAGATGCGCAGCCACCTGAATCCGAAGCGGATGGACGAGAGGGTAAACCGGGAGGCCCAGCTGCCTGGCCCATACGTTGCCAGTCCCCACCGGCAGGACGCCCAGAGCGGCCGGCATTCCGACCAGGCCGTTCGCCACCTCGTTGACGGTGCCGTCTCCCCCCGCGGCGATCACCCATTCGAATCCCTCCAGGGCAGCCTCGTGGGCCAGATCGGTAGCCATCCCCGGACGCTCCGTGATCCGTAGGAGGACGGACCATCCGCGCTCCTCCTGCCATTTACGGGCCACCGCCTGGACCTCCCGAAGCATCTCCCGGGGGCCGGCGGCCGGATTGTAGATGATCATGACGTGTCTGGAGCGAGCCATCGTCCCTTCCCCTGTCGGGCAACTGCCCGCAGTTGCCCTACGATCTCCCTCAGCGGGGATGGGAAGATCGTCCCTTCCGCCGTCCGGAGGCCTGCGGGGATTTCCCCGGCCCAGGAGCGACTCCCTCTTCTCCCTCCTCGGTTGCGATCCGCTCCAGCTCGACCAGCCGGCGAAGCCTGGCCTCCGGTGGGGTTTCCGCCAGCTCGATCATCCGCAATTGTTCGCGCAGTTCGAAGATCTGATCCCGCAGGGCAGCCGCCTTCTCGAACTCCAGGGCCTGAGCGGCCCGCTTCATCTCTTTCTCCAGCGCCCGGATGAGGCGCTGCAACTCGTCCTTCGGCATCGTCCATCGTTGTTCGGGCGCCCCCTGCTCCTCGGCCACCATCTCCCGCACCCGATCCGTGAGATCCCGCACGGCCTTCACAATCGAGCGGGGCTCGATCCCGTGGGCCCGGTTATACGCTTCCTGGATCGCCCGCCGGCGGTTGGTTTCCTCGATCGCCCGGCGCATGGAATCGGTGATCGTATCCGCGTAGAGGATGGCCGTCCCGTTCACATGGCGGGCTGCCCGCCCGATGGTCTGGATCAGTGCCGTCTCGCTGCGCAGGAAGCCCTCCTTGTCAGCATCCAGGACCGCCACCAGGGAGACCTCGGGGAGATCCAGCCCTTCGCGCAACAGATTGATCCCCACGACCACATCGTAAACCCCCAGCCGGAGATCCCGCAGGATCTCCACCCGCTCCAGGGTCTCGATGTCCGCGTGGAGATAATGGGTGCGGATCCCCATTTCGTTCAGGTAATCGGAGATCTCCTCCGCCAGGCGCTTCGTGAGGGTGGTGACCAGCGCCCGTTCGCCCCGGGCGACGCGTTTGCGGATCTCGCCGATGAGATCCTCGATCTGGCCTTTGGTCGGCCGCACCTCCACCACCGGATCCAGAATGCCGGTCGGGCGGATCAGCTGCTCGACCACCTGCTCGGACTTCTCCAGCTCATAGGGCCCGGGGGTGGCGGACATGAAGATCACCTGGCGGACCCGCTGTTCGAATTCCTCAAAGGTGAGCGGCCGGTTGTCCAGCGCCGATGGAAGCCGGAACCCGTATTCCACCAGGGTCTCCTTCCGGGAGCGATCGCCGTGATACATCCCGCGCAACTGTGGGATGGTCATATGGGATTCATCGATGACCACCAGAAAATCATCCGGGAAGTAGTCCAGAAGGGTCCAGGGCGGCTCGCCGGGCGCCCGCCCGTCCAGATGGCGGGAGTAGTTCTCAATGCCGTGGCAGTAGCCCACCTCGCGGAGCATCTCCAGGTCATACAGGGTGCGCTGGCGGAGCCGCTCCGCTTCCAGGAGCTTCCCCTGGGATCGAAGCTCCTCCAGCCGCTCATGCAACTCCTGTTCGATGGAGGCGATCGCCCGACGCAGCTTCTCCTCGGGGGTCACGAAGTGCTTGGCCGGATAGATCTCCACGGTTTCATGGAGACGGAGAACCTCCCCGGTGAGCGGGTCGAACTCCACGAGGCGCTCGATCTCATCCCCCCAGAACTCAATCCGGATCGCCGTATCCTGATAAGCGGGGAAGACATCCACCGTATCCCCGCGGACCCGGAAGGTCCCCCGTCGGAAATCCACATCGTTGCGCGCATACTGGATGTCCACGAGGTGGCGCAACAGGTTATCGCGGCGGCGGACCTGGCCACGCTGCAGTCGGATGACCACCTGGCCCCAATCGTGGGGGTTGCCAATGCCGTAGATGCAGGAAACCGAGGCGACGATGATCACATCCCGCCGGGTGAACAGGGCCTGGGTGGCCGCCAAACGCAGGCGCTCGATCTCCTCATTGATGCTGGTTTCCTTCTCGATGTAGGTGTCGGTCTGGGGGATATACGCCTCGGGCTGATAGTAATCATAGTAGCTGACGAAATATTCCACTGCGTTGTGAGGGAAGAATTCGCGGAACTCCGCGTAGAGCTGCGCGGCCAGGGTCTTGTTGTGGCTGATGACCAGCGTGGGCTTCTGGATACGGGCGATGACATGGGCGATGGTGAAAGTCTTCCCCGTCCCCGTCGCCCCCAGCAACGTTTGATAACGATATCCCTTCCGCAGGCCCTCGACGAGCTTCTCGATGGCCTGCGGTTGATCTCCGGTGGGTTCAAAGGGCGCCACCAGCTGAAAGCGCTCCATATCCGATCTCTCCCCTCCCCTCATCCACGCGATGGATTCCCAGGCATCGAGCACCCGGCATGGCGAGCCATCATCCGGAGAGGGCGTATCGCTCTCTATAATTTTCCCATGCCAGACCTAACCCCCCAGCCCCCTTCCCTACAAGGGAAGGGGGAGCCTGAAATCCCCCTCCCCACCTCGGGGAGGGGTCCCCCTCCCCTCACCGGATGAAGGGGCGATGAGGGGCGGCGATCGCCCTTCGGATCTCCTGGGCCATCGCCCGCGCTCGTTCCGGGGCATCCCCGATATGGGTATGGATGGCCATCAGGCGCCGGAGGGTTTCCGGGGAGAGCCAGCGGGTGATCTCCGGATCCGCGATCAGGCGCTCCATCAATGGGTTGGGGGCGCCGGACCGCACGGCCTCCCATGCGGCCATGGCATGATCCCGCAGGCGGGCGTGGAGCGCCTGGCGATCCGCGCCCGCACGGGCCGCCGCCATGAGGACCGGCTCCAGGGCGGCAAAGGGGGCGTAACGCTCCAGATTGCGCCGCAACGCTTCCTCGTGGATTTCCATGCCCTGAAGGATGCGAAGCGTTAGCCGGAGGATCTCATCGGCGGCCAGGAAGGCCTCCGGCAACAGGATCCGCCGGATCGCCGAATCGTCCAGGGTGCGTTCCAGGAGGGAGTGGGCGGCGGTTTCCCACATCATCGAGGGAAGCGCCCCCAGATAGCGAGCCAGGGCGTTGATCCGCTCGGCGAGGATCGGATTCCGCTTGAAGGGCATCGCCGAGGAGCCCACTTGACGGGCGCCGAAGGGCTCCGACCATTCACCGAAGGGGGGCGACTGCAGCAGGCGCAGATCGAAGGCCATCTTATAAAGCGACATGGCCAGCCCCGCGAGGGCCACCAGCACCCGCCAGTCCTGTTTGCGCGGATAGATCTGACCGGCCACCCGGAACGGCTCCAGGCCCAGCTCCGCCATCGCCCGCTCTTCCATCTGGGAAGGCGTCATACCGGTCCCATCCAGCAACGCCGCATAGGAGGCGCTGGTTCCCACCGCCCCTTTGAAGCCTTTCCCCCGGATGGCGAGCCGGCAGCGGGAGATCTCCTCCCAATCTATCAGGAGATCCTGGCCATAGAGGGCCAGGCGATAACCCACGGTCGTAGGCTCGGCCGGCTGGAGATGAGTCCAGGCCATACAGGGAACTTCGGCCCATCGCTCGATAGCGTCCGCCAGCGCTTCCAGGACCTCCCGCAGGCGATCGCCGATCAGATCCAGGGCTTCCCGAATCCGAATCGCATCGGCATTGTCCTCGATGTCCGCCGATGTAGCGCCCAGATGGAGCACCGGGCCACCCCGGGGGGCCTGCTCGGCGAACGTAAGGAGCTCGGCCATGAGATCGTGCCCGATCTCCCGCTCGATCTGCTCCGCCCGCTCCAGGTCGATGGTCCCGGCATGGGCCTCCAGGTCAGCCACCTGCTCCGGGCGGACAAGGCCGGCGGCCATCTGCGCGCGGGCCAGCGCGATCCACACCCGCCGCCACAGCCGCCGGCGGTAGGCCTCCGACCAGATCCGGCGCATCGCCGGGCTTCCATATCGCCAGGTGAAGGGGGAAAGAAAGGTCTCGTGGGTAAACATCCCGGGCTCCATCCGAAGGGAGGATCTGGATCTTCCCTTCCGTGGTATCGCGATCGCCGAAGCCGGACATTCGTCGTTCGGCTTCGATCCCCGAGGCGCCATTCCCCCCGATCCCGCGTGTTTGTCCCAGAGTCCAGGGCGCAGCACGCGCTTACCGCAACGCGCCGTCCTCGATCTCCAGGATCTGGTCCCGGGCAGGGCCCACGGAGACGTAGCGCACGGGAGCGCCGGCCAGCTCCGACAGGCGGCGCAAATACCCTCGCGCCGCCTCCGGGAGGTCCTGCCATCGCCGCGCGGTGGAGGTAGGGCCGGACCATCCCGGCAGGCGCTCGTAGACCGGAGTCACCTGTTCCAGAACCGGCGTGTCGGGGACGTGGGTGAGGATCTCCCCGGATGGGAGGCGATATCCCACACAGAGGGGGATTTCCTCCAGCCCATCTAAGACATCCAGCTTGGTGACGGCCAGAGCCGTGAAGCCGTTCAGCCAGGCGGCGTGCCGCAACGCCACCCCATCCGGCCAGCCGCACCGGCGAGGGCGTCCGGTCGTCGCCCCGAACTCCCATCCTTCCGGAGGGCCGCCCCGCCGCAGACGTTCGGCCAGCTCCCCGTGCACTTCAGTCACGAGGGGGCCCTCCCCCACGGCGGTGGCAAAGGCTTTCACCACCCCGATCACCTCCCGGATCGCATGGGGGGGGATCCCCGCGCCAACCACCGCGTAGCCGGCCAGGGTGTTCGATGAGGTCACATAGGGATATACGCCCCAGTCCAGATCCCGCATCGCCCCCAGCTGCCCCTCCAGGAGGATCCGGGCATCCCGCCGGATGGCGTCCTGGAGCACCGGGATGGTGTCGATGATCCGATCCCTCAGGCGCTCCCGCCACATCTCACATCGGTCGATCAGCTCCTCCAGAGGAGGGGGATCCCCCTTCAACGCGATTATGCGCGCGGAGATCGCCGCATATGTCTCCTGCAGGCGCCGGTGGAGCCAGTCCCGATGGAGGAGATCGCCCATCCGCAAGCCGATCCGGGCGGCCTTATCGCTGTAAGCCGGGCCGATGCCCCGGCGCGTGGTGCCCAGGGGGCGATCGCCCCGCCCTCGCTCCTCCAGCTCATCCCGCTGGCGATGGTAAGGGAAGACCAGATGCGCCCGATCCGAGATCCACACGCGGGAGGTATCCACGCCGGCGGCCTCGAGCTCTGTTAGCTCCTGAAGCAAGGTATCGGGATTCACCACGGTCCCTGCGCCGATGATACATGTGGTTCCCGGCTGGAAAACTCCAGAGGGCACGAGATGGAGGCGGAACGTTCCGTATTCGTTCACCACGGTGTGGCCCGCGTTATCTCCCCCTTGCACCCGCATCACGATCTCCGCGTCGCGGCTCAGGTGATCGACGATGTGGCCCTTTCCCTCATCTCCCCACAACGCGCCGACCACAGCGATCACAGGCATAACCCTGCCTCCAGCCGAAGCGAGTCAAATATTCCAGAATAGGACCTGCACCGCAGGGGAGAGCCTTCGACATCCCATCCCCCGGATCTTCGCGTTTACATGCCCTGCGTGTCCTCCCGCGCGCCGAGGTCGATCACCTTCCCTCCCCGCTCAGCCGATTCCGCGCGAGGGGCCTCCAGCATCGGGAATTCCGGCTCCGCGCCGGGCATCACCGATTGGCCCCGGAAGTATCCGCCTTCATCGATCACCAGGGAGCCCGCGTTGATCTCCCCCCAGACCTTTCCGGTGGAAAGGATCTCCACCCGGCCAGAGGCATGGATCTTCCCCATGAGAATGCCGGCCACCGAGACATTGGTCGCCCGCACTTCCGCCCGAACCCGCGCGTTCTCGCCGATGATCAGATTGCCGCTGATCTCCATGGAGCCCTCGAACACGCCTTCTACCCGGATGGTCCCATCGCCCTGCAGCATGCCTTTCATCACACAGGTCGGGCCCAGCACGGTCTCCACCGGCGTGCCCGGGCTGGCCGGCCTGGGAGCTGCGGGCGCTTTCTCCGGCTTCGATCGTCCGAACATGGTTCGCCTCCTCACGAATGGATATACTCTACTATACTATAGAGAAAGCCGTTCGGGCCTGTCAAAGCATCGATTAAAAGGGTTTGAGGCGGTGGAGCAGGCGGCTTCGTTCCCTGCCCCGCCATCCCCAAAGCGCGATCGGATCAACCGGGATCGCCCATGAGTGCGCGCCCTTCCTTCTTCGCTCTCCCCAGAGGAACACCCGCTATCGGGCAGGACCCGGGATCGGCCCTGCCCGCGGGGCGGTGTGTCGGCTGAAGCCAGCGGTCCAGAAGGAGGGCGCGATGTATAGCGTGCTGATCCTGGCCGGCGGCCAGAGCCGCCGGATGGGAAGGAACAAGGCCTTCCTGGACTGGAGGGGACGTCCGCTGATCGCCGATCTGATCGATCGCTTCCGCCCGATCTCCGACGATGTGATCCTGATCGCTCCCGACCTCAAACCCTTTCAGGGCCTCAACGCGCGCCTCGTCCCCGATCCCTTGCCACCAGTTGGCCCTCTGGGAGGGCTGTGGTCCGGCCTGTTGAGCGCGCGCCATGAATGGGCTTTCGCCATGGCGTGCGATATGCCCCTGGTGGATCCGCGGGTGGTGGAATGGATGTTCGAGCAGCGCGGGGAAGCCGATGCCGTCGTCCCGCTGGATGACCAGGGGCGCCCGGAGCCGCTGCACGCGCTGTATCGGGCCTCCTGCCTCAATGCCATCGCCTCCGCCCTGGCCTGCGGGCAACGGGCGATGCTGGCCTTTTATCCGGCGATCCGGGTGCGCTATCTTGCCCCCTCCATCTGGCGCGCGGTGGACCCGGAGGGCCGTTCCTGGCGCAACATCAATACCCCGGAGGACTGGAAACAGCTCCAGGGAGAAATCCCTTAAGACCCAACCCCCCGGCCCCCTTCCCTACGAGGGAAGGGGGAGACTGAAAATCCCCCCTCCCCGTTTCGGGGAGGGGCCGGGGGAGGGGTCCCTTCCCCTGTTTCGGGGAGGGAGACGGCGTTCGGCGGCTCCGGAAGCCCCCGGAGCAGGAGATTATGCCGGCGATCCCTGGGCGTATCGCATCCGGGCATAAGCCAGGGCCCCGAGCAGCCCGACATGGTCTCCCAGGGCGGTCCGGACAATGGGCGTCACATAATCCAGCGTCATGGCGCGCTCCCGGGCATAGGCCCGGATCTTCTCCAGAAACCAGTCCCCGGCCTTCATCACGCCGCCGCCCAGGATGATCAGGGTAGGGTTGAAGATGTGCCAGAAGGTGGCGATCCCCACGCCCAGATAGAACGCCGCTCGATCCATAATGGCCCCGGCGATCGGATCTCCCCGGGCGGCGGCCTCCGCAACGTCCTTTGCTGTGACCCCCGAAGGATCCGACCAGGGGACAGGATCGCCCCGCGCCCACGCCTCCCGGGCCATGCGGGCGATGGCCGTCCCGGAGGCCACGGCCTCCAGACACCCGGTCTGCCCACAGCCGCAGCGCGGCCCCCCTTTCGCTTCCACCACGATGTGACCTAATTCCGCCCCCAGCCCGTGGGCGCCCTCGAGCAACACGCCGTGGGTGATGACTCCTCCCCCAATGCCGGTGCTGATCGTCAGATACACCATGTGCTCATGGCCGCGACCCGCCCCATATTGCCACTCCCCCAGCGCAGCCAGGTTGGCATCGTTGCCGACAAAACAGGGCACGTGGAACTGGCTCCGAAGGCGATCGGCCAGGGGGACGTTCTCCCACCCCAAATTGGGCGCGGTGAGCACCACCCCGGTGTGCGGATCGAGGGGACCAGGAACGCCCACCCCCATCGCCTCCACCGGCTCATCCGCGGGCCAGACCTCCTGGATCGCGTGGATGATCCGGGCGATCACCGCCTCCACACCCTCTTCCGCCCGGGTGGGGTATCCCACCCGGGCCAGGATTTGTCCCTCCGCATTGCAGCGAGCAACCCGGATGTTCGTCCCCCCGAGATCCACAGCGATGTAAACCATGAGGGCCTCCGTTCGCGTAAGTCTTGAACAGATCCAGAGCCCCCGGGAAAACCCGCAACGCGGCCTCTCAACCCTTTGGCGTCTTCAAATGAAGCAACCGCCGACGTTGTGGAGGGAGATAAGGTCGGCCTCCGCCCGGGATGGCCGGCGCGGCCAGAGCCCGTATGCTCTCGGCCGTCACTTCACAAACCTGATTCGGCCGGGGATCCGCCAGATAGCGCCGCATGGCCTCATAGCCCGCCTCCAGCATCTGCGCCGTCCGGGAGAAATCCAGAAAAGAGATCTCCCGAAAGGCGGTCAGGCAGATGTGATGCACCGTCGCAGGGGATTGCAGTGCGTCATACAGGTCGTCCAGGATCTGCTCGCTCAGCAGGGTTTGATAGGCGGTCATGGCGATCTCCACCAGCCCCCGCCGCGGGGGAAGCACCTGAGGACTGAAGCTCAGATCGAGGATGTAAAGCTCCTCCGCCCCCTTCTCCAGGGCGATGGTGATCGGCACCACCGCAACCACCCCGCCGTCCACCAGCTGCATGTTCCGGAAACGCACCGGCGGATGGATCACCGGGACGCTCGCGCTGGCCAGGACCGCTTCCAGCAACGGCGCGGAGGGATCGTCGCCGAAAAGGATCAGGCGCTGGGTGCGCAAATCCGCGGCTGTGACATAGCAGGGCCGCTGGAGATCCCCGAACGTGCGGACACCTGGGGGGAGGTGGGCCTGCAGAACCCGCCGCAATCCTGATCCATCGAACAGGCTATCCTGGTGGGTGAGCAGGCGCCATAGAACCGTGAGCCGATTGCCTGGATAGATGTCTTTGCGGCGGACGCTCTGCCACGCCACGGCCAGGCGTTCCACGCCTTCGATGGTGGGCTCCGCCGCCAGAGCGGCGGCGTTAATGGCCCCGGCGGAGGTTCCCACCAGGAGATCCGGCTCGATCCCGTGCTCCAGCAGCGCCTTCAACGCGCCGACCTGGAGCGGACCGCGGTTCCCGCCCCCGCTCAGCACAAAGGCCCGTCGCGCCATGCCGGCCTCGCCTCATCCAGGGAATGTTCACCGGGAAGAGCCCCTTTTCCCCATTATAGGAGCCTATTCCTGCAACAACGGCTCGACGACTTCATGCCAGCGCCGGGCCGCAGCCTCCCATGTGAACCGGCGGGCCCGTTCCAGGCCTGCCATCCGCAACCGGGCCTGCCGCTCGGGATCCTCCAGCACGGCGCGCAGCCCCCGCGCGATATCCTCCACCGATTCCGGATCCACCAGCACCCCCGCCTCGCCGACCACTTCCGGCAATGAGGAGGTTCGCGAAACCACCACCGGGACCCCACACGCCATCGCCTCCAGGGCCGGCAGCCCGAAGCCCTCATAGCGGGAAACCAGCGCGAAGGCCGCGGCGGCGGAATACAGGGCCGGCAGGTCCTCATCGGCCACAAAGCCCAGCCAGTGGATGCGATCCGCCAGCCCGGAGCGCCGGATCGCCTCGAAGGTCCCTTCGGCTTTCCAGCCCTGTTCCCCCACGATCACCAGATGGCCCTGGGGGAAGATCTCTTCGCGGACCAGGATCGCGAAGGCCTCAATCAGGCGCGGGTAGTTCTTGCGGGGCTGCACCGTGCCCACCGTGAGCACGAACGGCCACGGCCCCAGCCCATAGCGCGTCCGCACCCGGGCTTGCTGCGCTGGATCCTCAACGGGGCGGAAGCGCGGTTCGACCCCGCTGTAAAGCACCGTGACCCGCTCCGGCGGCACCCCCCAGAGGCGGATGAGATCCTGGCGGGTGGACTCCGAATCGGCCAGGATGTGGGTCGCCCGCCACACCGCGCGCGGCACATTCCGTCGGAGATACGCCACCAGCGGCTCGGGGAGCGTTTCCGGCATGATCTCGAAGGAGAGATCGTGCACGGTCAGCAGGGTGGGCCGACCCGGAAGGGTAGGAGGAAGAAGGAAATCCGGGGAGTAGATCAGGTCCGCCGGCCCGGCGAAGAGCTCTACAGGGATGGGAAGCGAGAGTCGATGCCAGAGCCAGACCATCCCCCGTTCCGGCAGCGGGGCCGCCCGCAGGCACACCTGGGCGCCCTGCGCCCAGATCGGGGGGAAACGGGCCGGACCTGCATAGAACAGCGTATACCGATGCTGGGGGAACATGCGCAGGATGGCGCGGGTCAGCTCCCGAGCATAACGCCCGATCCCCGCCCCCTGGCGAACCGCCGCCGTGATGTCGATCAGGATGCGCGCCATGATGTTCCCCTTTTCCCTCCCCTTCAGACGGGGCTTGCGCAGTTAGGCTTCCATGACCCCGGAGCCCCATCGGCTGGGCCGGGACACCGAACCCGGATATCCCTGGGCAACCGAATTATAATTAGGACTTACCCGGTTGGGCTCAAACTCATGGATGCAGGATGGTCCCTTCCCATACGTTTCGGGGCCCCAGGGGGCATCTTCGATGTCCCCCGGAGAAAAGCAACGGACCCTTTAGAGGTGCGCCCGCTTATGAACGCGATCCAACCCCGCCGCTCGGAGATCCATGCGGTTCCGGTAGCCTTCCCGCTGGCGGCTCTGCTGATCGTCGCCTTCTATTTGCGGACGATCGGGTTGAACTGGGATGAGAACCAGCACCTGCATCCGGATGAGCGCTTCCTCACGATGGTGACGGAAGCCCTGAACTGGCCCCGCAGCCTGAGCGAGTATCTGGATTCCGCCCGATCCCCACTGAACCCTTACAACCGGGGGTATACCTTCTTCGTCTACGGGGATCTGCCGGTTATCCTCACCCGGGGGGCCGGCGAGCTGGTGACGGCGGTGTGCCGGGCGGAGGCCCGGCTCTGCCCCTTCCCCCGCCGCACCGCCCTGGGCTACGACGAGATCACCCTGCTCGGCCGTGCGCTCTCCGCCCTGCTGGACACCGGGACGGTGGCGCTGGCCTTCTGGATGGGTCTGGAGCTCGCCGGGATGGCCGGGGGGCTGCTCACTGGGGCGCTGATGGCCTTCAGCGTGATGAACCTCCAGCAGGCCCACTTTTACACCACCGACACCTGGGCCACCTTCTTCAGCACGGCTGCTTTGCTGGGGATGATCCGAATGGCTCGATGCCCAGGGCCTCCGGCCGCTCTCCTCACCGGAATCGCAGCCGGGGCTGCGCTGGCCTCCCGCATTAACCTCTGGCCGCTCTTCGCTTTGATGGCCTTCGCCGCGCTCATTTCCAGCGGATCTGGCCGGACCCGCTGGAGCCCCTGGATTATCGCCGGCCTCGCCGCCCTGCTGACCTTCCGCCTGGGCATGCCCTATGCCTTCGCCGGATGGATCGCCCCCGATCCCCGCTGGCTGGCGAATATGCGGGAGATCCAGGCGCTGATCAGCGGGGCCGTTGATTATCCGCCCGGCCATCAATGGACCGATCGCGCGCCGATTTTCTTCCCTCTCAAAAACATGGTGCTGTGGGGAATGGGCCTCCCCTTCGGCCTGACGGCATGGCTCGGATGGCTCGGCCTGGGTCTGTCTTTGCGGCGTCGGCTGCATGCCGGATCGTTGCGATGGGATCCCGGGGCGCTGGGATGGCTGTTGCTCTGGATCTGGACGGGGGGCTATTTCCTGTATATGGGGACCCAGTGGGTCAAATCCATGCGCTATTTCCTACCGATTTATCCCACGCTGGCCCTGACGGCGGCCTGGGGCCTGCTGCAGCTCCAGGGGATCTCCCGTCCGGCGGGTCGATGGCTGGCCCGAATCGGGATCGCCGGGACCCTCCTCGGCACGGCCCTGTGGGCCATGGCGTTCGTGGGGATCTACCAGCAGCCGGTCTCCCGGGTGGCCGCCTCCCGCTGGCTGTATGCCCATGTCCCCAGCGCGATCACCCTCCGATCGGCCGATCCGAAAGCCCCCCTGCATCCCCTCTCTCTTCCCAATCGAATCCAGGTGGATGGCGAACTGACTCTTGCGACGGAAATCACCCCTTCCCTCACCGTCTCGGGCATTGAGATCCCCCACCTGCGCGCCCTGGGCGATCCCCCGGGCATCCTTCGCCTGACTCTGGAAACCCCGGACGGGCAGGAACGGCTGCGAGTCGACCTGTCCATCCCTGCCACGGCCCGACATCCCGATGGCGATCCGGTCCGGGTCTTATTGCCCCAACCGATCGTTCTGCCCTCCGGCCCTTATATCGTGCGCCTGCGGGTGGACGGCGCGCCGGCCCTGATTGCATCCTCTGTCATTGCCAATGAGCACTGGGATGATGGCCTGCCGCTGCGGCTGGAGGGCCGGGATGCTTTCGGGATGTATCAGGGCTTAGAGATGACGTGGTATGACGATGACACGGAGGAGAAGCGAGCGCGGGCGCTGGAGTGGCTGGAGCGAGCGGACTGGATCATCCTCTCCAGCCAGCGCCTGGTCTGGTCGATCCCCCGCCTGCCGCTCCGCTACCCGATGACCACCGCCTATTACCGCGCCCTGTTCGAGGGGCGGCTGGGCTTCGAGCTCGCCGCAGCCTTCCACGTCAAACCTCGCCTGGGGCCGCTGGAGATCGACGACATCGGCGGTCGGATCGGTTTTCAGCTCCCGCCCCTCGGGTTCGAGGAGCCCTTCTGGGGAGCCGAGGAGGCCTTCAGCGTTTACGATCATCCGCCGGTCTGGATCTTCCGCAAGCGGCCGGATTTCTCCATCGAGCCGGCCCGTCAGGTTCTGGAATCGGTGGACCTGCGCCAGGTGGTCTGGCAAACGCCGCGCCAGTATACCCAGGCCCGTAACCTCCTGATGCTGGATCCGGCCGCCTGGGCGCGCCAGCAAGCCGCCTCGACTTACCGGGAGATCTTCCCACCCGAGAACCCCCTCAACCGCTGGCCGCTGCTTGGAGTCATCGTCTGGCTGCTCTTTTTCCTCCTGCTCGGATGGTGGGCGTGGCCCCTGGTTGCCTGGGCCTTCCCGGCTCTCGCGGATCGGGGCTATGCGCTGGCCCATCTCCTCGGCCCGCTGCTGCTGGCCTTCCTCCCGTGGCTGCTGGCCAGCATCGGAGCTATGGATTTCACGCGGACGGCGATCCTCCTCACGCTGATCCTCGGCCTGGCCGCCGATGCCCTCCTGTGGCGGCGGGTTCAACCCGCCATCCGGGAAGCGCTGCGGAATCCCCTCTGGCGGATGGAAACGGGGGTGTTCCTGGGGACCTTCGCCATGTGGCTGTTGATCCGGTTCGCCCATCCAGATCTCTGGCATCCGGTGATGGGCGGCGAGAAGCCCATGGACCTTTCTTATCTGCTGGCGACGATCCGCTCGCTGCGCTTCCCACCCTATGATCCGTGGTTCGCCGGAGGCTACATCAACTACTACTATTTCGGCTACGTCCTCATCGGCGCGCCGATGAAGCTCCTAGGGTTCGATGTCCGCTACGCCTACAACGCGGCGATCCCCACTCTGGCGGCCCTGACGGCCATGGGGGCCTTCGCCGTCGGCGCCCATGGGGCGGCGGCCTGGTGGCCCCGCTCATGGGGGAAACCGATCGCTGCCGGCCTGCTCGCCGCGCTGTTCGCCGTGGGCGTGGGGAATCTGGGGGAAGTGAAATTGCTCTCGGACCTGTTCAAGGAGGTGGGCGCGGAGGCCACCGGGGCGGCGTCGACCTCCTTCCAGGAGACCCTGGTGGGGATCCGGGAGGTCCTGACCGGCCATGCCGCCCTGCCCGCCCGGATCGAGTGGTGGTACTGGAACCCGACCCGCCTCATCCCCGATCGCGATGTCACGCCGATCACCGAGTTCCCCTACTTCACCTTCCTGTATGCCGATCTCCACGCCCATATGCTGGCCTTCCCGTTGCAGCTCGCCGCCCTGCTCATAGGGCTGGCCTGGCTGCGGAGGTCCCGGTGGGGGGAACCCGCGGGGATCGCCGCGCTCACGCTGGGGGCGCTTCTGGTAGGCGCGCTGCGACCGACCAACACCTGGGATTATCCCACTCACATCCTGTTGGGCCTCGTTGCGCTGACGCTGAACGCGTGGGAGCGCCGGGATTTCCGCTCGTGGACGGGGATCGAAGGATGGATGGTCCGATGTCTCGCCTTCGTCGGATGGGGGATCCTGTTCTTCTATCCCTATCTCGCCCACTATGCGACCGCTTACACATCCTTCGAGCTGTGGAAAGGGGACCGCACGCCTCTGGGCACTTATCTCCTGTTGCACGGTTTATTCCTCCTGCCGATCTCCCTTTTGCTGCTGCGGGAGAGCCGGCGGCTGCTCCGGTGGATCCTCGCGGGATGGGAGGCCGACCCCCTGGGAACCGCGGGGTGGGTCGCGGCGGGGGCCATCGGCCTGGGCCTCTGGGTGCTGGGGGCACGGCTGGCTCCCGTGGCCGGGATCGCGGTCCCCCTAATCCTGATCGGCGCGGCCCTGACCCTGCGCCCCTACCAGATCCCGGAGCGGCGGCTCCTCTGGCTCTGGGTGGCAGGAGCCGCCGCCCTCACCCTGGGCGTTGAGCTCATCGTGCTCCGGGGAGACATCGGCCGGATGAATACGGTTTTCAAGTTCTACCTCCAGGTATGGTTCCTCTGGGCCATCGCGGCGGCGATGGGCGTGATCGCCGTGGAGGATGCGGCATGCCGATGGCCTGCCTTCCTCCGCTCCCTGTGGCGCGGCGCCTTCGGGGTTCTATTGCTCGCCGCCCTGCTCTACCCGATCATGGCCACCCGCGCCCGCCTGTATGATCGCTGGGATACCTCGGTGGGCCCAACTCTGGATGGCTTCGCTTTCATGGAAAAGGCGATCGCCGATGAAATGGGGGTGCGCTATCCGGTGCGCCAGGAATGGGAGGCATTGCGATTCCTCCAGGCGTATAGCGAGGGAACCCCTGTGGTTATGGAATCGATCCGCTCGCCCGCCTATCGGGGGTTGCGCAGTCGGGCCGCGATGTTCGTTGGGCTTCCCGTGGTCTTCGGCTGGGACTGGCATCAGCGGCAGCAGCGAAGCGTTGTGCCCGAATCGTTCATCCAGCGCCGCGAGGCGGATGTCAACCGGTTTTATGAGACCTCCGATCCAGAGGAGGCAATGGCCATCCTGCGCCGTTACGGGGTGCGCTATGTGATGGATGGCTACGCCGAACGCCTCTACTACCCGCCCCAGGGGTTCGAGAAGTTCCCGGCCATGGTCGCGCGCGGAGACCTCCGGGTGGTGTTCGATAATGGGGGTGTGCGGATTTACGAGGTGGCCCGCTGAGAGAGCCGCACACCTCCCTCCCCCATCCGCCAGAGGTCCACCGCCGCAATCCGCATCTTTGCCCTCATCTCCACCTCCCCGTCGCTTATGGATCCCGGATCCCTCCCTCCCAGATCACAGACAACCGCGGAAGAGCTGGTCCGGATGGAGAGCCTCCCCCTCTATGATGGGGAAGGGGATGGAGGCGCCAGCGGGGCGGGTGAGCGCCCCGGATTCACACGAAGTCGGAAAATCCCCCCTCTCCTCTGATCACGAGGAGCGCATCGCCTGCTGGTCGATCAGGATCCGCCGATAGCTTTCATACCGGCGGCGGCTGATCCTCCCCCGCGCGACCGCCCGGCGGATGGCACAGCCGGGCTCCTCGAGATGTAGACAATCCGAGAACTCACAACGGCCAATATAGGGGCGCATCTCCGGGAAGCAAGCCGCCAGGTCCTCCGGCCGGATTCCCCATACCCCGATGTCCCGCAGGCCCGGCGTATCGGCCAGATATCCCCCATCGAAGGGGATCAGCTCGCTGCGGGTGGTGGTGTGGCGCCCCATCCCGGTCCGAGGGTTGATCGACCCGATCCGAAGCGCCAGGCCGGGCTGGAGAGCGTTCAGGAGGCTGGATTTTCCGACCCCCGAAGGGCCAATAAAGGCTGTGATCTTCCCCTGAAGCCGTTCCCGCAGCGCGTCCAGGCCCGCCCGGGTGATCGCGCTGGTATACAGAACCGGATAACCCAGCGCTTCATATTCAGCGAATAAAGAACGGAACGACTCGGGATCCTGCACAAGATCCATTTTGTTGATACACAAAATGGCCGAAAGGCCGTTCGCCTCCGCCACGGCCAGATAACGATCGATCTGAAACAGGTCTGGCTCTGGGATGGCGGAGAACACGGCCACGATCTGATCCAGATTCGCCGCGATGACATGGGCTTTGCTGGGATCCAGGGGCTCCCGACGCACCAGCGCGGTGCGCCGGGGAAGGATGGCCACGATGGCACCCTCCCGGGGCGTGACCCGCTCGAATTCCACGCGATCGCCAATCACCGGGCGCTGGGGTCCCTCCGCCTGACGACGCAATCGTCCCCGCAACACACATCGCACCACCCCATCCGGCCCCTGCACATCATAGGCCGCGCCCAGCACCCGGATCACCAATCCTTCCTCCCGCCCGCTCATCCCTGGTTCACCTCCTTTGCTGGAGAGCTCAGCTCTCCGGCCTGGGAAATCGATTACAGGACTCTCACTATACATCTTACTTGAACTCTCCGGCTCCGTGCCCTGTCCTTATCCAGAGCTTTTCGAGGATCTTACCCATCCCGACAGGGGGTGGAGGGAGACGGCGGGGGACTTTTTCCTCTGCATCCCCCGGTCTCTTCGAACAGCAGAGCCCGCCTTCTGTAATGTAAAATGAAAGCAGGTGTGTCCATGACCGAACCGGGGGAGGGGTCCTCGGACCTAACCCCGCGGCCCCCTTCCCTACAAGGGGGAGCCTAAATCCCTCCTCCCCGAAACGGGGAGGGGCCAGGGGAGGGGAAATCGGGCTGTCGCCCACCTGCGGATGAGCATAACAAAGGGGATTCCTGCCTATGTGGGATCTCTATCGTGAGGTTCTCAAAGCCTGCGAGGAAAACCGCCCGGTGGCCCTGTGCACCGTCATCCGGGCCCGTGGATCCGTTCCCCGCCATGAGGCGGCCAAGATGCTGGTGTATCCCGACGGCCAGATCCGGGGAACCATCGGCGGTGGGGAGATGGAAGCCCGGGTGATCCATGAGGCCCTCCAGGCGCTTCAGGAGGGCCATCCCCGGGTGGTCCGTTATATGCTCTCGGATCCCAAACAGGGCGATCCGGGCGTCTGCGGAGGGGAGGTGGAGATCTTCATTGAGCCCCTGCTTCCTCCCCCAACGATCCTGATCATCGGGGCAGGGCATGTCGGTCGAGCCCTGGCCCACCTCGCCAAATGGCTGGGCTTCCGGGTGCTGGTCAGCGACGATCGGCCGGAGTTCTGCACGCCCGAATGGATCCCGGATGCCGATGGCTTCCTGGTTGGGCCGCCGGAGGAAGCGCTCCCCGGAGCTCCGATCCACGCCCGGACCTATGTGGTACTCACCACCCGCAACCATCCCCTGGACGTGCGGATCCTCCCGCTGATCCTGGACACCCCAGCGCCTTACATTGGGGTGATCGGCTCGAAGCGGCGCTGGCTGCTCACGGCGAAGGTTTTACGGGAAAAAGGGATTCCCCTTGAACAGCTGGCCCGGGTCCGATCACCGGTGGGCCTGGAGCTGAATGCAGAGACCCCTGAGGAGATCGCCGTGTCGATCATGGCGGAGATCATTGCGATCCGCCGGGGAGGAAGCGGGATGCCGATGGCCGTCGATCTCCAGCAGGCGCTCCGGGAGCTTGTGGAGTGCGGTGCCTAGGCACCGCTCCTTTCCTTAAATAGAGGCCCTTCGACCTTCCCATGAGCCTCTCGCTCCGCTCACTCCCGCAGGAATTCCCGCAGCCGGCGAGCATAGATGGGATGACGCAAGCGAGCCAGGGCCTGCGCTTCGATCTGCCGCACCCGTTCCCGGGTCACCCCCAGCTTGCGCCCCACCTCCTCCAGGGTATACATCCGTCCGTCCACCAGGCCATAACGCAGCTTCAAAATACGCACCTCCCGCGGGGAGAGGGTGGCCAGGGCTTCGTGCAGGATCTCCCGAAGCATCTGCTGGCTCACCGCTTCAGCGGGCGAGGTTACCCCCCGATCCTCAATGAAATCCCCCAGCACGCTCTCCTCCTCATCATCCGTTGGCGCCTCCAGGGATACGGGCTGGCGAGCCATCTGCAACAACTGCTCGACCCGGGAAGGCGGGATGGCCATCGCCTCCGCCAGCTCCTCCACCGTCGGATCGCGGCCGAGCTCCTGCGCCAGCTGTTGCTGTAGGCGCAACAGCCGGTTGATCTGATCCCCCATATGAACCGGAACCCGGATCGTCCGGGATTGATCGGCGATAGCCCGGGTGACCGCCTGACGGATCCACCACGTCGCATAGGTGGAGAACTTGTGACCCCGCCGCCAGTCAAACTTCTTGACCGCCCGGATCAGGCCGATGTTGCCCTCCTGGATCAGATCGGAAAGCGGCAGGCCCCGTCCGATGTATTTTTTGGCCACGCTGATCACCAGGCGGGTGTTGGCCAGGATCAGGTGATCCTGAGCGGCCCGCCCATCCGCTGCGATCTCCTCCAGGCGACGCCGCTCTTCCGGGGAGAGGTTCCCCTGGGCCAGACGACGCTCTGCCTGGCGGCCCCGCTCGATCCGTTGCGCAAGGGCGACCTCCTCCTCCGGCGTGAGCAGGGGGATCCGCCCGACTTCCTTCAGGTAGAGGGCGAGGGTATCATCGGACTCCAGTGCCTCTTCCAGATCCTCTTCCCCCCAGGCCTCCTCTCCCTCCTCCTCCAGCTCCAGGCCCGGGCCCTCCTCCTCCGGAGCATCCGTGACTTCCACGCCGGCCTCCAGGAGAGCGGCAAAAACCTCATCCAGGCGGTCCACATCGTTCTCCGCTTCCGGAAAAAACTGCAGGATCTCCTCGAAGGTGACATATCCCCGGGATCGCCCGAGAGCGAGGAGCTGATCCAGCCCTAAGAGGCTGGAAGTCTGAATGTCCTCCAGCATAGTCAGGAATCCCTCCCTGAGAATTCAAAACGTCCACGAACGGCTGAGCCCGGCGTTTTCATAAGGATATCCGCCGATCAGGGAGTCGGAGTCGCCCCTGGCGTCGGCGAGGGCCCTGCCGTGGGGGTCGGCGTTGCCGTTGGCGTCGGCGTGATGGTGGGCGTGGGCGTAGGGGTCGCCAGCGGCGGCTGGCTGATCAGCTTCTTCGCCTCATCGATCGCAAAGGTCCCCACCACATACACTGCGGGATCCCCCTCCCGGCGCACGTAATAGCCGCCCCCAATCGGCGTTGGAGCGCCAACGGTTAACGTGAAGACCCGATCCGTCGCGCTGATCACAATGGTATAAGTGGGCGTCACCAATCCATAGGCGGAAAGATCCGCGACATCCGAGATGACCTGCTGCACGAAGAGCGTGGCCAACCCTCCCGCCAGGGTGTCGATCGTGTCCTGGCGGACCAGATGATGTGTGGGAACGGTCAGAAACCATTGCCCGCTGGCATCCCGCTCGACCTCCGCCTCGGCGTGGTTGGCATGATCGATCGCCCGGATTCTTCGAATGGCGGCGCTGTTCACTTCCAGCAGATTGCGGGACGCCCCTGGGGTAGGGGTCGGACGAGCGGTGATCTTCGGTTCCAAGTATACAAAGAGCGCCAGAACCAGAAAAGCGAGGATCAGGCCCAGCGTGCCCCATCGCTTCATCTCCGATCACCTCCGATGGAAAACGCGGCTTCTGGGGTGGGGCGGCAAGGGACGCCCTCAGCGACGTTGCCACCATACCAGGGCGCCGATCGCCAGCACGGTTAACGGCATCATCACCACCGTCAGCATAAAGACGGTGCGGGTTTGGGCTGGCGTGGCGCTCAGGGCGCGAACTGTGGAAGCCGGCGACTGACGCAACCCGATCAGGGCTTCGGATTCAGACAGCCAGTTCACCGCGTTCACAAAAAGATCCAGGTTCGCAAACGGCAGATTGGCCCCCACGTTCTGATTGGCGGCGAAATCCGCATCCCCAAAGAGAACCAACCGCCCTTTCCCATTCACCTGCTCCACCGTGAGGGCCAGGGCCAGGGGGCCAGGCTTCTTCCCCGCTGGCGAGGGAAGGCGCCCCTGATTCAGCGCCTGGCGCACTCCCGCCAGATCCGTCTCGCTCCAGCTCTGGCCGCTGGTCTCCACCAGACGGACGACCCGGAATCGATCCGGCTGGCTGCGGACCTCTTCGATGGATCGGGCGGCCGGGAAGGCGGTGGCGATGCCCCGCAGCTTCTCGGTGATCGGGCTGAAGCCATAGCGGCTGGAAAGCGGCGTCAGGGGATCCGTAAACATCGAGCTCACCGGATCGATGATCACATCTTCCCGGAAAGCGACCCCCCAATCCTCCAGAACCCGATTGATGGACTCGGTCACCCCGGCCCCTGAGATCTGCAGGGAAGGATCGAGGGCAATGAGCATGCGCCCCCCGGCGTTGAGATAGCTTTTTAACACCTCCACCTCCCGATCCAGCAACGGCCGCACAGGCCCAGCGAGGATGATCACCGCCGCGTCGGCGGGAACGGTGGAGGTCACGGCCAGATTCAGGGACTCCACCCGATAGCCTTCCCGCTCCAGCGCCCGACGGACCTGCGCGTAACCGTTGTCTCCCTCTTCGTTCACATCCCGCTCCCCATGGCCGGTGAGGAAATAGATCTTCGGCTGGGTAGGGCGGATCAGCTTCACCAGCGCCGCGGTGAACTCCTGCTCGTTATAAAGCGTGACCTCCTGGCGGCGATCCTTCATGACAAAAAGGATGGTTCCATCCCGGGTGACCCCCCACTGCCGGGCCAGGGAGGCCTGGGCCACCGGGTCGATGAATCGGTAGGAGAACTTCCCATTGCTGTAATGCCGATACTGATCCAGCAGATCTTCCGCATCCTGGCGGGCGAACTGAAAATTCTGGGAGAAGAAGGCCAGAGCCTCCACGGGCTCTGGAAGGCTCCGCAGGATCTGCAGGGTCTGCGGGGAAAGAGAGAAGCGCTTTTCCGCTGTCAGATCCCAGCGCTGGGCGTGGCGGACGGCCAGGATGTTCAGCAGCGCCATAATACCGATGAAGGCGGCGCTGGCCAGCACCGCGTTCGCCCCAAAGGCAAAGGGGCGCCCTCCGATCCAGGCGCGGACCTGCTCAGGAGCGAGATACACAGCGATCCCGCTGAGCAGGATCGCCAGGATCAGAGCGATCACGGCGGGTGCGCCGAATCGCCCCTCGATCCCCCATGCCACCCCCGCGGCGACGAGCGCCAGCAGGGCCAGCCCCCACAGCGCCCGGAGGATCGATTCCGACGGCCGGGCCAGGTTCATCGCCACCTCCGCGAGTTCAGGATCTGAACCGTGAGGAAAAGGAAAGCCGCGATCACGCTCAGGTAATACGCCACATCGCTGGTGTCGATCAGGCCGCGGCGGAAGTTCATCAGGTGGTTTCGCAGATCGATATGGTTCAGGATCCGCTGCAGCGTGGGGTTGGTGATCCCATCCGCGGGCAGGCTGGCCACCGCCAGCAGGATCACCAGCCCGATCCCCACCACGGCCGCCACCACCTGGTTCTGAGAGAGGGAGGAAGAAAACAGGCCGATGGAAAGCAGGGCTGCCCCGAACAGAAACATCCCCAGATAGCCGGAGAGGATGGGCCCAACGTCCGGGTTGCCTCCCATCCAGAACAGCAAAAGGGGATAGACACCGGTGACGATCAGAAGCCCCAGGTAAAACACCAGCGCCGCCAGATACTTCCCCAGCACCACCTCCCAGTCCCGAACGGGCGCCGTCAGCAACAACTCCAGGGTCCCCAGCCGCTGTTCTTCCGCCAGCAGGCGCATGGTCAGCACCGGGGCCACGAAGAGCAGGATGGTGGTCATGACCCCGAAGATATAGCGCATGGTCGGCTCGGAACGGCTGAGGACCGTGAAGATCACGTCGGTGTAGAAGAAGAAGCCCATCATGGCCAGAAAAGCCGCCCCGACCAGATAGGCGATCGGGGAGACGAAATAGGCCCCCAGCTCGCGACGGGCGATCGCCCACAGTTTGCGCATGGAAACAACCTCCTCAATCCTGAGCGGTGACCTGGAGGAAGAGGTCTTCCAGAGTGAGGCCAACCGGGCGAAGCTCCAGCAGCCGCCAGCCCTGGCGCACCACCGCCTCCGCGATCGCCGGGCTGGGATCCTCGCGGGCCGTATTGGCCACTTCGATCTCATAGACGCCCGACTCCAGCCGTTCCACGCGGCGCACCCCCGGCAGCGCGCTTAAGACCTCGGGGATCTGCCGGTCGCCTCCCTCCACCCGGAGGAAAACCCGATCCGGCCGCCGGCTGCGCAGCGCCTCGCCCAGAGTCATATCCGCCCGGATCCGCCCTCGGTGGATGATCAGGACGCGGTCGCAGACCTGCTGGACCTCCGCCAGGATATGGGTGGAGAGCAGGATGGTATGGGTTTTCCCCAGCTCCTGGATCAGATCGCGGACTTCTCTGACCTGCCGGGGATCCAGGCCGATGGTGGGCTCATCCAGGATCAGGACGTCCGGGTTATGCAGGATGGCCTGAGCCAACCCCACCCGCTGGCGATATCCCTTGGAGAGCTTGCCGATCAGAACATCGGCTCGATCCTCCACACCGGTGAGGGCCATGGCGCGCTCCACCGCGACTTTCCGGTTCGGGAGGCCGCGGATCTCTGCCATGAAATTCAGATAAGCGCGAACGCTCATCTCGGGATACAGCGGCACTGTCTCCGGGAGATAGCCGATGTGCCGACGAGCCTCCAGGGATTGGAGCACAGTGTCATAGCCGGCGATACGTGCGCGGCCCCGGGTGGGCGGCATGTAGCCGGTAAGGATGCGCATGGTCGTCGTCTTCCCCGCCCCGTTCGGGCCCAGGAAGCCGACGATCTGGCCTCGCTCCACCCGGAACGTCACATCCTCAATGGCCACCACTCGATTGCCATAGATCTTGGTCAATCCCTCCGCTTCGATCATAAGACCTCACCCCAGCCTGAGATGCGCTGCGCAACGCAAGCTCCGACAGCCGCTGAATCAGGATGCCTCTTCATCCGGGATGATCCGCGCCGGCACGATGGTATGTCACCTGCCGGTTGAGGTCAAGCGGGCAGGATGCCGGCGGCGGGCGGAACCCGAGGGCCCGTCAGCCCTCTGAGAGGGACATGCGCAAAGCCTCGCCCTTCAAACCCGTGGGGTTTTTATACACCATAATTCAATATAGGCAACTCGAAGAAAGCCTGTCAAATCCCTCAACCCTCGAAATCCTCCCCCCGCATCTCCATCTCCAGCCACTCGATGGCCTTCCGCATCCGTTCCAGACGGACTTCCGCCCATCGCCGTCCGGTCTCGGTCTGCATTCGCTCAGGCAGGAAACGAATCTTGTGGAAGAACTCATGGGCTGCGGAGCCCGCATCGCCCTCCTCTTCCCGAACTGGCATCCAGAGCGGATGTCGATGCGCGCCGCTGTAGGCGAAGAGACGGGCCAGGCCGATGATCCCCAGCGCGTCCAGCTTATCCGCGTCGAACAGCACGCGGGCCTCCAGCGTGCGGGCGGCCCGGGTCTCCCGGAACCGATGGGCTTCGATGGCGTGGGCGACGGCCTCAATGAACTCGGGAGGCGCCCCCTGTTCCGAAAGCCACCGGCGGGCGAAGGCCGCCGAGGCGGCCGCATGATCGTTCTCCCCCCGACGCACATCGTGAAGCAATGCCGCCGCTCGCACCACGGCCCGATCGGCCCCCTCCATGCGAGCGATCCGCTCGGCAAGATGCATCACCCTCAGGATATGTTCGAAATCATGGGCCGGGTCACGCTCCACATACAGAGGGCGAACCGCTTCCGGATCCAGTTCCATGGCCTATCCCCTCCCCTACCAGGCATTGCGTTGTGGATCTTCCCACCCTTCACATCACCCGCATCCCGTCCCATCCCACCTCCACCGGACCTACAAAAGCTTCCTGGGCGCGCGCTTTCCATTCCCATGGATCGACTTCGGGCGGCACATGCACCAGAATGAGCCGCCGGACGCCGGCCTCCTGCGCCACCCAACCCGCGCCTTCCGGAGGGCTATGCCCGGGATATGCGCCTGTCGCCTCGTGAATCAGGACATCGGCCCCGCGGGCCAGGCGGATCATCTCCAGGCATGGCGCCGTATCCGCGGAATAGACGGCCACCCCCTCAGGGAGCTCGATCCGCAGGGCCAGCGTGGGGACGCTGTGGGAAACAGGGGCGGCCATCAGGCGGATCCCCTCGCTTTCTTCCACCACGGCTCCATGCTCCAGCGGGATCGGCCGCCAGTTCACCGGAAACATGCCGCTCCAGGAGCGCCACTCGAACAGTTCGAGCAACGCCTGGGCTCGTTCCACCGCATCTTCCGGCCCAGCAATCCAGAGGGGATGCGCTCGCCTTTGCAACCATAATCCCATCAGAAGCACGGGCAGCGCGCTGAGATGATCGGGATGGCGATGGGAGAGGAAAACCCCCTCCAACCGCGCTGGATCCAGACCCATGCGGCTCAGGCGATGGAGCGGCGATCCCCCCGCCTCGATCAGAATCAGGCGGCCGGCATGCTCCACGACCAGAGCGACGTAATCCCGCTGGGAATCCGGAACAGCGCCCGAGGTTCCCAGAAGCCAGAGCGCCATCGATCCACACTCCATTCCCAGCACAGGTCAGCCAATGGATAGGGATCCTGAGGGCCGTGAGGAATACACGGTTGAGGATGGGGGAAATGAACTCCTCCCGCGAAAAGCGCCCCCGAAGAAGCATCACGGCCGAACGGAGGAACCACGGCGAATTCAGGCCCTGGGATCGAGGGGGCGATCCGCGAAGCCGCGCGCCCCGCCGGCCCTCGCCCATCCGGACCTACCGCTGGCGCTTCCTCCGGCCCTCCCCACGATCGTTCCGTCCGCCTCCCCTCTCCAAAGCAGCCGGGGCGATCAAACGGATCATGGTTTCGTTGCTCTTCAAGCTGACCACCGCCGTCCCGGGTCGTGCCCGGCCGACCCGGGGAAGATCCTTCACCTTCACGGCTTTCACCGTCCCCCGGCTGCCCACCACCCACAGGGTTTCATCTTCCTCCACCGCGGCAACTCCAACCACCGGACCGGTTTTCTCTGAAACCGTTGCCGTCTGCACGCCCACGCCATACCGGCCCTGGCGGGGATATTCCCTCGCCGCCGTGCGTTTCATAAAGCCGTGCGCCGTCCCGATGACAATCGCCCCATGAGGCTTCACCAGGGCCGCCCCGATCACCTGATCCCTCTCTCCGAGCTTGATGCCCAGCACCCCGGCGGCGCTCAGGCCCATCACCCGAACCTCCTCCTCGGCAAAGCGGATCGCCTGGCCTGCGGCGGTGGCCATCAGGATCTCACCCTCTCCATAGGTGGTGAAAGCCGACACGAGAGCATCCTCCTCCGAAATTCCCATCGCCGAGAAGGCACCGGGGCGGTTCAGGTCCGCCCAGGCTATGCGTTTGCACATGGCATTCCGGGTCACGAGGAACACATAGGGGCCTGCCCCATTGGCATCGATCCGCCCCGGCATCGGCAGCGCGGCCACCACGGTTTCCCCCTCCGGGAGGGCGACCAAGTCCAGGATGGGGATCCCCTCCTCGCCCTCCGGGATCCGATGCACGGCCACCCCCGCCGCCGTCCCCCGGTCCGTGAAGAGCACCACGGCGCCCCGGGTGCTCCCTCGCACCAGCGCCATCGGTCGATCTCCATGGGGCCATGCCGGCCCGCCTCGAAGCGGCATTCGGAGGATCCGGCCGCCGGCGGTGATCGTCACCCAGACCGGCTGATCCGGCATCAGATCCTCCACCGTGAGCGCCCCCCGTGCCCGGTCCGCCATGAACGTCCGCCGCGCGTCTCCGTATTTCGCCTTGAGCTCCTGGAGTTCCTCCCGGATCACCTTCAGGATCTTCTTCGGGTGGGCCAGCAGATCCTCCAGCTCCCGGATCCGGCCCTGCTTCTCTTTGTATTCGGCTTCGATCTTCTCCCGCTCCAGCCGCGCCAGCCGCCGCAGGGGCATCTCCAGGATGGCCAGCGCCTGAGCCTCCGTCAGCCGATAGCGCCGCATCAGACCTGCTTTGGCTTCCTCGGCGTCCTTCGAGCGCCGGATCAGGGCGATCACCTCATCCAGATGCGCCAGGGCGGTCAGCAACCCTTCCAGGATATGCGCGCGCTCCCGGGCCCGGGCCAGCTCGTATTCGCTGCGACGCCGGATCACCTGCTGGCGGTGCTCCACGAAGAGCTGAAGGACCTTCTTCAGAGGAAGCAGGCGCGGCTCCCCATCCACCAGGGCCAGCATCTGCACGCCGAAGGTGGTCTGGAGGGGCGTGTGTTTGTAAAGGGCCGTTAGCACCTCGCGGGGATCCGCAGTCCGGGCCACCTCGATCACCAGCCGCATCCCCCGTCGGTCGGACTCATCCCGCAAATCGGTGATCCCCTCGATCCGTCCTTCCCGGACCAGCTCGGCGATCCGCTCGATGAGGGCGGCCTTGTTCACCTGATAGGGCAGCTCCGTCACCACGATCCG